>Ga0163144_10026191_pt1 | contig 11349 bp, 9 predicted proteins | sample OliLak19BULKMAT1_FD_123175 | JGI IMG/M metagenome (GOLD analysis project Ga0163144, IMG submission 123175) | Freshwater microbial mat bacterial communities from Lake Vanda, McMurdo Dry Valleys, Antarctica - Oligotrophic Lake LV.19.BULKMAT1 | ecosystem: Environmental > Aquatic > Freshwater > Lake... | reverse complement strand
GGCAAGCGGGACGCCCGCGCTACGATCGGCACCGCGCCTTCCCGTCGTTGGTGTGGATTGAACGCGGCCCGCCGTCAGGCCACGAGCCGGCCTCCCCACCACCACGGGCATCGTCGCGACGAGCCTGATCAGCGTCGGTGGCTCGGTGTCACCGTCCCAGTTCGTGCTACTCGATTTGAATGCTGGCGTCGCCGGGCTCGACACCGCGTATCTCGCGGTGGATGCCACCGTCCAGAAGTTCACCTTCAACGGCACCGCGTGGGCAGCGGCGGGCACCGCCACTTCGTCGAATGGCAACGTCCTCGGCGTCACCGCGAAGACCAGCGGCAGCAACGTCACCGTCTTTGCCACGACCAGCGCGAGCTTGATCTCCAGAGCCGACACCGCCAGCGGCACGCTCTCCGGCGCCTTCAGTTCGCTCACCACCGCCGCGACTAACACCGCCTTTCGCGGAGCGGCCCTCGCGCCGGAATCCGGCACCACCTCCACCTCGCCGACCGGCAGTAACGTGCTGAACTACTTCATCACCTTCGGCGGAGCCAATGATCGCGGCGCGGATAACCTCACCGAGTTCGTGCGCCAAAAGGCCAAGATCGTCGCGGGCCTGAAGGGATTGAACGCGGCCATCGTCGGGCTTTCCGAACTGCAAAACAACGGCACCGGGACTGGCTCCGCTTTCAATGATCTCGTCAAAAGCCCGACCGGCCTCAACGCCGCGATGACCGCCGCCGGACTACCGACTTACGAAGTCATCGGCACGCCGAGCACGCCGTTCGGCACCGACGCCATCCAGGTCGGCCTCATGTATCAGCCGTCGCTCGTCACATTCGTCGGCGTGGCACTCACGGACACCGCGAACTTCGCGACCTACAGCCGGCCGCCCCTTGCCCAGCTCTTCAGCGTCAATGCCACGGGTGGAAAGTTTTGGGTCGTGGTGAATCACTTCAAAAGTAAAGGCCCGTCCGGTGCGACCGGCGCAGACGTGGATCAAAACGACGGTCAGGGTGCCTACAACTTCCGCCGGAAAAACCAGTCGAACGCCCTGGTCAGTTTCATCAACACCACGCTCGCGCCGACCGATCCCGACGTGCTCGTGGTCGGCGACCTCAACGCCTACGGCCAGGAAGATCCCATCGACATCTTCCGCGCTGCCGGCTTCACCGACCTCATCGCCGCGGGCAGTGCCAGCGAGCCGCCTTACTCCTATCTGTTCGACGGACAACTCGGGCACCTCGATCACGCGCTGGCCAGCGCCAGCCTCGCCGGCCAGGCGACCGGAGCCATCGAGTGGCATGTGAATGCCGCCGAGCCGCGCGCCATCGACTACGACTTGTCCTTTAAGACCGACGACCAATTCGTCGCCAACCTTTACGAGTAACACCACCGGCTCGGCACCTGCCACCACGCCACCGTCCGCCAAACGACGCGCCAAGGCATCACGCAAGCACACCGCTTTTCCGCTGGCTCTAGCCTCACTGCTCGCAGCCTCCAGCCCGGGCATCGCCCAGACCACGCTGAGCTTGGGCGATGTCCAAGTGACGGGAGTTACTTCCGACGCGAATGACTCTTTCACCTTCGTCTTATAAAAAGACATCAGCGCCAGCACCGTCACCGTGAACATCCGCGGCACGCTCGGCGGCAGCGGGGGAACGACCGGAGCGGTGACCGTGAACAGCGAGGGCACGCTCTCGCCCGGCACCAGCATAGGCACGCTGAACACGGCCGGTGTCACCCTCAACGGCAGCTCCACTTTCAAACTGGAGATCAACACCAGCGCCACCACCACCGACCTCCTCAATGCCACGGGTAACCTCACCCTCGACAACGCCAACACCGTCGCGCTGGCCATCACGGACCCCGGGGCCGACGTCGCGCTCTCCATCGGTACGACGCTGAGCTTCATCGGTTATACCGGCACTTGGAATGGTGGGACTTTCACCAATTTCGCCGACGACAGCACCTTCACCCTGGGGCCAATAGCTTCCGCCTCTCCTACGACGGCCCGACTAATTCCACCAAGGAAGTCACGCTCACCGTCGTGGTGCCCGAACCCACCGCCGCCGGCCTGCTGCTCACCGCCGCCCTCGGCCTCCTCGCCCGCCGTCGCCGGGCGGAGTCATTGGCGTAGCTGCCGTAAGCCGCATTTCCGCGCGACCAAGAGCTGCGAGAGAGGAGCGCAATCGCCGCCGAGGGTCGCGCTATGCTTGCTCGCGGCGGCGGCGAGCGGCGACGAGCAAGGCTACAAGACCAAGCAAACCAGCGCTGCCGGGTTCCGGCACTGCATCCACTCGCGGATTAGGGTTCAAATTCAGCGCCACCGACGCGTAGTCCGTCCCAAACGTCAGCTCATCAAACGTGAAATTCATCAGACTGTCGCCAACTTCAAATTGGACTTTGCTGAACACGAATTCACCCAGTGGGAGGTTGAGTTGCGCGTCCGGAACGCCGGGTGCCGCACCGATCGAAGTTGGATTCACAAAGAGCGAAATTTTCTCGCCTGTCGGCAGCGACTCGAGGTGACCAACGAGCAGGTAGGAAACATCCTGTTGGATCGCCGTTGGGATGATTTGGCTTTTCGCTGGATTGGGATTTACGTGACCGGTGGAGTCCACCTGCCACCCCAGCCCCCACTGATGAGGGTTGTCGGCAAATTTTCCGATGAAGATGTCGTTCGATGGATTGTCTTGGGAGTTTGGGAAGAGCCGCAAGCCCCCCCACGTTGGCGGGGAGGAGTTCGTGAAGTGATCCTGCGCCACGAATGAGAACCACAGGTCTGTGCCCAACTCGCCGATGTTTTCAAATGCGTTTAACACCGTGAACCGTCCCGTTGTGGTCAATGTCCGGGTGGCGCTGACTGAAACCGCGTCCCCTTGGCTGAGAGAAAGGGCATTCCCAATTACCGGCAGCGCCGCCGTGTAGGAAAGGTTGAGCCCCGGACTTGTGATTGATCCATCGCGGAGTGTCGCAGACGATTGCCATTCATTGAACCAACCGAACCCGCCGTTCAAGCCATTGACCGGACTGGCTGCGGCCTAGGCAAAGCCGTCGTAGGCCAAGGTGCCGGCGTCAGCCTGTGAGGGTGAAACGATCGCGGCTGTAATCAGCAGATGGGTAATGGTCAGGAGATGCGTGGTTTTCATGGGAGGTTTGTTGGTTGTATGCAGGCCCGCTTACTGCACCCGGAGGAAGTCCGGGTGTCCGCGTCACGCGCGGCGCAGAGATCAAGCCTGCCTAAACGCATCCCTTTTTGTCTCGGTGGCCGTCGGCAAGCGACGGGTCTCCGAAGCAATTCAGTGACGAGTTCGCGAGCACCCCGCGGCACCATCAACGCATGGCAAGCGGAATATCGCGAAGCACTGCTAGGCGGTGCCGAATTGCAGTTCGGCGAGACGGCGGTAGGTGCCGCTGGGGGCGGCCATGAGTTCGGCGTGGGTGCCGGTCTCGGTGATGACGCCGTTTTCCAAAACGCAGATGCGGTCGCACTGCCGCACGGTGGCCAGCCGATGCGCGATGATGAAGGCGGTGCGGCCCGCGAGGAGCGTGGCGAGCGCGGCCTGGATGAGCGCTTCGCTCTCGCTGTCGAGCGAGCTGGTGGCCTCGTCGAGGATCAGGATCGCCGGGTCGCGCAGCAGCGCGCGGGCGATGGCGAGGCGCTGGCGCTGACCGCCGCTGAGCTTCACGCCGCGCTCGCCGACGAGGGTATCGTAGCCTTCGGGAAAACGGGCGATGAACTCGTGGCAGTGGGCGCGCTCGGCGGCGGCGCGGAGGTCGGCCTCGCTCGCGCCGGGACGGCCATACGCGATGTTTTCGCGGATGCTGCCGCCGAAGAGCAGCACCTCCTGCGGGACGATGGCCATCTGGCCGCGTACCGTGGCCAGCGGCAGCTCGCGGGCGTTGGTGCCATCGAGAAAAAGCGTGCCGGTATTCGGTTCGTAGAAGCGCAGCAGCAGTGCCGTGAGCGTGCTCTTGCCCGCGCCGCTCGGACCGACGAGCGCGATCTTTTCCCCCGCCCGCACCTCGAGCGAAACGCCGCGCAACACCGGCAGATCGGGCCGGCTCGGGTAGGAAAAGCAGACGTCTGCAAAACGCACCGAGCCGGTGAGACGCGGCGTGACGCCGGCTCCCATCTCCGATCTCCCATCTCCAATTTCCGCGCGCGGCGCCTCCCCCGGCTCGCGCAGGAGTTCGCGGACGCGCTGGGTGGCGCCGAGCGTTTTTTGCACGGAGCTGAAAATCTCCGGCAACGCCGACACCGCGCCGCCGATGAAGAGCGTGTAGAAGATGAACTGCGTGAGTTGCGGATGCGTGAGCTGGCCGGCCTGCATGAGGCGTCCGCCCCACCAGAGCACGAGGACGATCGCCCCAAAGATGGCGAAAATGATGAAGGCCACCAGCGCGGCGCGGGCGCGCGCCGTGCGGAGGATGACCGCGAGGTAGCCGGCCAGCCCCGCGGCGTACCGGCGCTGCTCGAAGGCTTCATTGCCAAATGCCTTCACGTTGGCGATGCCGGTGAGGGTCTCCTCGACCACCGTGGCGGTCTCCGCGAGCCGGTCCTGCGCGTCGCGGGAAAAGCGCCGGACTTTCCGCCCGAAGACCACCGCCGCGAGCATGAAGACCGGCACCGTGGCCAGCATGATGCCGGAGAGCTGGAGCGAGGTCGCGGCGATGGCCACGAGGCCCACGACGAGCAGCATGAATTGGCGGATGACCTGCGCGACGGTGAAGGTCAGCGTGTCTTGAATTTGCGCGAGGTCGCTGGAAAGGCGGCTGGAGAGTTCGCCCACGCGATGCTCGCCGAAGAAGGCCATCGGCTGGGTGATGAGCTGCGCGTAAAGCGCCTGCCGCAGATCCACGACCGCGCGCTCGCCGACCGAGTTGAAGGAGAGCGACGAGAAGAAGGTGAGCACGGCCTGGATGCCGAGCGAGGCGATGAGCACGAGGGCGACTTCATCCAGCGAGGGACGCCACCCGGCGATGACCATCGGGGCCAGACCCGGCGTGGCCGCGGCGAGGAGGCGGGCGACGAGGAAAGGGAACATCGCGCCAAAGCTCATGCTGACGAACGATGCGACCATGGCGATGTAGAAACGGCGCCGGTACGGGCGGACGTAGGCGAAGAGATGCGCGAGTGCGCGGAGGCTCTCGCGCTGGGGTTTGGCGGCGGCTGCGGACATCGCGCGCTACTTCGCCCTCCCGGACTCGGACTGGTCGGCGAGGCTCATGTCGATCTCGTAGCGGGCTGCGCAGATGCAGCCGCCGAGGATGATGATCGAACCGGAAAGATAGATCCACAGGAGCAGCGCAATGACGCTGCCGAAGGTGCCGTAGAGGGCGTTGAAATTGCCCACGTTGCGGGTGTAGAGGACGAAGAGACGCTGGAGGAGTTCGAGGGCGAGCGTGACGAAAAGCGCGGCGCTCCAGATCTCGATGAAGAGCGTTTTGCGCCGCGGCGCGTATTTGAAAAAGAGGCACATGCCGCCGTAAAGAACGATGATCGGCAGCAGCAGCTTCGCGAAACCGAAGACGTAGCCGAGCGCGCTGAAATCCAGCCCGACCTGGCGCGAGTGCTGCCAATAGAAGTCCTCGATTTGCTTCAGCACCACCGGCGCGAGAATGCCGACGAAAAGCACGCTCGTGAGGATGGCGAGCATGCCGAGATTTTTGATCGGCAGCCGCCACCACGAATACTCCTTCGTGCCCCACGCACGGTTCACGCCGCGCACCAGCGCCTGGAAGAAACGCAGCGAGGTCCAGAACAGGATGCCGAACGCGATGAAGCCCGCGCTTTTCCGCGACTGCACCACGCCATTGATGGTCGTGACGACGGTCCGCATGTAGTCCTCCTCCAGCGGAATCTGCGTGCTCACGTAGGCGATGATTTTCGATTTGGCGTCCGCCTTTGGCCCGAGAAAACTGGTGCCGATGGTGATGAGCAAAAGGATCAGCGGGAACATGGAAAAGAACGCGTAGTACGCGAACGACGCGGCGCGCTGCTCGCCGTCGGTCTCGTCGAATTTTTGCACCGCCCGCCACGCGATCACGCCCACCCGCCGCGTCTGCCGCGCGAGCGTGGAGCCGGCGCGGCGGGCAAAGCGTTCAGGTGCGGTCATCGGGCGGCGACTTTAGGGGAAAGGGCTCCGCGCGCGCAACCCCGCCTGCGGTTAGTTGCGGCGAAGCGCCGTTTTCAGGTCGAGCGCGTAGGAGGGATTCACCTCGAAGCGCGCCGCGGCGCAGCTCTCCTCAGTGACCCGCTCGGCGGAGGGAAAGACCTCGACGTAGCCGACCGCGCACAACCCGTTGAGGATGTCCGCCAGTTCGTCGGGCTCGATGTGCGTGGTGGCGCCAATCTCCGCACCGGTGCTGCCCGTGGAGAAGTCAATGGCGCGGAGCACGGCCTGCTCGCGACCGCTGAGTTTGATCTGTTTCATGGAGGTGGCGCGTGAGGTGAAAGGCGGCGGTTTGACCGGCCCGACGAAGCTGTCGCCACGGCCCGCACAGCGCAACCGGCAACTCCCGCTTGCTCATCGCCCGGACGGTCGTAGCTGTAAGCCATGAGCACGATGAAACCGCAGTCGGCAAAGATCATCAATCACTCGGAGGGACTCGGGATGCCCTGCGCGGAAACGGTGCGCCGCCGGGCGCGCGAGCTGGCGCAGATCGACGGGCGCGAGGAGCACAACGAGGCCGACTGGCGCGCGGCTAAGCGCGAGCTGCACGGCGGCCAAGCGCACCACGACACCAACGGCGAGGCGGACCTCTCGGAGATGATCTCGGAGCACGACATGGTCGCCAGCTCGCTCGGCCATCACGCCGCGAAGCTGGGCTTCGACGATCAGAACAGCCTCGGCGAGGAACTCATCGCCGAAGGCATGGATGAGGCAGACCATGAGCAGCGGCTCGCCGCGCAACGCGAGCGCGCGGCGGAAGATTTGACGAGCGAAGAGTGACCTATGACGCGAGTGGGATGATCCGCGCGGAGGTGCTTGAGCAATCGCCCGGCATTCCACTCTCCCCTTCCCCGCCTCCGGCCAATCTGCTTTCACTAGCGGCGTGCCCGACGACTTCATCAGCAAAACCCTCGACGCCCCGGCGACGCCTTTCGACATCTCGCTGCGGCCGCCGATGTTCAGCGAGTTCGCCGGGCAGGACAAAGTGTGCGACCGGCTGGAACTCATGGTGCAGGCCGCGCAGCAGCGGGGCGACGTGCTGGAGCACATCCTCCTGAGCGGCCCGCCAGGCCTCGGCAAAACCACGCTCGCCTACATCCTCGCGCATGCCATGGGCGTGAACATCAAGAACACCAGCGGCCCGACCATCGAAAAGGCCGGCGACCTCGCGGGCCTGCTGACCACGCTGGAGCGCGGCGACGTGCTTTTCATCGACGAAATTCACCGCCTCCAGCCCGCCATCGAGGAATACCTCTACCCCGCGATGGAGGACTACAAACTCGACATCATCATTGATCAGGGGCCGAACGCGCGCAGCATCCCGCTCAATCTCCCGCGCTTCACGCTCATCGGCGCGACCACGCGCGCGGGCATGCTCAGCGCGCCGCTGCGCACGCGCTTCGGGATGAATTGCCGGCTCGATTATTACACCGCCGATGAGCTGCAAAAAATCGTCCAGCGCAGCGCCGGGCTGATCGGCCTGCCGATTGATGAAGCCGGCGCGCTGGAAATCGCCGCCCGCAGCCGCGGCACGCCGCGCATCGCGAACAACCTGCTCCGCTGGGTGCGCGACTTTGCCCAGGTCCGCGCCGGCAACCGCGTGAACCGCGACGTCGCGGACCAGGCGCTGACCATGCTGGACATCGACGCCGATGGTTTCGACGAAATGGACAAGCGTCTCCTCGAAGCACTGATCCACAAATTCGGCGGCGGCCCCGTGGGGCTGAACTCGCTCGCCGTCGCCGTGGGCGACGATGCCGGCACGCTCGAAGACGTGCATGAGCCTTACCTGATCATGCAGGGCTACATCAAACGCACCCCGCAAGGCCGCGTCGCCATGCCCCTCGCTTACAAGAAGCTCGGTGTCGCCGCGCCGAAGCGCGAAGGTGACCTTTTCGGCACGTAAGCACGCTGCATCACTCCTTTCCGTCACCCAACTCATCCCATGAAAACCCGCCTCCACTCCTATCTCGCCACCGCCCTCGCCGGGCTGATCCTGAGCACCTCGACCGGACTGGCCGCGCCCAGGTCCGGCCCGATCGACCTCACCAAGACCAAGCCCGACAAGACCAACAACGCCTACAACCTCGGACCCACCGGGACGCAGGGTTGGATGTATGTCGAGAGCGGGATGACCGAGGAAGCCCGGCAAATTTTGATTACCACCGTCGAGAAAAGCTCGCCCGCGGATGGCAAGCTGGAGGTGGGTGATGTGATCCTCGGGGTCTTCGGCCAGCCTTTTGCCACGGATGCCCGCCGCACCTTCGGCCTCGCCATTGGTCGGGCGGAAGCGGCCGACGGAAACATGCCGCTGACGGTCTGGCGGAAGGACAAGACCCAGGCGGTCAATCTCAAGCTGCAAGTCATGGGTGCCTACAGCGAGACCTCGCCTTACAACTGTCCCAAGGCGACGAAGATTCTGGAGCAGGGCCTGGCCGTGATCGCGAAGAACATCGGCAAGGATGCCCGCTTTCACATCAATGAGCTGGCGCTGCTGGCGTCAGGCAAACCCGAATACCTCGACATCGTGCGCAAGCGTGCGCAGGAAGTGGCCGCCGGCACGCCCGACGGCGAGGCGCTGTGGAGCAAGTCCAACCACGGCGGCATGCATGCCTGGGGACATGGCTACAGCAACCTCTTCCTCTGCGAGTACTACCTCGCGACCGGCGACAAAAGCGTGCTGCCGGCGATTCGTTCCTACACGACCACGATCGCCCGCGGGCAGGGGCACTTCGGCACCTGGGGCCATGGCTACGTCCCGCCCATGAAGGATGGCAAGCTGCACGGCCCGGTCCCGCCGTACGGTCCGGTGAATGCCTCCGGCCTGCCCTGCTTTGTCTCCATCATCCTCGCGCTGAAGTGTGGCATTGAAGAACCCGAACTGCTACCGGCCATCGACCGCGCCAACCGGTTCTTCGGTTACTACAGCGGCAAGGGTTCCATCCCTTATGGCGAGCACCGCCCCGGCCCCGTCCACGACGACAACGGCAAGAGCAGCATGACCGCCGTGGCCTTTACCCTCGAAGGTCGCAAGCCCGAGGCACAGTTCTTTTCCAAGATGGTCACGGCGTCCTACGAGTCGCGTGAATGGGGTCATACCGGCAATGGCTTCAGCTACCTCTGGGGACCGATCGCCGCGAACTGCGGCGGCCCCCAAGCCATGGCGGCCTTCATGAAGGAACTGCGCTGGTATTACGATCTCGCGCGGAAGTGGGATGGGTCGTTTGTCAACGTGGGCACCGGCGGCGGCACCACCAGCGCCTACTACGCGATCAGTGCCACCGGCTCTTACATGCTGGCCTACGCCGCGCCTTTGAAGAAGCTCGCGATCACTGGCCGCAACGCGCCGCCGGACTTATGGCTGAGTGACAAGGACGTGGCCGAAGCCATTGCCGCCGAGCGCTGGGTCGGGGAAGGTGCGCATGAGAAGCGGACGGTGAAGCAGTTACTCGAAGGTCTCGGCAGTTGGTCCCCGCTGGAGCGCACGCGTTCGGCGGAGGAACTGGGCAAGCGCAAGGACGACGTGCTCGCGCAGCTTCTGGAGATGACCAAGAGCAAGAATCCCAACGCGCGGCTCGGCGCGGTGAACGCCCTCGGCCAGCTCAAGGGCCGCGCCGTCCCCGCGCTCGACACCCTCGCCGCCCTGCTCCACGACGACGACCGCTGGCTCCGCGTGCAGACGGCCGAGGCCCTCCGCACCATCGGCGCGGATGCCAAGCCGGTGCTCCCGCAAATGCTCAAAGCCGCCACGGTCAAGGACACCACCGACCCGATGCAGTTCGGCGTGGGTGCGCTGGCTTACGCGCTGTTTTATCCCGGTGGAGCCTATGGGCCGAAAGGCATGCTCGCGGACAAGGACAGCTTCAAGGCGATCCCCAAGGAGCAGATCTATCCGGTCATTCGGACGGTCGCGGTGAACCCGGACTCTGCCGCGCGCGGGTGCCTGAAATCCGCCTACGCCAACTTCACCCTCGAAGACATGCAGGCTATGGCCCCGGAAGTCGTCACCAGCATCAACGAAATGGCCACGGCCAACGCCATGTTTTCCAAAGGCATCCGCCTGGCTGGCATCCAAGCCATGGCGCGCTTGAAAATCGAAGAAGGTATTCCCCTGGCCATCATGATGATGAACCTCCCCGACTGGGGCAAAGCCTACATCCGCGCGGAGTCGCTCAAGGTTCTCAAGGAATACCGCGGCGCGGCCAAGTCGGCGGTGCCGGACCTTAAAAAAATCGCGGAGGAAAGTCCGAAAGAGAAAGATGCGATCATGGAAGTCATCAAGGTCATCGAGAGCGATTCCAATCCGCCGACCCTTGTGAGCTTAAAGCAGTATCTGCATAAGACTCCGGCCAAGGCACCGTTATTGGTTCCGAATAAGTAACCTCCACGCCCCACCTCGGTTAAGTGAGCAAGGCTTTTACCAAGGAAGACGATGCCCTGCCGGAACGCTCGGCGCGCCGACGCACGAACTCCGGCCTGCCGCCTGGCGCACTGAACTACATGACATCCGCCGGAGCGCGACGGTTGCGGGCGGAACTCGCGGAGCTTTCTGATCAGGACCACGACCGCGCCGCCGGCCTCACGGCGATCCTCGCGTCCGCCACGATCGTGGAGCCGCCCGCGGAGCCGCCAGACGGTGCGGTGTTTGGAGCAAGAGTAACGCTCGAAGATGCCACCAGCGGCACGCGCACTTACCGCATCGTCGGAGTGGATGAAGCGCAGCTCGAACCGGACGCCGTGATTTGGACCTCCCCCATCGGGCGGGCGCTGCTCGGCACCGAGCTGGGCCAGCGCGTGAAGCTCCCGGACGAAAGTCGGAGCGGCAAGGTGCTGCGGGTGGAATATTGAGCGCGCCGCAACTGGCGCGACCCCGCGCTACCCTTCCCACGCGGCCCATTGCACGGCCTGTTCGTCGGTCGTGAAACGAATGAAGCCGCGCCCGCCGGGGCGGCCATTGCCGGAGGCGCGGAGGCCGCCGAAAGGGAGCGTGGAGGGCGAAAAGGTCGTCGGCAGATTGGCGTAGAGGTTGCCCACGGCGAGCTGCTCACCGAGAGCGCGGAAGGTGGCCTTGGAGAGGGTGAAGACGGACGCGGTGAGGCCGAAGGGCGTGGCGTCGTGCAGGCGCACGGCGTCGTCGAGGTCGTCGGCGATGAAGAGGCTGACGATGGGGACGAAGCACTCC
>Ga0163144_10026190_pt1 | contig 11349 bp, 11 predicted proteins | sample OliLak19BULKMAT1_FD_123175 | JGI IMG/M metagenome (GOLD analysis project Ga0163144, IMG submission 123175) | Freshwater microbial mat bacterial communities from Lake Vanda, McMurdo Dry Valleys, Antarctica - Oligotrophic Lake LV.19.BULKMAT1 | ecosystem: Environmental > Aquatic > Freshwater >... | reverse complement strand
CGCTGCGTGCAATAGTTGCGTGAGTTTTCATGGCGACCCGGCGGCTGCCCGTCATTCAAGAGCCCACGGGCGAGGACGCCGAAGCGGCAACCCGGCCGGCCTGGCATTGGGTGCTGATCGGCTCGGGGCTCTTGGTGACTATTTGGACGCCACTCGTAGCCGTGGCGCTATTGGCTGCCCGGAAAGTTTCAGCCACTTCCGCCCCCGGGCCGGGCCTAGCGGCGGCGCTCGTGGCCTGCTCGTTCGCGCTCGCAGCCCTGGCTGCGGGGCTGCTTTTGGGTCGTTTTGGCCGAACCACGCAGCTTCGACATGGGGCGTTCGCCGGGCTTTTGGCCGCTTTGGAGATCTGGCTCTTGGCGCTGCTGGGTGCGGCGTTCGCGTCAACGACAGTAGCGTTGAGCGCGCTCGTGTCGCTTTCGTTGCTGGCCGGGAGCTTTTCGGCGCTGGGGGCGTGGCTTTCGCGACGTTCCGACAAGGCGCGTGCGGTTTCGCGAGACCCTTCTTGAAGATGCTACGCTATTCATCCGTCCACGGAGACTCGAGCCGCCCATGAGTGTCGACAAAGAGCTTGCCCGCGCAGTCGAAGAAGCCGAAGCCGGCGACAGTGTGGCCGCTGTAGTGCCGGCAACGGCAGAGCCAACCGCCGATCCACCGAAACCGAAGCGTAGCTTGGGGCTGCTGGTCGGGTTGCTGGTCATCGTGGCTGGAGTGCTGACCTTGGTGTTTACCAGCTTCGAAGGCTCGGCCATCTATTCGCTGGGCGTCGATCAGCTGGTGAAGGAGCAGGCTCGCTACGCTCCGCGCAGCTTGCGCGTCACCGGCATGTTGGTCAAAGGCACGCTGGCTCGGCGCGACGAGCCGTGCGAGTACCGATTCAAAATCGAATCACCCGGGACGGGTTCCGTGTTGCCGGTCCGCTTCCCCCAGTGCGTAGTTCCGGACACCTTCCGAGATATGCCAGGCATGGACGTGGAGGTGACGGCTGAGGGCAAGCTCGGTCCGGGCGGCCAATTCGAGGCCAACCTGATCATGGCCAAGTGTCCTTCTAAGTACGAAATGCAGCAACGAGCGGCGGGCGGTGAGGCGGCCCCGCACGTCGGCAAACAGTCTTCGCCGCTACAGACTTTGTCTCAAAAAGAGTAGGGGGCGCCAAGCATGTGGGATCGCTTTTTGCGGGCTTGCCGGCGTGAGCCGGTGGATGCAACGCCAGTCTGGTTCATGCGCCAGGCGGGCCGCTACATGGCGGAGTATCGCGAGCTTCGCAAGAAGCATACGTTGATCGAGCTGTGCAAGAGCCCAGAGCTGGCGACTAAGGTCACGTTGCAGCCAGTGAACGCGCTCGGCGTAGACGCGGCCATCCTGTTTGCGGACATCTTGCTGCCGCTCGAGCCGATGGGCGCGCCCTTCGAGTTTGCTGCCGGAGAGGGCCCCGTGATTCACGAGCCCGTGAGGGACCAGGCGGGAGTCGACAAGCTGCGCTTGTTTCCACCGGAAGAAGGCCTGGGATACGTGCTCGACGCCATTCGCATGATTCGGCGCGAGCTCGACGGGAAGACACCGCTGATCGGCTTCGCCGGCGCGCCCTTCACGCTGGCAAGCTATCTGATCGAAGGCGCACGCAGTAAAGAATACGCCATCACCAAGCGCATGATGTATCGCGAGCCGGCGATGTGGCACGCGCTCATGGAAAAGCTGGCCGAGGTCGTGCGCCGCTACTTGCTCGCGCAGGTGGAAGCAGGCGCGCAGGCCATCCAACTCTTCGATTCATGGATCGGCGCGCTCTCCCCCGACGACTATGCGACGTTCATTCAACGCCACGTGCGCCACATTCTGGCCGACGTCGAAAAGACTGGCGTGCCGGTGATCCATTTCGGCACCGGCACGGCCATGCTGCTGGAGCTTCAGAAGCAGGCGGGCGGCACCGTGATCGGCATCGACGCCCGCACCCCGCTGGATCTTGCCTGGAGCCGACTAGGCTACGACGTGGCCGTGCAAGGCAACCTCGACAACTTGTTGCTGGACGCACCGCCCGAGCTGCTCAGCCTGCGGGTGAAGGATGTCTTGCGTCGCGCTGCCGGCCGCCCCGGCCACATCTTCAACCTCGGCCACGGCATCCTTCCCGAGACGAACCCCGATTCAGTAAAGTTCGTCGTAGACTTGGTGCATACCGAGACGAGCCGCGCGGTCAGCTAGCCCTCGAGCGCCGGTCGTGAGCCTTACTGATCTCCTCCGCACGCCTGCGAAAGAATGTCACTCGATGTCGGACCGCAGCCAAAAAGATCCTCCGGCCGCAGAAGCTCAGCTGGAGGCTCTTAGCCGGGAGGTCGAGAGGCTCAGCATGTTGGCGTCTCGCGAACGCGGGCTGATCGACGCCATTTTGACGCATAGCCCGCACGGCATCATCGTCTCGGACGCGAACGGGAAGCTCGTCCTTCACAACAAGGCTGCGGAGAAAATTTGGGCCGGAAGTGCCACCGCAAACAGCGTGGCAGGCTGGGGCCAGTACCGAGCCTTTCATGCAGACGGCCGACCTTTCGAAGCCACGGATTGGTCGATGGCCCGCGCCTTGATGAACAAGGAGACGGTCCACGCCGAAGAGGTCCATTTCCAACGCTTCGACGACACCCATGGCACGCTGCTCGGGAGCAGCGCTCCCTTCTTCACGGCTGACGGTGAGGTCGACGGCGCGTTGTCGGTTTTTGTCGATATTAGCCAGGCTAAGCAACAACAGAACGAGCTCCGCGTCAGTAGCGAGCGCTATTTTACGACGCTGAACAGCATTGGCGACGCAGTCATCTCTACGACCGCCACCGGCGAGATCACTTTCCTCAATCCCGTAGCAGAGGCGCTCACTCGATGGTCACTCGATGAGGCGCGCGGGAAGCCGCTCGCCGAAGTATTTCGGATCGTCAACGAGCAGACGCGACTCGAGGTAGAGAGCCCGGTCGACAAGATCATTCGGGAAGGCCGAGTCGTCGCCCTCGCCAACCACACCATCCTGATCGGTCGAGATGGGAAGGAGGTTGCCATCGATGACAGCGGTGCGCCCATTTTCGACCCCAGTGGCGCTTTGGCCGGCGTCGTTCTCGTGTTCCGAGACGTCACGGAAGAGCGGCGCGAAGAGGCCCGCCGGCACTTCATCACGCAAGCGAGCGCGCTTCTGCTCGGTTCGGGCCTCGACTACGCGGCAACACTGAGCAGCGTCGCGCGGCTCGTTGTGCCAACCATCGCGGATTGGTGCGCTGTCGATTTGGCAGAAGCGCGCGGCCGGGTCGAGCGCCTCGCGGTCGCTCACGTCGACCCGGCAAAGGTTCGCTGGGCGCAGGAAATTAGCGCAAAATACCCAGCAGACCCCCAGTCGCCCCACGGCGTGCACGAGGTCCTTCGCTCGGGCAAGTCGCAAATACTCGCTGAGATCCCGCACTCGCTATTGCGGACCGCCGCCGTAGACGAGGAACACCTCCGGCTCATCCTCGAGCTGGGTTTGAAGTCGATGATGATCGTACCGCTTCGCTACGGCGGGAAGACACTGGGTACGATTACGTTCGTTTCATCCGAGTCCGGGCGAACTTTCGACCTGGCGGATCTTTCGTTCGCCGAGGAGCTTGCGAGCATCGCTGCGATGGCCGTGGCGAACGCACGCCTGTATCGTGACGCACAGAACGCGAACCGCTCTAAAGACGAGTTCCTCGCCACCGTGTCGCACGAGCTGCGTACACCACTCAACGCTATCCTTGGTTGGGCGCGTTTGCTTCGTCAGGGGAACGTGTCGCCGGACAAAGTGGACCGAGCCCTCGAGAGCATCGAGCGCAACTCGCTCGCGCAGGTGCAGTTGATAGAGGACCTGCTCGATATCTCACGCATCGTGTCAGGAAAGCTTCGACTCGACGCGCAGCCGCTGTCTTTGGCACCTGTCGTCGAAATGGCCATCGACTCCGTACAGCACGCGTTCGACGCGAAAGGCATTCAGTTTCAGCATCTGGTCGATCCCCATGCTGGCCCCATCTCAGGCGACGCTCAAAGAGTCCAGCAGGTCATCTGGAACCTGCTCAGCAACGCGGTGAAGTTCACGCCCAAGGGCGGCAGGGTGCGGCTAACGGTGGAGCGAGTCGATTCCAGCGTCTTGCTCACGGTCAGCGACACAGGCCAGGGGATCCCCAAGCACCTTCTGACCTCGATCTTCGAGCGGTTTCAGCAAGCGGACGGCAGCACCGTGCGAGTCCACGGAGGCCTAGGGCTTGGCCTATCGATCGTGCGACACATCTTAGAGCTCCACGGCGGCACCATCGAAGCGCACAGCGAAGGCGAGGGACGCGGTGCCACGTTCATAGCTCGCTTGCCCGTAGCCCCGTTTCGCAATGACCTGGGGAGAGCTTTCCGGCACCCGGCTGCATCGAATCTGAAGACTCAGTTCGAGCAGCCTAAGGAGCTGCAAGGCCTCACAGTGCTAGTCGTCGACGACGAGGCTGACACACGTGAGCTGCTCTTGGAGGTCTTGGAGCAATGCGGGTGTGCGGTGCTCACTGCCTCGTCCGCGGAAGAGGGCTTGGCTCTGCTCGACGTGGCCTCGCCGAGGGTGTTGGTCAGCGACATCGGCATGCCGGGAATGGACGGCCACGCGTTCATCGAACAAGTGAGAAAGCGGCCTCCCGAGAAGGGCGGCCGCATCGTCGCCGTAGCCCTGACTGCCTACTCAGCCGCGGAAGATCGTCGTCGCGCGTTGCGAGCTGGCTTCCAAATGCACATCGCCAAGCCGGTGGAGCCTGCGGAGTTCGTCGCTGTGCTGGCCAACCTGGCGCAGCTTGCCATCGCGAGCCCTTGATGGCGTTCAGGGTGCCTGGGAATGACCTCTACTCTCGCAGCTTTTCGCCCTCCCCGCGTTTGGGGCTCAGCGTGTCGTCGCGGTTGAGACCCAGCTCGCGCTGAGCAGCGGGAGAGGAGCCATCGCGCGGCATCCCAATGCGCATGCGGACGTCGCGCCAACCGAGCTTCGCGTCTTTGAGCAAGTGCCCAGGCGCTTCGTGTCCAAATGCACGAAACTGTCCCGGTTTCACTTTGCCCTTTGCCGCTACGTGAGCCACCACGGCTTCCGTGAAAGCCAAGAGCTCGCGAAAGGCGCTCGGCTCTGCGGCCATGTGCTCGGCCTGGTTCTCGCTATAAGGCAAGCCTTTGCCGAGCTCGAAGTACCGCCATAGGTCGTCCGGCACCTCCACGCCGCTGTACCGACATTGCCAAACCAGTGGCGCATAGGCGTCTCGCATCTCCTTGAACGGTTCACGCGCAGGATCGAAGTACTGCAAGTGGCGCAGCTTCTTGGGCCTTCCGCTCTCGTCGAGCTCATCCCCGCCGCCATCTCCGTAGCAGAAAAAGGCCGCGCTTCTGCCTTCGAGGTGGTTCTGGCTCAGCTCCTGCCACGCCGGCGAGCGCTCCAACTTCATGGCTAGCTCGGGGTCTTTATGCTCGATCAGATCCTCGCGAGGGTTGCCTCCGCTCATGCACACGAGGCGGTCGAAGAAAAGCTTGAGATTGCTAGAGCAAGCGTACCAATTCACCGGCCCGAAGATGACCCAAGCGTCGGCAAGATCGACCCGCGCGTACAGATCCAGCTCCCACATCAAATCCGGCTCTGGCCCGTTCTTCTCGTAACAATTGCAAGGCCATACGCACAGAGCCATCGACGTCGATACGCAGGCATTGCAGCTGGAAATGGTCGCGCGCTTGTAAACATTGCCTAAATCCTCCAGATCCACCTCCCAATCCGCTGGAAGTAAATCTGCCATCTTGAACATCAAGGCCCGCGCCTTGGAGTCGACCCCGGGGCAGTTGTATTGCCGTCGATCCGAGGCCGCGATCAAGAGAACGCGAAACGGCCGTTCTTCGGGCGGCAAGTGACCATTTTCATCGTTGGGCTTCATCGTAGCGCCTCTTTCATAGTGACTGCCGGGCGCCGCTGCGTAGCGCCGGAACCTGCGACTGCCGGCGACCTAAGTGGCAACGCCAACATGCGTATCGCCCCGAGCTCGTTCGTGCCCTGCAGCTCCGCTAGGCCCAGCTCAGCCGGCTGACTCTCGAAGCGTGCGCCCCAACTATCGAATACGCGATCCCAGACCGAGAACAACACCGCGAAGTTCCGGTTCTGCTCGTGCGCGACGATAGAGTGATGCGCTCCATGCATGCGCGGGGTCACCAGCACGAGCCTCAAGGCACGCTCGAGCTTCAGCGGGACTCGCAAGTTTGCGTGGTGAAAGGCGCTGGCTAGCTGAAGTAGAAGCTCGTACGTCAGGAGCAGTGAGGGCGAGGGACCGATCAGCGCCACTTGCAGCCCCCGAACGACTACCGAGCCAAGTACTTCGCCAGGGTGGAACCGGAACGCCGTGCTCACGTCCAAATCCGGGTCGGCGTGATGCACACGGTGGAAGCGCCAGAGTAGCGGCAGGTGATGATTCATGCGGTGCCAGCCATAGATGCCGAGGTCGAGCAGCGCCACGCCTACGGTCCAACGCACCACCTCAGGTAACTCTACGAGAGCGGGCAGCAGTCCCCGGCGCTCCCGCTCGCTGAGTCTCGCAACCGAAAGCAGAGCGGGTAGCACGAGCCAGCGCATCGAGACGCCCGACAAAACGGCGAAGAGCCCGTTGCGGAGCGTGCGGGGGCCGCGCGCTGCGACGCGGGGACGCAGAGGAACCCAGGTCTCGGCCGCGAAGAGCACCAGGGCAGCGCCGGTCACCGCCGGTAGCAGCAGCCGATCGGCGCGCGCCAGCGTTCGCTTCAGGCTCGGGCCGGTCGTCATCGAATGTCCTCGTAGAGCTGTGCGAGCTTTTGTGGCGATACGCCGGCAGCGTGCAACGACTGCAGCGTCGTCCACAGCGCGAGCGTACGTAGCGGCTTGTCGGAAAAGCGACGGCTGCTCGTTGAAGCGACGACTCTGGTCTCGTAGTGAGTAGGAGCCAGGCGTTCCAAGCGTTGCACGAAGTCCTGGTCTTCGAAGAGCGGAACACTCGCGAAACCGCCAAGCGCATCGAAGACGGACTTCCTCACGAAAATGCAGGAATCCCCGTAATAGAGGCGCAATGCCCGGCGCCTGACATGGTTGGCGGTCGCGTACACCCGCGAAACCCAAGTCTCCGGTGAAAAACGCAGCTTGAAGTTTCCGCCCGAGTAGCCCGCTGCCATCGCACGCTGAATCGCGCCGCGCGCCTCCGGTGGCAGGAGCGTATCTGCGTGAACGAAGAGCAGTACATCGCCCGCTGCGGCGGCGGCTCCCGCATTCAACTGTGAGCCACGCCCTTTGGCGCTGAGGACCAGCCGCGCGCCGGCGGCCTCGGCCAGCTCCGCGGTCCGATCGGTGCTGCTCGCGTCGGCGACGATCGTCTCTTCCGCGATCGCGCGGCAGTGATTCACACAGCTCGTGATAGCGTCCGCTTCCCGAAAGCTTGGAATGACGGCGGAGATCCGTTCAGTCACGGCTGCTCGACTCTCCCAGCACGCGATCGAGCAGGACGCCGAGCCGGGACCGCGCGGCGGAGTCGATGCTCGATTCGGGAGTAAGGAGCCCCGCCGAGAGAGCACGCCAGGCGGGGCTCGCACGGGGGTCGGGCAAGCGGTTCACCAAGTGACGAACGATTTGTGACGCCAACGCTGCATTTCGCCGAAGTTGCTGGATAACGAGCGAGACCTCCACCGGTTTTTCGTTTGCGCGCCAGCAATCGAAGTCGGTGACCAAGCACAGCGAAGCGTAGGGAAGCTCTGCCTCGCGCGCCAGCCGCGCTTCCGGCAAATTGGTCATGCCGATCACGTCCAACTCCCAGCGGCGGTAGAGCTGCGACTCGGCTCGCGTCGAAAACTGCGGCCCTTCGATACACAGGTACACACCGCGCTCGTGAACGTTCGCTCCCGCCTCTTTGGCAGCACCGATCAGGGCAAGGCGAAGCGCCGCGTCGGTAGGCTCGGCAAGGCTAACGTGGGCGACGACTCCCACGGCTTCGAAGAAGGTGTTGGCGCGTTGGCGCGTTAGGTCGACATACTGATCTACGACCACCACATCACCTGGACGAAGCTCCTCCCGCAAGGAGCCCACGGCGGAGATACTCACCACTTGTTCTGCGCCTGCTGCCTTGAGCGCGTAGATATTCGCTCGATAGTTCACCTCGTGCGCGGCCAGTCGATGGCCACGACCATGGCGTGGAAGAAAGAGCATTCGCCTTCCGGCCAGGCTCGCTTCGACCAGCCGATCGGAAGGCGCGCCGAAAGGTGTTGAAACCTCGAGCTCGCGCGCGTTCTCCAAACCCGGCGCCGAGTACAAGCCACTTCCGCCGATCACGCCAAGACACGCTTCGCTCATGTAGTCGCCCCTCCGCAACTCGAGCCGTTGCCGGCGGTGCAACCAAAACAATGTTGTGCGGTTCGCATCGCGCGCTGGGCCAGCTTGTCGTAGTCCGCGTCGAGAATCGTAGAGGCTAAACTCAAGCCCAGCATTTGATTGAAATCGCAGTCGTACAACTTGCCGTCGAAGCCGACGGAGAGCGTGGTGCGGCACATGAGGCCCGCTACCGCCTTTGGATTGAAGGCCTGCACCAGACGCTGCATGTAGGCTTCTAGTTGACCTGAGCCCTCCAAAAATTCGAGGTAACGACTAATTGGCATGTTCGTGATGGTAAACAAGTGATTGAACACGACGCCATGTAGCCGCTGCAACTCGCGCTTCCAGTCGCGCTCCAGCGCGGCCTGCGGCGGCGGTAAGTATGCGCCGGTAGGGTTGGTAACCAGAGTCAGCGTCAGCGTAGTCCCGGGTTGGCCGTAGCCGACGGCGTTCAACGCTCGCAGCGCCGCGATGGATTCTTCGAATACGCCCTCCCCGCGTTGAGCGTCCGTCTGCTGCGCGCGATACCATGGCAACGAGGCAACGACCTCCACTCGATGCTCAGCAAAGAATTCTGGGAGGTCTGCATAGTTGGGCAACCGAGTCACTGTCAGATTGCAGCGGTCGATCACCCGGCAGCCAAGCGCGCGCGCTCTCTTCACCAACTCGCGGAAGCGCGGGTGAAGCTCGGGGGCTCCACCGGTGATGTCGAGAGTGGGGACCTCGTGGCGCGCTAAAAACGTCAGGCAAGCGTCCATGACTGAGTCGCTCATGACTTCGCGTCGATCCGGCCCGGCGTCCACGTGACAGTGGCGGCAGGTTTGGTTGCAACGCTTGCCGAGGTTCACCTGCAGAACATGCACCCCAACGGCTCTCAAGGGGGCGTGGCCCGCTTCGGCTGCGGCGTCCTCGAACGAAACGGAGCCCGGTAGCCGCGCGAGAGTCTCCCTTTGCTGGGCGTCCACGGACAGCGCATGTCCCCTTCGCAACAAGGAAGGGATGAGCCGGCCCTGGACTACAGCGCTCACATCGACACCTTTTGCACGTGGTCTCGCATCTGCACGCCGTGCACCAGAGAAGCTCCCCCGCGGATCGCCGCCGCCACATGCACAGCTTCGGTCATCTGTTGCGGGTCGGCGCCCTTCTCCAAGCAGGTGCTGCTGTAGGCGTCGATGCAGTAGGGGCATTGCAAAGCGTGGGAGACAGCCAAGGCGATCAGCGCCTTTTCACGTTCGGACAACGCGCCCTCCGCAAACACGGCTTCATACCAGCTCGAGAACTTCTGCCAAAGCTCAGGCGCGTCCTTACCCATTTCAGCGAAACGTTTCAGGTGATCGGGCTTGTAATAGTCGGTCACTGTCTTCTCCTCTGGGGCGCGTTTGAGGACGAGCGCGAAGTTTCATAGTACGCGTCCAGGAATTGGCGAGCTGTGGCATTTTTAGAAGGCGTAGGTTTTGAAGGGAGCGTGCATTGCTGCGTCGTACCCTGTCGCTGTCCGCCTCGTTGTGGCGATTTGCCTCTGGCACTCGGGCACTCGGGCGCTCGGCGCTGGCACTGAGGCGCCCTGAGGCGCCCTGTGAACGAGTCGTCATCTGAAATGCGTTGGGATACGCTGAAGGCGATCTCGGTGCGCGCTTGGAGCGGTGCCTGCGTCGGGGTCTGGAAGAGAGCTTGAATGCACTCGTTATTGGCACTGATTCGCCAGGCCTACCCTTGGCGGCGTTGGACGACACGCGCGAGCTTCTCCAGTCCCACGATGCCGTGATTGGGCCGGCCGATGACGGGGGCTTCTACCTGATCGGGCTTAGGGTCTGCCCTTCGGGAGTTCTCGTCGACATCCCGTGGAGCGCGGGCGATACCTGCGCTCAAACTATGGGCGACTGCGCCGGTTCGGTTTGTCCGTCGCCTGTGTGCGGCCTTGGTTCGATGTCGACAAGGCAGAGGACCTAGCGCTTGCGCGGTCTGCTTGCCTCGGGACAGGTGCGTGCGGACGCGACTTGCGCGCTGCTGCGCTGAGCGGCAGCAACGACAGCGCGACAGCGCCACAGCGACAACGCGACAGCGCGACAGCGCGACAGCGCCACAGCGACAGCGCGACAGCGCGACAGCGCGACAGCGCGGCAAGAACTGACGGGGCGTTTTGCCGCAACGCTTTTCGACGTAATGGCGCTCGGCTCCGCGTGGTACGTTAGATGCGATCGTGAGGTACGGACGTCGGCGCGCTGATCCAGCAGACTCGCTGGATCAGGTCGGAGCGCAGGGACAAGAATCTGTGCGCGCTTTCCAGCGGGGAGGCGGGCGTTCATCCGGCCATCGACGACGCATCGATGCAGGATGTGGCCGTCGGTCCAAAGCACCTCGAGTTGCTTCGGCGTCTCAGCCTTGTCTCCTTGATTACCGTCCCGCTACGCGCTAGAGGCGAAGTTCTTGGTTCGCTGACCTTGTGCTTCGGAAAGACGGGCCGTCAGCACACGCTCGAAGATCTGAATCTCGCCGAAGAGCTTGCGTGTCGAGCCGGTATCGACATCCTCCAAGCAACCCTCTACGAGGAAGCCCAGGCTGCGGCGATTCGGGCCGAAGCGGCCGCGAGGAGAGCCGAGGAGGCAAATAGTCTCAAGGACGAGTTTCTGAACACGGTGTCGCACGAGCTTCGAACACCACTGTCGGCGATTCTGGGCTGGGCCAGCATGCTCGCCAGCGACCGTGGGGAAAGCTGCGGAGTCCATTCACAAGGGCGTTCAGGTGATTGAGCGCAACGCTCGTTCACAGCTGCGCATCATCGAGGACATTCTCGATGTTTCTCGGATCGTGCGCGGGCAGCTGCGCCTCGAAACGCAGCCGGTGGACCTTCAGCTCGTTGTCAGCGAAGCGCTCGAGTCGGTGAGTCCGGCCGCGGATGCCAAACGGATCACGACAGCGTTCGAAGCTTACGACGGGCCGTGCCTCCTCGTTGCCGATCCCGAACGCCTGCGTCAGATTCTCTGGAATCT
>Ga0163144_10026187_pt1 | contig 11350 bp, 10 predicted proteins | sample OliLak19BULKMAT1_FD_123175 | JGI IMG/M metagenome (GOLD analysis project Ga0163144, IMG submission 123175) | Freshwater microbial mat bacterial communities from Lake Vanda, McMurdo Dry Valleys, Antarctica - Oligotrophic Lake LV.19.BULKMAT1 | ecosystem: Environmental > Aquatic > Freshwater >... | reverse complement strand
CCACCTGCGTTGTATGCCCACCGGGGACATCCCCGATTCACCGCCGACGGCTTCCCAGGAATGATGATTGCATGCTGATTTTTAAACTGGAAAAATGCCGACTTGACTCCTGTAATTTACACCGACCACGCCAACGCCGACCGAGCCGACCACGCCGTTTCAATCCCCTTCACCACGGGGCAGAGATCGCTTCTTGCCATCCCGGAGAGATTGTCGCCGAAGAGGGCGATGTTTCAATCCCCTTCACCACGGGGCAGAGATCGCTTCGAGCTCACTCTCCGCAAGTTCTTCCGCCAATATAGATGTTTCAATCCCCTTCACCACGGGGCAGAGATCGCTTCGAAGAAATACTATTGAATTCAAAAACGCCCATAAACCTGTTTCAATCCCCTTCACCACGGGGCAGAGATCGCTTCCGATCTGGCATCTTCGAGTAGATGAACTAACAATTGAAGTTTCAATCCCCTTCACCACGGGGCAGAGATCGCTTCCAAAAAAGTATATGGTCGTACTTACATCGCCGATTTAAGTTTCAATCCCCTTCACCACGGGGCAGAGATCGCTTCCTGGTTCTCCTGGTCCGCTCACAAGCCAGGAGACTGTGTTTCAATCCCCTTCACCACGGGGCAGAGATCGCTTCGCTGATGTGGTGACTGCTTCGTGTAGTGGAGAGTTGTGTTTCAATCCCCTTCACCACGGGGCAGAGATCGCTTCCACGCCCACGCCCCAAGCATACGCGTGGGAGCCGGAGTTTCAATCCCCTTCACCACGGGGCAGAGATCGCTTCTCGCCCTGGTGGCAATTCTATTTGCCATCACCTTCGTGTTTCAATCCCCTTCACCACGGGGCAGAGATCGCTTCACCTGCTCGACAGTGGCTGGTTCTCCTGGTCCGCTCAGTTTCAATCCCCTTCACCACGGGGCAGAGATCGCTTCTCTATGACGGTGCGGTCTCCTGGGGGGCGGACGCGCAAGTTTCAATCCCCTTCACCACGGGGCAGAGATCGCTTCTGATTCCGAGCCAGCTCCCGCCCACGGGCGCTGGATGTTTCAATCCCCTTCACCACGGGGCAGAGATCGCTTCTTCGTTATTCTCGTCAACATTGCTGCGATCGTGTTCGTTTCAATCCCCTTCACCACGGGGCAGAGATCGCTTCCACCGGTGGTAGTCGCCAACATCAAGGGACTAAGCGAGGTTTCAATCCCCTTCACCACGGGGCAGAGATCGCTTCCACGTCACCCTGCAATCGGCAGGGCGCTGGCATGTGATTTGTTTCAATCCCCTTCACCACGGGGCAGAGATCGCTTCCTTATATTCACCGTGCTATCACAGCCCCTGAAGTGGGTTTCAATCCCCTTCACCACGGGGCAGAGATCGCTTCACAGCGACGGTCACGCCCCAACATTTACGCCGACGGCGTTTCAATCCCCTTCACCACGGGGCAGAGATCGCTTCTCGCGGTCGGGTTCGCACTCAGTCGGGGGACTTCGTTTCAATCCCCTTCACCACGGGGCAGAGATCGCTTCTGGCGTGCTCGTCGCCGTGTGTGTCGGGGTGCGGGTGTTTCAATCCCCTTCACCACGGGGCAGAGATCGCTTCTTCGGATTACGAAGTTTGAGAAAATCTGGACACACGAGCAGTTTCAATCCCCTTCACCACGGGGCAGAGATCGCTTCAGCACATTAACTGGGACACCATTCCGGCTCCGATAAAGTTTCAATCCCCTTCACCACGGGGCAGAGATCGCTTCTCCCCACAGCTGCAGAGCGTTGTCTCTGCAGCTCCCCGTTTCAATCCCCTTCACCACGGGGCAGAGATCGCTTCCTTGCCTCGGGTTTGCCGAGTCCGTCGGTTGGTGATGTTTCAATCCCCTTCACCACGGGGCAGAGATCGCTTCCTACTCACGCTGGAAGTACGCGCACACGCCGCCGTTGCCGCGTTTCAATCCCCTTCACCACGGGGCAGAGATCGCTTCTGCCAAGCGATGTGCCAGCACACAGAAACGCGAGTCGGTTAGTTTCAATCCCCTTCACCACGGGGCAGAGATCGCTTCGATAAGAAAAATTTCCAAGCCAAAGCCGCAGGTTTACTGTTTCAATCCCCTTCACCACGGGGCAGAGATCGCTTCTTAGGTCGACTGAGACTCGAAAGAGTTGGGATATATAAGTTTCAATCCCCTTCACCACGGGGCAGAGATCGCTTCGTGTGTTAGGTCAAGCAAACAGCGTGATTACTGGTGTTTCAATCCCCTTCACCACGGGGCAGAGATCGCTTCACTGTTGCGCCAACTCCAACCGCAGAACCAACCGTCGGAGTTTCAATCCCCTTCACCACGGGGCAGAGATCGCTTCTATACAGCACTCATTGTCCCTTGACGCTCAATTCCGTTAGTTTCAATCCCCTTCACCACGGGGCAGAGATCGCTTCTGGGAGACGTGGTGGGCGGCGGAAGCGGCGTTGACGGAGGTTTCAATCCCCTTCACCACGGGGCAGAGATCGCTTCTTGCCATCCCGGAGAGATTGTCGCCGAAGAGGGCGATGTTTCAATCCCCTTCACCACGGGGCAGAGATCGCTTCCGCTAAACGTGATTGGACTGGCGAACTTGTGCTTGAGTTTCAATCCCCTTCACCACGGGGCAGAGATCGCTTCACAAAAAGGGTATAGCAGGATGGGTCAAGATCATTGAGTTTCAATCCCCTTCACCACGGGGCAGAGATCGCTTCGCGACCCCCATTATCCCTGGTACAGCAGGCTCAAGGTTTCAATCCCCTTCACCACGGGGCAGAGATCGCTTCATCCAGGTGATACGTTTCGTGTGAAGATGACGGTCGTGTTTCAATCCCCTTCACCACGGGGCAGAGATCGCTTCCCAACGGCGACCAACACACCGCCAGCTAACGCGACGGCAAGTTTCAATCCCCTTCACCACGGGGCAGAGATCGCTTCGGCTCTGCCAAGTCCGACGGTGGTCATTACATCAATGAGTTTCAATCCCCTTCACCACGGGGCAGAGATCGCTTCTTCGTCGTGTATGGCGCCAATTGGTACGGCCTAGCCGAGTTTCAATCCCCTTCACCACGGGGCAGAGATCGCTTCGCTACGCCGACTGCAGCTGCTACCGCTAGCTCCGTTTCAATCCCCTTCACCACGGGGCAGAGATCGCTTCTAGTGCGCACTTAAGCACCTGCTAATGACTTGTCTGGGATGTTTCAATCCCCTTCACCACGGGGCAGAGATCGCTTCTTGATTACGTGAATGAAACAGGCTGGGGTTCTCACAAGTTTCAATCCCCTTCACCACGGGGCAGAGATCGCTTCCGAGGGAGCATATGCTCATACAGCCACGCTGGCATTACGTTTCAATCCCCTTCACCACGGGGCAGAGATCGCTTCTCGTGAAGGATGTCCGCGGATACGTGGTGGAAGTCAAGTTTCAATCCCCTTCACCACGGGGCAGAGATCGCTTCCTGGCGGATTTCTGAAATCCCCAGCGAAGAGTATAGAGTTTCAATCCCCTTCACCACGGGGCAGAGATCGCTTCGGTACGGCCTAGCCGAAACCAAGGAAGGCGTTGCGGATGTTTCAATCCCCTTCACCACGGGGCAGAGATCGCTTCGGCCAAAACTGTGGTTCTAACTACTCAGATCTGGACGTTTCAATCCCCTTCACCACGGGGCAGAGATCGCTTCTATCCGTCTCTCGCTCCGCGTGACAGGCCGATCCTCTCCGTTTCAATCCCCTTCACCACGGGGCAGAGATCGCTTCACGAGGAGAATAGAAATGTACGAAATTACTATCACTCTGTTTCAATCCCCTTCACCACGGGGCAGAGATCGCTTCCAACAACTGTCCAGGCCGATCCTGTCCACCGTGCAATACCCTGTTTCAATCCCCTTCACCACGGGGCAGAGATCGCTTCTCTCCCTTCGCTTCGAGCGAAGGATAGATATAGATGAGTTTCAATCCCCTTCACCACGGGGCAGAGATCGCTTCTTGCTGAGATTGGTCTCGCTTCCCGCACAGGGCGTCACGTTTCAATCCCCTTCACCACGGGGCAGAGATCGCTTCAAACACGCAAGTGTTTTATTGACGAGGCTCACTCGCGGTTTCAATCCCCTTCACCACGGGGCAGAGATCGCTTCCTGGTCGCGCTAGCCGACTCCGCGTATGCGGATATCGCGATGTTTCAATCCCCTTCACCACGGGGCAGAGATCGCTTCTCGAGCAGCCCTGTCGCGGTTTGAAGCGCCAGGCGGGTCGTTTCAATCCCCTTCACCACGGGGCAGAGATCGCTTCATTATCGGTGAGATTGAAACTAGCGAAGGCAAGAGGGAGTTTCAATCCCCTTCACCACGGGGCAGAGATCGCTTCGACAGATCCACAAGGGCTACGCCATTGCCCCCCCCTCGTTTCAATCCCCTTCACCACGGGGCAGAGATCGCTTCTGGCGCTGCTTTCGCACGCTGCCTGGCTGAACTGGTTGTTTCAATCCCCTTCACCACGGGGCAGAGATCGCTTCGTAAAAGTGCATATGTCCCCTGAAAGGACACACTTGTTTCAATCCCCTTCACCACGGGGCAGAGATCGCTTCCACTTCTGTGCCCGTGACCGAAACGCCCAACGTCCCGAGTTTCAATCCCCTTCACCACGGGGCAGAGATCGCTTCCGTTTCGTCTGCGTACGCGCAGGCAAGCGGACTCACGTTTCAATCCCCTTCACCACGGGGCAGAGATCGCTTCGCCCGACCCCGACCAACTCTGTGGTGCCCAGCCCGCAGGTTTCAATCCCCTTCACCACGGGGCAGAGATCGCTTCTTCCACTCCCGATGGGCATTGGCGGTCCCTCTTCGCGTTTCAATCCCCTTCACCACGGGGCAGAGATCGCTTCACCTTCTGGAGCGACGGTGGCTATGGGGACGATACAAGTTTCAATCCCCTTCACCACGGGGCAGAGATCGCTTCCACAGCCACAGCGCCTGCGCGCACGACTGCCGGCGAAGTTTCAATCCCCTTCACCACGGGGCAGAGATCGCTTCCTTTCTCCAAGGCACGTCTTAATGACGAGCCTGTACGTTTCAATCCCCTTCACCACGGGGCAGAGATCGCTTCACGATTGTTGGCTCTGCGGTTGCAGGAGCTACGATTGTTGGTTTCAATCCCCTTCACCACGGGGCAGAGATCGCTTCGTAAAGCTACTAGAGCCTCGGACATCCGTGGAGACTTGTTTCAATCCCCTTCACCACGGGGCAGAGATCGCTTCAGGACGGAATGTCTTGGACTTCTGAAGTCAAAGGCGAGTTTCAATCCCCTTCACCACGGGGCAGAGATCGCTTCCAACGACGCTACCAAGCGCCACAGTGCCCGTACCACCTGTTTCAATCCCCTTCACCACGGGGCAGAGATCGCTTCTTGACGACTTCGAGGTCAATCTCCTGCTCCTGCTACGTTTCAATCCCCTTCACCACGGGGCAGAGATCGCTTCGTCCTGGCGCGGCTAGGTGAGGTAACGAACCTGCTTATCGTTTCAATCCCCTTCACCACGGGGCAGAGATCGCTTCCCAACAACGGTAATCCCGCCAACGGCAACAACGGTAATGTTTCAATCCCCTTCACCACGGGGCAGAGATCGCTTCCCCGAGCGTTTCGCGGCCTCTGAGGTCATCGTAAGTGAAGTTTCAATCCCCTTCACCACGGGGCAGAGATCGCTTCTTGAACGTTTCAGCTTCAGGGTATCGCTTTTTACGTGGTTTCAATCCCCTTCACCACGGGGCAGAGATCGCTTCAAGTTCGCGCCAGCCAGTGCAACGCAAGTTGCCAATATGTTTCAATCCCCTTCACCACGGGGCAGAGATCGCTTCTCTACGAGTGGCGCGTGCCCAGCATCGAGGAGAAGTTTCAATCCCCTTCACCACGGGGCAGAGATCGCTTCACCTGATCGCGTGTACCGCGATCATCACCGGCCTTGTGTTTCAATCCCCTTCACCACGGGGCAGAGATCGCTTCCCAGCACGCCGGTCCCGACCGACCCGCCGACCAGCACGTTTCAATCCCCTTCACCACGGGGCAGAGATCGCTTCACCCGACGGTCAGCACTCCGTCAACGTTGGCAACGTCGTTTCAATCCCCTTCACCACGGGGCAGAGATCGCTTCTTCCTCTCTGTGGTCCTTCTTTGCAGAAATGCATTATGTTTCAATCCCCTTCACCACGGGGCAGAGATCGCTTCTCGTCTTGACTCGTGGTGGCAACCAGCCAACTATCTCAGTTTCAATCCCCTTCACCACGGGGCAGAGATCGCTTCGACTTCTTTTGTTACTGCCACCCCCAGGGAGAGAATGAGTTTCAATCCCCTTCACCACGGGGCAGAGATCGCTTCATCTTACCCGCCCGTGATTCTGAATCTTTACCCCCCAAGTTTCAATCCCCTTCACCACGGGGCAGAGATCGCTTCATATTCACGCCGATCACAAGTACCCTGACATCAACTGGTTTCAATCCCCTTCACCACGGGGCAGAGATCGCTTCTCCTACGGAAGCATCCGAATCTTTCTCCCTTCGCTTAGTTTCAATCCCCTTCACCACGGGGCAGAGATCGCTTCCAACTCGATGATGAATAGTTAACCAAGACCGGCGCCAGGTTTCAATCCCCTTCACCACGGGGCAGAGATCGCTTCCCATTCACTTTCGGCGATCTAGCTGATTGCTGATGTGGTTTCAATCCCCTTCACCACGGGGCAGAGATCGCTTCCGAACATCGATTGGTCGACATTGATCGGCATCGCAGGTTTCAATCCCCTTCACCACGGGGCAGAGATCGCTTCACACGTTTCAGGACGTGGAGCGAAGCGTAGGCTACACCTCGGTTTCAATCCCCTTCACCACGGGGCAGAGATCGCTTCATTCCGGCTGAGATAAATAGCCGCACAGTCTCAGATTATGTTTCAATCCCCTTCACCACGGGGCAGAGATCGCTTCTAGGAAATCCAGCCCAACACGACGAGTCTATCGAAATCCGTTTCAATCCCCTTCACCACGGGGCAGAGATCGCTTCTGCATTAAGCACTTGTGACGAGAACGCCTCGGCAGGTTTCAATCCCCTTCACCACGGGGCAGAGATCGCTTCGAGCATCGGCTGCAACCAACTAGTGAGGTGTACCATGGTTTCAATCCCCTTCACCACGGGGCAGAGATCGCTTCGCCTTATGGCCGATAGCCTCGGGGTGAAGTACTTCAGTTTCAATCCCCTTCACCACGGGGCAGAGATCGCTTCTACGATTATACGGAGAAGGTTCTAGGACTCGGCTATAAGTTTCAATCCCCTTCACCACGGGGCAGAGATCGCTTCCGCACCGAATTTACTCATCTGTGGTTGATGACAGTAGTTTCAATCCCCTTCACCACGGGGCAGAGATCGCTTCCGTCGAGGAGGCACCTTTGGGGTTGAGCATGCGCTGCGTTTCAATCCCCTTCACCACGGGGCAGAGATCGCTTCCGAATGTACTTGATGGCTGGTGAAACCCCGCGCCCAAGTTTCAATCCCCTTCACCACGGGGCAGAGATCGCTTCTTCTGAAACCGTTCCGGTTTCAACTACTAGTCCGCTTGTTTCAATCCCCTTCACCACGGGGCAGAGATCGCTTCAACTCCGACAGCTACTGCAACAGCAACGAGTACCCCGAGTTTCAATCCCCTTCACCACGGGGCAGAGATCGCTTCTACTGTTACTGCAACGCCAAGTGCAATCCCTACGCCGTTGTTTCAATCCCCTTCACCACGGGGCAGAGATCGCTTCGTGCAGTGCATAACAACACTGGCAACGTCACGGTGGTTTGTTTCAATCCCCTTCACCACGGGGCAGAGATCGCTTCTTCTACAGTCTCATAGGTAATGATCGTACCAGATGTGATGTTTCAATCCCCTTCACCACGGGGCAGAGATCGCTTCAGACTGTGTTTCGCCCACCACGCCCGAGCCGAGTCCGAGTTTCAATCCCCTTCACCACGGGGCAGAGATCGCTTCATATAGAAACCCAGAACAACATTGATCCTCTCCACGTTTCAATCCCCTTCACCACGGGGCAGAGATCGCTTCTCGGTAGCTCCTACTTATATGTAGGTAGAGAGCTAAGTTTCAATCCCCTTCACCACGGGGCAGAGATCGCTTCCTGTGTTTCGCCCACCACGCCCGAGCCGAGTCCGAGTTTCAATCCCCTTCACCACGGGGCAGAGATCGCTTCAAAAATGTGCAGCTCAATCAGGGAAGCGCGTATTTCTGTTTCAATCCCCTTCACCACGGGGCAGAGATCGCTTCAAAACGGCGACTGGCCGATGGGCCAAACCGTGCTTGTGTTTCAATCCCCTTCACCACGGGGCAGAGATCGCTTCCTGGCTGAGTTTCACGCGACGTCCGTGGTGCTCGAGGTTTCAATCCCCTTCACCACGGGGCAGAGATCGCTTCTCAGGCCGGCAATGCGAGCAAGGCTCAGGCCAACGCCAGTTTCAATCCCCTTCACCACGGGGCAGAGATCGCTTCCCTACCGCCTTCAACTGGCGAATGGAATTCGCCACGGTTTCAATCCCCTTCACCACGGGGCAGAGATCGCTTCTCGCCAACCCCGTGTACGGCATCGAGGTCACGGTGTTTCAATCCCCTTCACCACGGGGCAGAGATCGCTTCGTTCGACAGCGTACGGCTAAGAACGAGGTTCTTTATGTTTCAATCCCCTTCACCACGGGGCAGAGATCGCTTCCCAGCACGCCGGTTATTCCGACCAGCACGCCAACTATGTTTCAATCCCCTTCACCACGGGGCAGAGATCGCTTCGCGCCCAACCGGTGATTGATATTGCCACGCCCGCAGCGGGTTTCAATCCCCTTCACCACGGGGCAGAGATCGCTTCGGCAGGTGCCTGCGATCGAAGAAGGACAGGCCCCAGAAGTTTCAATCCCCTTCACCACGGGGCAGAGATCGCTTCCCACGCCGCCTGCGACTGAGGTGCCGCCGACCGCGAGTTTCAATCCCCTTCACCACGGGGCAGAGATCGCTTCCAACCCCGGCTCAATCGTTGCCGAAGAAGGTGACGTTTCAATCCCCTTCACCACGGGGCAGAGATCGCTTCACCGCGACCACAGTCCCGACCGCGACCACAGTCCCGAGTTTCAATCCCCTTCACCACGGGGCAGAGATCGCTTCGAGCCGACCGCAACAGCGACCACCGAGCCGACCGCGTTTCAATCCCCTTCACCACGGGGCAGAGATCGCTTCTAGCGAATCTGTCGACTGCCAGGGATGGGACGTCAAGTTTCAATCCCCTTCACCACGGGGCAGAGATCGCTTCCCAATCACGACGCCCGAGCCAATCACGACGCCCGAGCCAGTTTCAATCCCCTTCACCACGGGGCAGAGATCGCTTCGAATAGTTGGCTGGCCAGCTTTTGGAAAGTGGGGACAGGTTTCAATCCCCTTCACCACGGGGCAGAGATCGCTTCCCGAGCCAAGCACGACGCCCGAGCCAATCACGACGCGTTTCAATCCCCTTCACCACGGGGCAGAGATCGCTTCCCGAACAACCCGAACCCGCGGTACGACGCCAATGGAAGTTTCAATCCCCTTCACCACGGGGCAGAGATCGCTTCTTTGTGACGCAGGTGAACTACTCCCAGCCGTTCCGCGGGTTTCAATCCCCTTCACCACGGGGCAGAGATCGCTTCAAACTGTATCAGAATAGTGTGGGAGGGAAGGTCAGTGAGTTTCAATCCCCTTCACCACGGGGCAGAGATCGCTTCGTCCGACGCCGTCACCCGAGCCCAGCCCGACGCCGTGTTTCAATCCCCTTCACCACGGGGCAGAGATCGCTTCGACTGTGCCACGCCGTCACCCAGCCCGACGCCGTCACGTTTCAATCCCCTTCACCACGGGGCAGAGATCGCTTCCACAATTTTACCTGACGTAAGTTTCTCAAAGGCTCGTCAGTTTCAATCCCCTTCACCACGGGGCAGAGATCGCTTCTTTTGACTACGTTAATGAAAGTGGGTGGAGTTCTCCAGTTTCAATCCCCTTCACCACGGGGCAGAGATCGCTTCGCGCGATTTTCATCGCGCTGTTCACCCTGCTCCTCTTGTTTCAATCCCCTTCACCACGGGGCAGAGATCGCTTCTTACACTAACCCGTGTCACAAGCCCGTCGAGTACAGCGTGTTTCAATCCCCTTCACCACGGGGCAGAGATCGCTTCAAAGCCTGAACTCATACGTGTCCGTGACAAGCGCCTGGTTTCAATCCCCTTCACCACGGGGCAGAGATCGCTTCTGTAAGCGAGACAATCACGGCGGTTGTCAAGTTCAAGTTTCAATCCCCTTCACCACGGGGCAGAGATCGCTTCTTAGATAACGGGAAAGATGGAGCGCATGCGTGGCTGAAGTTTCAATCCCCTTCACCACGGGGCAGAGATCGCTTCCAGCCCGTCACCCACGCCCAGCCCGAGCCCGTCGCCCGTTTCAATCCCCTTCACCACGGGGCAGAGATCGCTTCGTTGTAACTGTGAATCCGACGGCTGAACTAGCAACCGGTTTCAATCCCCTTCACCACGGGGCAGAGATCGCTTCCACCGACGTCGTATACACCGACCGCGCCACCGGCCAAGGTTTCAATCCCCTTCACCACGGGGCAGAGATCGCTTCTCCCACGCAGAAGGTGGGTGTCCGGAAGGAAGCACATATGTTTCAATCCCCTTCACCACGGGGCAGAGATCGCTTCGGGTTCCCACGCAGAAGGTGGGTGTCCGGAACGGAAGTTTCAATCCCCTTCACCACGGGGCAGAGATCGCTTCCTACGTTAATGAAAGGGGATGGGGTTCCCACGCAGAAGTTTCAATCCCCTTCACCACGGGGCAGAGATCGCTTCAAAGTGCTACACGCTTACTGCGTGCATCCCTCGCCTCGTTTCAATCCCCTTCACCACGGGGCAGAGATCGCTTCGCGTTCCATTGAGGAGCACTTTAAACTGACTCACGTCCGTTTCAATCCCCTTCACCACGGGGCAGAGATCGCTTCACACGCTTACTGCGTGCATCCCTCGCCTCGGCGCACTTCAGTTTCAATCCCCTTCACCACGGGGCAGAGATCGCTTCTTAATCGCCATGATAGACCTTTCTGTCATTATTGTTTTGTTTCAATCCCCTTCACCACGGGGCAGAGATCGCTTCGAAGAGACGATAGCGAGCGGGATCGTTGAGATATAGCTGGTTTCAATCCCCTTCACCACGGGGCAGAGATCGCTTCGCGACGAGCTCCCCGCAGTAGCAAAGTTGGAGTTTGTGTTTCAATCCCCTTCACCACGGGGCAGAGATCGCTTCCT
>Ga0163144_10026183_pt1 | contig 11351 bp, 7 predicted proteins | sample OliLak19BULKMAT1_FD_123175 | JGI IMG/M metagenome (GOLD analysis project Ga0163144, IMG submission 123175) | Freshwater microbial mat bacterial communities from Lake Vanda, McMurdo Dry Valleys, Antarctica - Oligotrophic Lake LV.19.BULKMAT1 | ecosystem: Environmental > Aquatic > Freshwater > Lake... | reverse complement strand
GTGCCGCTCGAGGCCCGCCAAGACGGCATGTGGATCGGCCAGCTCAAGGACGATCGACTGCCGCGTTGCCCTCGCTTCGTGCTCGCGGTCGAGGCCGAGGGTCCGCAGCAAGACACCGCCAACAAGCTGCCCAAGCTGTCGAAGATCGCGTCGTGGAAGCAGATCAACCAGATCGTACGCTCCGCGACGCCGGGCGTGCCGCTGACGGTCACCCATCGTCCGCCGTCCGAGGTGCCGGTGCGACCCAAGCAGGTCTACTTCATGCTCGAGACCACGAGCGAGTTCTGGCGACAGGTCGCCACCGAGCGCACCGTCGCGATCTATCTGCCACCACCGTTCGATCCGAGCAAGGCGAAGATCACGCTCATGGGCGTGCCCGAGCGCGCGTCCACCGGCACGCCGTAATCGGGCCCGAACCATCTTCGGGCCCAGCCACACGAGGACCGCATGGACAAGGTCAGCGACGTCACCAAGGATTGTTTCAACGCGTTGGTGCAGATCCGCTCCCTCGCGGACGACGGCTTCCTCGCGCCCGAGATGCTGCACACGCGCGTCATGGGCTTCATCGACGAGCTGTTCCGCTCGGGCGCACGCGTCCAGATCTACGAGCGCGACCTGCACGACATGGTCTACGCGATCGTCGCGCTCGCCGACGAGGTCGCGATGCGAAAAAGCGGTGCGCTGCGCGACGTGTGGCTGAGCAAGCCGCTGCAGCTGCACTACTTCAGCGAGAATCTCGCGGGCGAGAATTTCTTCCACCGCCTCGAGATGATGCTCGCGGATCCGCGGCGCACCGACACGCTGCGCATCTACTACATGTGCCTGCTGTTCGGATTCCAGGGCAAGTACGCGGTGCGTGGCGGTGAGCTCGAGCTCGCAGCCGTGCAGCGCCGCGTGAAGGACATCCTCGGCATCAGCAGCAAACCCGAGGCGCTGTCCAAACGCCACCTGCGGCCGCGCGAGCGCGTCAACCGTGCGCAGCAATACTACGTGACGGTGTGGATCGGCCTGCTCGCGCTGCTGTTCTCGCTCGCGCTCATCATCGTGCTGCGCAAGGCGCTCGATCGTCAGACCACGAACGTGTCCGGGCGCACCGAAGCCCTGTTGCCGAGCGAGTAGTTGCCCAGGGAGTAGCAAGACCATGGCGGCACTCAAGTACATCTTCGCCGTGTTGCTCATCGCCGCCGTGTGGGCGGTGGTGCTGCTGCTCGAACTGCCGATGTGGATCGCGATCGTCGCGACCGTCGTCATCCTCGCGATCCTCGCGTTGTTCGTGATCCTCAAGATCGTCCGCGCGAAGAAGGCCGCGCGAGAGATCGAGAAGGCCCTGCGCGCGCAGGCCGATCGTCACGCGGCGTCGGCCCGGCCCGATCTGCGCGGGCAGGTCGACTCGATGCAGCAGGAGTTTCTCAAGGCGATCGCTGCGCTCAAGTCGAGCAAGCTCGCCGGCAAGAAGCCCTCCGAGGCGCTGTATGCCCTGCCCTGGTACATGATCATCGGCCCACCGGGGTCAGGTAAGAGCACCGCGCTGCGCCAGAGCGGCCTGCGATTCCCGTATCAGTCGAAGTCCGGTGGCGGCGTGCAGGGCGTCGGCGGCACCCGCAATTGCCAGTGGTGGATGACGAACGACGCGGTGTTGCTCGACACCGCCGGTCGCTACACCACCGAGGACAGCGATCGCGACGAGTGGTTCTCGTTCCTCGATCTGCTGAAGAAGAACCGCCCGAAGCAGCCGGTCAACGGTGTGCTCGTCGCGATCGCGGTCACCGACGTGTCCGAGGCCCATCCCGAAGAGGTGCACGCGCGCGCTCGCGAGTGCCGTGCACGGATCGACGAGGTGATGGCGAAGCTCGAGATGGTCGTGCCGGTGTACGTGCTGTTCACCAAGGTCGACCTGCTCCCGGGCTTCGTCGAGATCTTCTCCGACCTCGGCAACACCGAACGCCGGCAGATCTGGGGATTCACCGTGCCGGTGACGCAGAAGCACGATGCCGCGCAGTCGTTCGTGCAGCACTTCGACGAGCTCGCACAGACGGTCGAGCGCCGTGCGATCCGCCGCATGGGCGAGGAGCGCAGCGCCGACTCGCGCGACAAGATCTTCCAGTTCCCCCAGTACTTCGAGCCCATGCGCGACAAGCTCGCGGCGTTCGTCGGCGAGCTGATGGCCGACAACGTCTACGCCGAGTCACCGCATCTGCGCGGCGCGTACTTCACGAGCGGCACCCAAGAGGGCCGAACCATCGATCGCATCATGTCGTCGATGGCCGCCGCGTTCGGCGTGCAGCCGCGCATCGGCTACACGACGCCGCAGATCGAGCCCAAGAGCTACTTCCTCGGCGAGCTGTTCGAGAAGGTCATCTTCCCCGACAAGAACATCGCGCAGCGCAGCGCGGCGAAGATCAAGAAGCAGGCGCTGCTCGGTCATGCGATCGGTGGCGGCTTGATGCTCGCGTCGATCGGGATGGCGCTTTTGCCCGTGCTGTCGTTCCGGGAGAACCGCGAGCTGCTGACCAAGACGCAGGATGCGATCGGCAAGGTCGAGGAGCACGTCGCGGCGAAGACGAACGCACCGATCCGGCTCGGTCAGATCGATCCGCTGCGCGCGGTCGAGCGCGAGCTCGACGAGCACGAAAAGGACGGCGCGCCGTTCGCGATGCGGATGGGCATGTACCAGGGCGCGCTCATCGCCCCAGGCATCCGCGAGCTGTACCTGCGGACGGTTCGCGATCAGCTCATCTCGCCGTTTGTCGAGTACAGCAAGGACGATCTGCAGAAGTTCGTGAGCAAGCACGGGCCGTCGCCGGATCCGGTCGCACCCGAGACGCATCGCGAGTACGAGAGCAAGCTGCGGATGTACCTGCTCCTCACCGGCACCGCGAAGGGTGACGGCGAGTTCGTGTATCCCCTGCCCGGCGAGCCGGGCCTCGACGACAACCAGCGGCCATGGGTGCGCGAGCGCATCGCGGACCTGTGGGCGGCGGCGCTCAAAGACGTGGACGACGATCTGGCGTCGCGCGACACGATGCTCAACGTCGCGGACGCGTACCTCGACATCTCGGCGACCGATCAGAAGTATCTATTTGATCGAGACCTCAAGCTGGTCGACGGCGTCCGCAAGGTGCTCAAGCGCACCGATCGCATCGACAGCCTGCTCAACGAGCTCGTGCGCGACGTCGAGGCGACGGATCTGACGCTCGCGGACATCAGCGGCAGCCGCAAGGCGCTGCAGAACGACGGCGTGAAAGTGCCGGGCAAGTACACGCGCGCGGCGTGGGACGGAGGGCTCGCGGAGAAGTTCAGCTCACCGTTCGATGCATTGCTCGGCAACGAGTGGGTGCTCGGGTGGACGGAAGAAGAGGTCTCGAAGAACCGTGAGCGGCAGAAGTCTCTCGTGCGCTCGAAGTACTTCACCGAGTACATCTCGGCGTGGCGACTGTTCGTCGGTAGCGCGTACACGCGGCCGGCCTCCGGCCTGACCGACGCACAAGAGCTGCTGAAGGAGCTGACGGGTGGCACACCGCCGCCGCTGACGCTCATGTGTCAGTACGTCGAGTACCACACGACGCTCGACGATCCCGAGCCCGACGTGCCCGATGACGAAGAGGGCGGGCTCAAGGATGCGGCGATCGAGGCCGGCACCAAAGCGGCCGCGAAGAAGCTCGGCGGCGGCAAGGCGAAGGCGCTCGAGGCCGCGAAGAAGGCGTTGCTCGAGCAGCGGCGCAAGCTGAAGGCGTCCGACCCCACGCTCAAGATCAACGAGGACGTGAAGAAGGAGTTCGTCGATTTCATCAAGTTCGGCTGCGGTGCGACGCCGGTCGTCGCCGAGGGCGAGCCGGCGCCGCCACGCGCCGCGGTGCCGCTCGACAGCTATCAGGCCGAGCTGAAGAACGTCCGCGATGCGCTGCAGCTCAAGCTCAACGAGGACACCGCGGAGCACACGATCGCGCTCAAGAAGGCAGCCGACACCGCGATCACGCTCACGGACAGCCTGATCCACGAGGCCGACAACGGCACGTGGGTCGCCGGCTCGCTGAAGAAGCTGCTGCCGCCGCCGCTGCGTGGCGTGCAAGGGGCAGCGAACGCTGGCGCAACGAAGGATCTCACCAACAAGTACTGCGCCGAGGTCGTCGTGCCGATGACGAAGATGCTCGCGCGGTATCCGTTCAAGGACGGTAACGCGAGCGAGCTCAGTCACCAGCAGTTCGCGGAGTTCTTCGCCCCCGACGGCGGCAAGCTGTGGACGTTCTACGACGCCGCGCTGATGACCCGCATCGAGGAGAAGAACCACTCGTTCTCGCTGCGCAAGCTCGGGTCTTCGGCGGCACCGACCGATCCGCGGCTCGTGCAGTTTCTCAACCGCGCGCGTGATCTGCAGCGTGCGCTGTTCGTCAACGGCGGCAAGGACATGTTCGTCGAGTTCAGCGTGACGTTCATGCCGACCAACGGCGTCGCGAACACTGTGCTCAACGTCGATGGACGCGAGGTGACGTATCGCAACGGCCCGGAGATCACCGAGACCTTCGTGTGGCCGGGTGAAGGCAAGGACGGCATCGGTCGCGTGCGCGTGAAGGGGGCAGGCGTGAACGACGAATTCGGCCAGGAGAGCAAGTGGGGCATCTTCCGCCTGTTCGAAGAAGGCACCGTCGCCGAGGGTGGCAGCGGCACCGGCTTCACGATGCGCTACAACATCTCCGCGAGCGTCGGCGCTGGCTCGAGCGGTGGCGTGATGAAGCTGCTCATCAAGCCGCAGGAGCCGGACAACAACCCATTTTTCGGCAACTCGGATCGCGAGGTGGCGTTCATGGGCATCTTCCGGCATCCGGATCTCATCCCGCCCAAGTCGGTGGTGCTCGGAGGTCCGCAGTGCGAGTGAACCTGGCGGGCGGTGTGTCGCGATGAACCCGCGCGTCGGCGTGTTCGGCAAGGTCACCACCGCCGGTGACTTCGTCGCGCACAACGCTGGCTCGGCGGTCGGTCGCGCGCTGCAGGAGTGGCTCGTCGGCGAGGTCGAGCAGCTCGCGGGCAAGCGCAAGCACCTGCCCGCGGTGCCCGTGAAGTTCTTGTTCCGCGATGCGTCGGGCGCGGGCGCGTGCATCGGAGCGTTCGCGCCGAGTCGCGATCGCGTCGGCCGCGAATTCCCGCTGTGCGCGTTCACGTATGTCGACGTGCCGGTCGCGACGCATCGTTATCCATCGCTGCCGGTCGCGTACGAGGCGTTCCTCGAGTCGGCGGCGGCGGTCGTCGCCGAGGCCTCGCCGGCGATGCTCGATCTGCCGGCCGTGCTCGCGCGCATCGATGCGATCGCGGTGCCGGGACCGATACAGCTCGAGGACGCGCGGACGTGGACACATCAGGCGCTCGATGCGACCGGTGGGCAGACGATCTTGGAGGCGCTGTTCGGTCCGCTCGCCCAGGGCGGCGGCATGCACGGCATGCACATGTTCACGACCGCGTGCGCGCAGGTCCACGGCGGCGATCCGGGTCGCGCGGCGATCATCATGGATTGCCCGTGCACCGACGACGTGCAGCTCGTGTTCTGGCTGCGCATGGCGCAGGAGCTGCTCGCGTGGCAGCGTGCACCGCCGTCGATCTTCTGGTCGGGGCCGGGCGGGCCGGGCTCGCGCTTGCTCGTGTGTCTGGGTGCACCGCCGGCGGGCGTGCTGCACTACCTCGCGGATCCGACGGTCGCGGCGGAGAAGCTGTGGCCGATTCGACCCGTCGCCGGCGCGGTGATGGATCCGATGCAGATGGGGCTGTCGGCGGGGCGCATGCGGACGCTGACGGTGCCACCGGCGACGGCGGCGGGTGTGCTGAGCGCGATCGTGGCGGGGTGATCGGCATGACGTCCGCGCGCTCGCCTGCGGGATCCACGTCACGGGACCCTTGGCGCGATGCGTGACGTGGCAAGCTCGGCGGCGATGCTCGATCGTCTCGCCCTGCTCTTCGTGATCACTTGTTCGGCGTGCCGACCGTCGGCCGCTGCACCGGCTCGGACGACGAATCCCACCGTCGCCACCCCGCCGAAGCCGACCTCGTCGGCGACGACGGAGATCTCGATCGACGCCATCACCTGCGATCCGCAGGTCCCCGCGTGGGAGCGCGCCCTCGCCGAGGGCTACGCATGGGACCTGCTGCACCCCGGGGATTTCGACGGGATTCATGCGGCACGACGTCGCGCGTCCGCGGCGATCGACGCGTTGCAACAGGACGATCCGCGCTACATCGAGGCCCACTGCCGAGCCGGGTTCGCGCACCACAACCTGATGAACGTCGGCGTTGCCGACAAGCACTTCCGGCGCGCGCTCGAGGTGCTGCGCCGCCGCGGCATCACCGACGCCGAGGCGAGCTACGCGACCGCCGGTGCGACGGCCCAACCCGACAACAAGCTGCACGACACCGCGCTGTCGGGCCTCATCAACGCGCACGACCACGCGCTACGTCGTGCCGATCTACGGCCGGACGCGCGCGCGTGGAGAGTCGCGGAGCTCGATGTCGCGCTGCAGTGCCGCGCGCTCTTCCGTCACCGCGTCGGCAGCGAGGGGCCCGCGAAAGCCGACCTCCAGGCACTCGCGAGCCTACGGGCGAGCACGCGGTGATGCGGCGCGCGGGCGCTCTCACCCCGGCACGATCTGGCTGAGCGCGAAGCCGGTCATGTCGCTGTACGTGTACGGATACTGCAATCCGCCGACGACCTCGTGCGTCGCGGGATCGACCGGATCGACCTTGAACGCCTGATCGCCGAGCGTGTCGACCAGCCACACATAGCCCTCGACGTCGATGCTGATCCCCGCGGCGTGCTCGATGCCCCCGAGCGTGTCGGGTCCGAAGAAATCGATCTCGACCGGATCGGTGTTCGGATCGACGCGCAACAGCCCCGGGTTCGCGCCACCGCTCCAACCACCGGCCGCGATCGTCGCGATCCACAGCACGCCGTCCTCGTCGGACATCAGCCCGCGCAGGATGTTGTCGGGGTTCGAGTCCACGGGTCCCGCGTTCGCGAAGTAGTCGTCGAGCGCCGGCTGCAACGTCGAGTAGGTGCTCGTCGCGATGTCGAACGAGTAGAGGCTGTTGCCGCCGCCGGCGATCCAGATCCGGCCGCTCGCGTCGATCGTGATGCCGTAGGCATCCTCGCCGTCCGGCGGCGCGAACGACTCCCAACAGTCGCCGGGGTTCACCGGCTGACAGCCGTACTCGACGCGGAACAGCGACTGCCCCGCGGAGCGATCGACGAACCAGAAGTCGTTGTTCGCATCGACGACGCCGCCATACGGACCATAGGTCGCGCAGTCGTAGTTCTCGACCGGGATCTCGACCTCGACCGTACCGTCGGCGCCGTTGATCATCCACACGGTCACGTCGCTGTTGTCGGCGTTGCAGAACGCGACCCACAGCCGCGGATCGTCGAACGTGCACGCGTCGATCGCCTCGGGCGCGGTCCACTGCACCGCGCGCGGACCATCGCAGCCGTTGCCGCTGTGCGGCACGTCGATCTGCCAGGCGAGACACTCGTCCGTGCCCCACGGCAGGTACGCGGCATCGCTCGCGGTCTGCACGTCACCGTCGAGGTCGAGGTCGGGACACAGCTCGGGATCCGCGATGAACTTCGCGAGGCCGCCGCCACGATCGAGCACCGCGACGTCACCGTCGAGGTTCACCGACGTGCGCGACGGGCCCTGACACGTGTCGATGCTCGCGCCCTCGTAGTCGTCGACGAGATAGCGGCCGACCTCCGTCGCGCTGGGCGTGTCGATCTTCGAGACCGTGCCCTGCGTGCTGTTCGCGATCCAGATGTACGAGAACTCGACGATCGACGGCCCGCCGTTGCCACACTCGCCGGTCGACGACTCGGCGTCTTCGCCGACGCCCGAGCTCGACTCGCCATCGCCCGTGCTCGTGCTCGTGGGGGCGGTGTCCGTCGAGGTCGCGTCCGTCACGTCGTCCGACGTGTCGAGGGTCGACGCAGTGCTGACGCTCGCGCTCGCGGATCCGCTGGTGTCGGACTCGCCCGGCCCGCTCGAGGTCGACGACAACGAGCCGATCCCCTCGTCGCCGGTGCCGTCAGCGCCCCCTTGCGGCGCAGTCTCCCCTGCGCACGCCGCGAGGCCGATTCCGAGCATGAAAACACAGCGATTTCCTCGAGCTCTCGTGTGACGCACCGGCAAGTCGCTCCCGGGACGCGCAGGTCCCACGGTCTTGGACACCAACAGTCGGTGATATTTCGGTAAGTTGAGTTATTTTTTCTTGTCCGCCCAATCCGCGTCGGCCCCGCCGGCCGACCCGGCAGGATTCGCTCACGGTGCCGGGCGGAACCTCGACCGCGCGCGCGCGAAGGTCGGCACCGGCTCGTCCGCCGACACCGAGCAACTCGCCGTTCTTCTCGTCGGCGGTCGACTCGATCAGCATCGCGTGCGACGAGTTCGTGCCGCAGGGCTGAGCGTCAGCGCTTTTTCGCGTGGAAGAACAGCATCGGCGTGAACACGCCGGTCTCGCCGCCACGCACCAGCCACGCCGCCGCGTCGTTCAGCAGCGCCGTGACGTGCTGGGCACCCTGCGGGAGCACCTTCGCCGATTCGAGCGCACCCACGACACGGTGAGTGATCCATCGCGCGACCGGCTTCATCAGCAGCTCGCGTGGACCGACCCCGCGGCCGGACAGCGGCAAGTACCACGGCGTCGCGACGTCGGCCGCCGCGGCGCGGTCCTCGATGCTGATCACGTCGAAGCCCGCGCGCTCGAGTGCGACGTGCACGCCTTCGATACTCGCGAGATCCGGCAGGCCGTTGCCCTTCTCGATGCCGGCCTTGATGCGACGATGCACGACCGAGTGACGGTCGTACATCGGCGTCAGGCACCACTCGTAGCCGACGAACGACGCGCCCGGGGCGAGCACGCGGTGCACCTCGGCGAAGCATGCGGCCTTGTCCGGCGCATGCGCGGTCGACTCGATCGCGAACGCACCCGCGAACGTGCCGGCGCCGTGGCGCAGCCGCATGAAGTCGCCGACCTCGAACGCGCAGGCGACGTCCATGCCCGCGCGACTCGTCAGCGCGCGCGCACGTTCCACTTGGTACGCGTTGTTGTTCACGCCGGTGACGTGCGCGCCACAGAACCGCGCGATCGATCGCCCGGGCCCGCCGATGCCGCACCCGACGTCGATCACCGCCGCGCCGGCCCCGACGCCGAGCCGATGCGCCAAAAAGTGCTGGTGGCGGGCAAGTGACGCGAGAAACGACTCTCCGCGATAGCGCGGCGCGAAGTGGAACGCGTCGCCCCACCCGAACTCGTAGAAGTCCGTGACGAGGTCGTAGTACGCGTTGACCATCACCGCGTACGCGGCACGCCGCGCCTCGGCACTGCCGCTGTCGTGCAGCTCGGCGTACCGTGCGTAGGTCTCGTCGAGGGTGTCGCGCGCGGGCGACGTGCGCAGGAAATCGAGCGGCGTGACGGTGCGTGCAGTGGTGGTGGACATGCGGGACCTCGGCGTAAGGACTCATCCGCGGGCTTCGACTTCGTCCACGGCGTGGACCAGGCGATGACGGAGCTCTACCGGAGCGTGCGTGGCAGTGCGCTCGAGCACCCGCTGCACGTCGGCGCGTGCATCGAGCTCGTCGACGCTCACGGCGTCGAGTCCGGCGATCGCGTGCGCGACCGCGTCGGCCGATCCGAGCGCAGCCTCTTGGCTGTCGAACCAGCGCGTCCAACCGCCCGCGAACCACAGCCCGCGCTCGCCCTGCCACCGCGGCAACAGAACCTCGCGCGAGCGCATGAACTCCACCGTCGGCAGCGGCACGAAGTGGTGGTGCGCGAGGATCTCGCTGCCGGCGCGGGTCGGATACAGCTCCGGCGAGCCCCACGACTTGAACAACGACAGCGGGGAGCCATCGGCCGCCGGTGCGCGCATCGGTCCGAACCACACGCTGAACATCGCCGCGTCGCCGTCGAGGATCGTGTTGAACGGCTGCCAGTCGCTGCGCCGCTGGGGCATGTGCGCCGGCTGGCCGTGCTGGATCGAGATCGGCAGCCGCGCGTACTCGAGCCCGCGCAGCCCATCGATCAACCCGCTGTCCCAGGCGCCGTCGCCCTCGAGCACGCGCGCGGCGGCATGCGGGTCGGTCGCGAGCACGACATCGTCCGCGACGATCTCGCCGTCGTCTGTCACCACGGTCGCACCGCGCTCGGGCATCGGTCGAATCGCGAGCACCCGCGTTCTCGTCTGTGCGCGCACGTCGGCGGCCGCGAGCACGCGGCGATGGATCTCCGCGATGCCGACCAGGCTCTGAAACGCCTCGAACGTCGGCCGCGCGCGACCGATCCGCGGCACGTCCGGCGCAGCACCACCGCCGGGGAACAGCGTGCGCACGAGATACGTCACCGCGTACTTCGCGGAAGCCTCGCCGATCCGCGCCGGTGGCAACGACACGAACTGGTAAAGGAACGGCTTGATGACACGGTGCTTGAAGTCGTCGTCGAGCAGGCGCATGCGCCCGAGCCACGCGTCGACCGACACCGTCCAGTCGGTTTCCCACCGCTCGAGCGCCCACGCGTAGGCGAGGAACACTCCGAACTTCGTCGCGCGGATCCAGTCACCGAAGCCGAGCGCACCGAAGCCCGCGACGGTCGCCGGCAAGTGCAGCAAGCGTCGCTGCTGCGCACGATCCCAGATCGTGAAGCCGGCCGCGGTGCGGACGATCTGGCAGTCGTCGAGCAGATCGAGCTCGGCCAGCAACGCGAGAAATCCCGACTGCGCACCGCGGTGGAAGAACTGCGCACCGCACTCGACGCTGGTGTCGCCGACCTGCAACGTGCTCGCGTTACCGCCGATGCGATCCGAGCCCTCGAGCAGCACGATCTCGCAGTCGTCACCGAGCAATCGCCGCAAGCGATACGCGGTGTAGACCCCGGCCGCACCGGCGCCGACGATGACGACGCGCCGTGTCATGACCGACGCCTCCACGCCGCATCGGGCCGACCGGCGTCGTAGGCATCAGGCAGCGTGCTCGGGCAGCGATAGGTGCCGCCGAGGCGATCCCAGAACGTGAAGTACTGGCCGAGGTTGTAGCGGCTGTGCAGATGATGCAGCGAGTGGTGGCCCGCGTACAGCAGCCAGCGAAACGGCGTGACGGTGACGCGATCGTGGATCGAGATCGACCACACCATCACGAGCGACATCGCGACCGTGTACACGCCGACATGCAGCGGGAACACGAACGCCGCGACGTGGTACGGAAACGCCTGCGCGAACGCGTCGATCGGATGGAACGCGAACGCGGCCCACGGCGTCGGCTCGCGGAACTGATGGTGCCGCACGTGGATCCGCCGGAACAGCCACGGCAGATGCAGCGCGCGATGGG
>Ga0163144_10026180_pt1 | contig 11353 bp, 11 predicted proteins | sample OliLak19BULKMAT1_FD_123175 | JGI IMG/M metagenome (GOLD analysis project Ga0163144, IMG submission 123175) | Freshwater microbial mat bacterial communities from Lake Vanda, McMurdo Dry Valleys, Antarctica - Oligotrophic Lake LV.19.BULKMAT1 | ecosystem: Environmental > Aquatic > Freshwater >... | reverse complement strand
GCGGACTGTGATCGCATCGCGGCCAAGATCAACCAGCGGCCGCGCAAACGCTACGACTGGCACACGCCGGAGGAGCTCTATGCTGCGTAACGCTCAGTGTTGCACTTCAAAGTTGACTTCAAGAATCGATGGACGGTGCTATCTACAACACGTACCGGAACCATTGCATTCGACTCTGCAACAGTAAGCCGCAGGGGCCAGAGGATATTCGAGGCGTGGTTGCGAATTGATGCCGATTCCGACGATTCAGTCCAGACGGCATCGTATAAAAGGATACCATATAGTCATGTGCTGACTAGATACGGCTTCGATTGCGGTCGCCGCCGCCTCGCATCACGAGGATCGACTTACTACGATTCCACCGGAGCGGTGCTGAATAGAACGGAGGACGACAGTCTCCGCTGGCAACTTGCACTGCCAGAGTCACGAGGAGAGGAGTTCCTCCGAGAGTTCTGTCTCGCCATCGACGGCGCACGTCCGCCACGTTCATGGATCGTAGCCGCCAAGCCGGGAGACAACTTCTCCCCCAAGAGCGTCTCCATCCGTGCAACGGACAGTCTGTTGCTCAGCAGCGGAATGCCGTCTTCACATACAATCGGAATCGATACGGCCCGGCTGTCGCCCGTGCAGTCGAAGGCCGCTCGCGCCTTCAATGAACTTCCCCTGTTCCTGCGCTCGCTCGCTGCTATTGGTGAGGAACTCAAGATGCCATCCCTCCCTCCCGGAACGTACCGGGTCTACTGCGCCAACCACATGATACACAGTTTCGAATACCTATTGGTTGAGGTTCGCCCAACTGCCCCTCGTCCCGGTAACAGACAACAAGCTCCGGCAAGCACCCGCCCCCCAACGGCAGCCCGTCCCTAAGCAAAGTTTCAATGGCTAAGCTTGCTGGGTGCGGCCAGCGCTCCTAGCGAGCGGCCGGTGCGTGGCCGCCCAACCCCTGAGCGTGATTTCACTTCTGGCCTAAGGCGCCAGGTCTACGGTCGCGTGCCGAGGACAAAGCGGGTGGTAGCCCCCCGCGGGTCCGCACAACATCTTCCCAGAATCGCTAGCGAGACCGCTCGACAATGCACCGTCCCGTTCCCTGTCTTTCTCTCCTCAGGCCACACGTGTCGACGCAACGCTATTCCGTAACGCCACAGCCAATCGAGACCCTGCTCACCTGGGTAAAGTCGGGGGAGATCGCTATCCCGGAGATTCAGCGCCCATTCGTGTGGGAGGCGACGAAGGTCCGGAACCTGCTCGACTCGCTATATCAGGGGTACCCGGTCGGCTATCTGATCTCTTGGCGTAATCCGACGGTCCGACTCAAGGACGGGTCGAAGTCCGCCGGTAAGCGGATCCTGATTGACGGCCAGCAGCGCGTCACGGCCCTGATGGCTGCGCTCTTGGGGCGGGAGGTGCTCACCAAGAACTACGAGACCGTCCGGATTCGCATCGCCTTCAATCCTCAAGAGGGGCGATTCGAGGTTGCCAACCCTGCAATCAGAAAGGACGCCGCTTGGATCGAGGACGTCGCGGACGTGTTCTCTCCGGATGCAAGCCTCAGCGAGTTGACGGACAGCTACGCCGAGCGGAATCCTGGTGCTGAGCGGAAGCACGTCTCGCGCGTGCTCGAACGGCTCAGGAAGACTATCAACAACCACGTTGGAATCATCGAGCTCGCGGAAGACCTCGACATCGGGACGGTCACAGAGATCTTCATTCGCGTGAACTCTGCCGGTGCTGAACTATCGCAGGCGGACTTCGCGATGTCGAAGATTGCCGTGAATGAAACCCACGGCGGCAACCATCTGCGAAAGGCGATCGACTACTTCTGCCACCTCTCGGTTGCACCCGAGTTCCTCGCGACAATTGAGAAGAACGACAGGGCGTTTGCCCAGACGGAATTCTTTGCACAGATGCGCTGGCTCAAGGATGTGAATGACGACATCTATGATCCGACGTATACAGACATGCTGCGAGTGGCGTTCACGTCGGAGTTCGGACGTGGGCGACTTCAAGATCTTGTGGCGCTACTTTCGGGCCGAAACTTTGAGACGAAGCAGTACGAGGACACTATCGTCGAGGAGGCGTTCGGAAAGCTGAAGAAGGGCATTCTGGCATTCATGAGCAAAACGCATTTCGAGCGGATCACCATGATTCTGCGCTCCGCAGGATTCATCACAAGCGATCTGATTGGCGGCAAGAATGCGGTGAACTTCGCGTACATCGTTTACTTGAGAGGTCGAGCAGAGGGCATTCCCCCGCACGATCTGGAGCGCATCGTGAGACGGTGGTATGCGATGTCGTTGCTACGTGGTCGGTACGCGGGCAGCCCCGAGACCGCCTTCGACTTCGACATCAGGCGGATTTCATCAGATGGTCTGCAGTCCTATGTGGACTCGGTCATCGAGAGTGAACTGCCCGACAGCTTCTGGACTGGTATGCTCCCACAGCTGATGGATACGTCGTCGGCCCAGAGCCCGTACTTCCTCGCCTTTCAGGCGGCGCAAGTAAAGCTTGGAGACAAGGGATTCTTGTCCCGCGACATCACAATCACCGACTTGTTGATGAACCGGAGTGACGTGCACCACGTCTATCCGAGAAACCATCTCAAAGCGCAGGGTCTCTCTCGCGGGCGCTACAACCAGATTGCCAACTTCGTGCTCGCGCAGAGCGAGATTAACATCGCGATCGGCGACAAGGCGCCCGAGATATACTTCGGGCAGCTGGGTGAGCAGTGCACAGGTGGAAAGCAGAAGTACGGTGGCATCATCGACCCGCATCAAATGGGAGAGAATCTTGAGATGCATTGCGTGCCACTTGGGATGATTAGCGGCGACATTCTTGACTACGACGATTTCCTCTCGGTGCGACGCAATCTGATGGCGCTCAAGATGAAGCGTTGGTTTGGGACGCTCTGAGATGTCAGCTCAGAGACCACCCGTCGATGCGTTGCCCACCCCGGGTGTGTTGGTGCGCTGCAGAACGCGTCGGCACTAACTCCGCCTAATGAAGGCGGAGTAGACACCCTCGTGCGGCTCTCCTGCATCGAAGACGACGCACTCGGCGAGATTACCGAGGTCCTCTGGGAGCGTGAGGTCGACGCGGAGATTGTTGCCGACGCGGGATGGACTCGCATCGGCGAACGCGGCTTCGACGCTCCGGGTCTCTTTGCCGCCTACCTTAATACGATTCGGTGGAATACGGTTACGGCTACGGATCCTGAGCTGTTCCAAGCTCCCTTCCGCGCCGGAATCGAGGTAATGGCTTATCAGCTCGAGCCGCTCCGCAAAGCGTTGAAACTGCCACGGGTGAATCTGTTCATCGCAGACGACGTTGGTCTCGGCAAAACCATCGAGGCTGGGCTCATTCTGCGTGAACTGATGCTGAGACAGCGCGTGCAGCGCATCGTGGTGGCGGCACCGCCCTCCGTCGTGCCGCAGTTGCGCGAGGAGCTTGAGCAGCGATTCGGACTCACGTTTGAGGTCTATGACCGCGCCTACGTGCAACGGCAGCGGATGGAGCGTGGCTACGGAATCAACCCGCGGACGACCCATTCCCGGTTCATTATCTCTCACAGCCTGCTTTCCTATGAGTCGTATGCAGGAGGGTTGCGCGAGTGGCTTGGTGAGTCCGCTCCAGGCACGCTACTCATTCTGGATGAAGCGCATCACGCGGCACCCTCAAGCGGTGCGCGGTACGCCATTGACTCTCAGTTTACCAGAACAATCCGCGACATCGCGGGACGCTTCGAGCACCGGCTCTTTCTCTCAGCGACTCCGCACAACGGACACTCGAACAGCTTCGCAGCCCTCCTTGAGCTCTTGGATCCACAGCGATTTACCCGCGGGGTTCCGGTCACGAGCGCGAAGGAACTCGATGCGGTCATGGTGCGCCGCCTCAAGGAGGACCTGCGCCAGCTTCAAGGCGGCTTCCCTCTGCGGCACGTACAGAAGATTGCGATCGATGGATTACCCGTGGACGCTCCGGGGTTGGTCCTCGCCGCTAGGCTCGATGACCTCGACAATCTCCGCCGCACACGGCTCGAGGGGCCCGTAAGACCGCGCAGGCAGCGGGAATCGTTAATCTGCAGAAGCGACTGCTCTCCTCTGTAGAGGCCTTTGCCCGTACGGCATCGGTTCACGCCGCTACGCTCGATCGTATGGTCGCAGCCGCTCCCGAAGCTTCGAGCGTGCCGGAGCAGGTATCGATCCGCGAGTTGCTTCCAGCTGGCTCGGACGACGACGAGGCGGAGGACTCCGAAGAGCAGCGCGAGGTAGCGGCGGCGGACGCGATGGAGCGCGCAACTCGGGCATCCGCCGAGGGGGAGCGGTCGCTCCTGATGCGTGAGCGTGATCTGGTGCGCGAGATGGCCGCTCTCGCGGACGCACACAGGCACGCTCCCGATTCGCGCGTGCGCGCGCTCGTGGACTGCCCGAATTCAACTGGTCGTCGCAACACCGATGGAAAAAGGTGATTGCAAGAACTGATGCAAGGCCTCGGCTGGTGTGCGCCACCCGAGCGCCTTTCGCGGTCGCGTGTTGAGCGTAAAGGCGACGGCGTCCAACTCGTCGCCGGTGAGCCCGCTCAGATCGGTGCCCTTCGGAAAGTACTGCCGCAGCAGGCCATTCGTATTCTCGTTCGTGGCGCGCGGCCAAGGACTGTGCGGGTCGCAGAAGTATATCCGCAAGCCCGCGTCGACACGGAGCCGCGCGTGCTGCGACATCTCGGCGCCCTGATCCCACGTGAGGGACTGTCGGAGTTGTTGCGGCAGCGTGTGCATCGCGCGTGCAATGGCATCGCGCACCGCTTCGGCGCCGTGCCCGGCGAGCGCTGGGCCGTGCTTCGCGCGCGCCTCGGTGCGGTGGCCTGGCATTGGCGGCAGGTGCAAGCGCATCGTAAACCGCGTGGTCCGCGCCACCAGCGTGCCGATTGCGGAACTCTGCAGGCCCACGATCAGGTCGCCCTCCCAGTGACCTGGGACCGCGCGGTCCTCGACGTACGCGGGCCGCGCGCTGATCAGCACAGCGGCGGTCACGAAGCTTTTCCCGCGACCGTGGCTACGCGCCCGCGGTAGCCGGAGCGTGCGCCCCGTCCGCAGACACGCCGTGAGTTCGCGACGCAGCGCGCCGCGCCCCTGCACGTACAGCGCTTGGTAAATCGCTTCGTGGCTGATGCGCCTTGTCGGATCGTCCGGAAAGTCGTGCGGCAACCGATGTGCAATCTGCTCCGGGCTCCACGCACGCGCCCATTGGCGGCGCGTGCTGCCGACGCCCGGTCCAGCGCACCACCGGGCCCGCGATGGGGAGTCCTGTCGCCGTGACGACGGCCCCCGCGAGCCGATCCGCGACGGAGGTCCGGAGCGCATCGTGGACCGCCAAGCGCGCCACCTTCGGGCGACGTGCGGCCCGATCGGCGTGCCACGGCGCCGTCGTCGCCCGATACGCGAGGCCATGACAACGGGTAGCGGCATTTCGCCGGAGCTCGCGGGAGATCGTCGACGGCGCGCGGAGCAGGCGCCGCGCCATCTCACGGACGCCGTGTCCCTGCGCCCGTAGGATGGCCAACTCCTCGCGCTCCGCGAGAGCGAGATCGCGCGCCGATCGGCGTGGCGCGGAGGCCGTCCGCTGCGAAGGCGGCATACCGCCACACTCCCGGAACCACCGTGTGCCGACGGGCGGTGAGATCCCTGCCGACCGCGCCGCCGCCTCGCGCGATGCGCCGCCGACGATCGCGATCCAAAACTGCCGCCGCGCGGCCTGATGCACCACAGGCGGGCGCCCGGGTGACCGCAACGTACCATGGCCAACTCGGTCCGCCGACCGCTTCCGCTTTGCCGTCATCGCATCCCCCGCATGTGGGGTGTTGCAACGACCGATTGAATTCACCCAGTGTACTAGGGCGGCCTTCACCGGCCTGCTCCGCGACCACGGCATCCGGATCCGCATGGATGGGCGTGGCTGCTGGCGCGACAACATCTTTGTCGAACGACGCTGGCGCTCCATCACGTACGAAGAGGTCTCCTTGCACGCGTACGAATCCGTGGCGGCGGCGAAGTTCCGCATCGGACGCTACGTCACGCGCTACAATACCCGCCGACCGCACTCAAGCCTCGACGACCGCACCCCTGATGCCGTATACTTTACTTCGCGGCCACTCGCCGTGGCCGCGTACCCCCACCCCGCCCGCCGATCCAGTTATCCCGCCCTGTTTCGCTGTACAGGAAAGCGGAGCCACTTCTGGCGTCAGGGTTCTGGCGCCCGGGTTATCCCCAGAGTATTTCAGAATACCAGCTAAAGCGGAGTGCGCGCGTGAGTCTCGTTCTCAATTCCACCGAGTCATCGTTCCAAGGCGCTCTCGAGAACCTCTCGAAGGACGCCGCAAGTCTGAGTGTCGCCGTAAGCTACGTCCAGCTCAGTGGCTGGAAGCTCTTTCGAGAGATAACTGCGTCGATTCCGCCGAACAAAGTCCGGCTTGTCTTTACAGATCAACTGGATATCACACAGCCGAGAGCGATCAAAGCGGCGATGCAGTCTGGAGCAAACGTCCGCCGCTTCGAGGGAGGAGTGACGTTTCACCCCAAAGTCTTTGTTGCCTACGGAGCCTCAGGAAAGCCGTATCGCTACCTAGTCGGCTCTGCGAACCTTAGTCACTCCGCACTGACAAAAAGCGTTGAAGTCGGGGTTGTCGGGTCGGAGCTTGAGACTCTGAAGAACCTTGACGCGTGGTTTGGTAAAATATACTCCGAGCTGTCAACGCAGGTATCGGAGGCTGACCTTGACGAAATGGAGGACCGTTGGAAGAAAGCTGCGGCTTTACGGGTCACGCAGAACACAAGAAATCGTCGAACTGCGAAGAAGGTAAAAGGGGCGAAGCTATCGAAGAAAGCGGCAGCCAAAGTGACGGCAGAGCATTCGCTGGATTCCGAAATACTCGAGGAGCTGATGACTCTCATTCCCGAGGAGATCACGACTCTCGGATTTGATCTCGCCGGCAATACGGTCAGGCAACTGAAGACAGCCCGGACCGTATTAGCCAAGTGGAAAGCAAAGAATGCGAGCCGTAAGCAAACGAGTGAGCTGACGACGCTTGGTCTTCTCAGCGATGGAAAGCTCACGCCTATCGGAAAGTCGCTAGCTAAGGTGACTTCTGAAGTTGTCTTTGCGGAGAAGTGGTGTGTTTGGCTATCTAAGGCACCATCACAGGAACTGCACAATAGGATCAATCACTTTCGGGAAGTGCAGAAAAACTTCTGGTTCCTGCAATCCGAAGTTCAGCAGTTCTTCCTATCAAAAACAGGGAGCGCCGCAAAACCGTCGGACGCTGACCTCGAAGTACTTCAGGCTATCGAAATCTTGTGCAACGTCAGCGAGATCTCCTCTCACTTGAGCCTCGAAGACGTGATGGAACTCTCCGCTCTCGTGCATGACACTTCCGCGATGTCACCGGAGACTGTGAAGCGAGTCAAAAAGTATCTCGGAAATAAGGGCACGCGAGGTTGGCGCCCCCTAGATCGATTCATCTTACCTACAGCATGGCAGAAGGCGACATCAACGCCGTGACCCATCTAATAGCCAACGAATAGGAACTCGCTGACCTTATTTTTAACTGGCTCCACTGAGTTCGCACGGTTCCCGAACGAGTAGCGGTGGTCAATCGGGACCACCTCAACGCGTGACTTATGTCGTGCGAGAAGTGTGACCATCTCGTCTTGTGAGGGAAGGCTATTGGAGGAGTATGAGACCATAATCACGGAACTTTTGAATCGCCTGAACAAGCGGTCAAATGCGTCTTCGGCACCTTGGCGAGTGGAGAAAGGCGTCGGGTACGACCTGAACTTCTTGGTCTGGGTGTTTTCCTGAATCGTCACGCCCTGCCAGTCACGAGCGATTCCCTCAGTGAAGTGGTACCGCCGCACGTACTCATTGTCCGAGAGTTTGGAGAAGTAGGGGGGATCCATGTAAACGAGATCTATTCCGTGAGCGGGCACATCCATCGCGTCGCCCCAGCGCGCCTCGCATTGAGTGCCGTTATTGAAAACCGCGTTGCAAACCGTTTCAACGGCGTCTAGAAAATGGTCTCGCATTGATATACGAAGGTCCTTGCGGCCGTCATCGTAGCGATCTCCCGTATAAGTAAAGATGCCTCTCGGGCGCTTTTTAATACATGCCCGGATCAGCGCAGCGCGAACTATGGCCTTCTTGGCCGGACTCCTGAAAGACTTCACGTGCGACCGAACAGAGTCGATAAGACGGAGGTCAGCATCGCGGAAGTAGAGGCTTCGGAACGTCCGATAGACGAAGTCGTCTGCTTGGTTCTTCGGTTCGAGCATCGCCTCGGCTTCCTCTCTGGAGATGCGAACCTTATCGTTCGCGACCATCGCAAGCGCTACTGCGTGAGCCGATGCCATGTGATCGTTAGAGATAACACGCTTCCCCTGCGACTTGAACATGTAGCTAACGACGCCTGATCCAGAGAAGAGATCGAGGACACTCTCATGCCGAAATTGTGAAGCCACATCCCATATATCGCGAAGAAGCTTCCTCTTTGAGCCCATGTATCTCGTCGTGGGATAAGCGTCAACCTGCCCAGGAAGATTCTCACGCACCATACGAACCTTGAGCCGCGACTCTGGCCTAGCGATTACTACGACGTCTTCGCCGCTTCGTGACTTGCTGCTGGAGGAGATGCTTCGCCGAGTGGGGAAAATTTCCAGCGTATTCCCCTCGTAAAGTTCGTGGACAAGTGGATGGTTCGAGTTGGTGAGGAGCACGTGGCATCCCAGTTGTTGCAGCCTACGCACTTCGGCCGCGAGCGCGACGTGGTCCTCCTCGTAGAACTGCTCTTTGGTATAACGCTTAAAGTCCGCGTACTTGGAAATGGGTAGGTAAGGCGGATCGAGAAAAATGAAATCGCCAGACGTGGCGCTCCGGTGGAGCACATCGAGATAGTCTCCTTCAACTATCTCGGTGTTCGTCAGAGCTGCTGAAACGGTACGGAGATTTGCTTCGTCGATGAGCTTGGGATTTGCGTATCGACCAAAGGGTGAGTTGAACTGCCCTTTGCGATTGACGCGGTAGAGTCCGTTGAAGCAGGTGCGATTCAAATAGATCGTGCGAGCGGCAGCGCCTGCGGGGGAGAGGGTGGTCCAGTCGATCGCGCGAGTCGCATAGAAGGCTTCGGAGACGTTCCGGTGACCGTGAAGCTGTTGGAGTACCTCATCTACGCTGTCTCGTATCGACCGGTAGAGGTTTACCAGTTCTGGGTTACTGTCGGCAATGACCGCATTAGCAGGACCAAGAGCGAAGAAGAGCGCTCCTCCGCCAAAAAACGGTTCGATATACTTGCCGAACGATCGAGGGGCTCGCTCGAGAAGTGCTGGGACGAGCTGGCCTTTACCCCCCGCCCACTTAAGTACGGGCTTTGCCCGCAGGGGTACGCTGAGCAGGCTGCGGTGATCTTTGAACTTTTGGGCTCGCATGCTTACGCTCGGGTCGCCAGAGTGGTTGGATCGGGAAATCTACGGCTTTTCCCTCCTCGAGTCGAGGGCTTGGAATTGCGTCTTGTGTCATGGTCGCGCCGAGTGTGAAAAGTGCGGTCACGGCTGAAGTTGTGGGGCATCCGGCGGTAAGGCGGCAACGTCCGCTAGAACGCGTGTACCCTTCGTCCGCTGGGATGCGCCGCGAGTGCAGAACCGAGACGAACGAGTGGTCCGGGACGAACCTGTGCTTCGGTTTGCGCGCACGAATCCCCGGTCCTGAATCCCGCCATTCATAAACGGTCGCACAAGCACGCAGTGAAACAACGAGGAACGCCTACCGGTACCGAACGTGGAAGGAGGTGCGCAGCCTTCCCTGCCTAGACGGCTTTAATGCTTCTCCTTGAGATCGCTCTGGAAGCCAGCGAATGCGTCAGAGGGCCCTCTGGAGGGGTTCCAGTTTTTTCCTCCGCGCCGCCTCTCGTTTTGACAGTGGGCCGGATCGGGGTCAAACTCCCGGGAGGGAGGAGGACCGTTGCGGAAGAGCAAGTTCACACCCGAGCAGATTCTGCAGGCGCTGCGCCAGGCGGAAGCCGGCACGGTGGTCGGCGACATCTGTCGCATACTCGGCGTAACCGAGGCGACGTTCTACCTGTGGAAGAATACCTATGCCGGCATGGACGTGGGGGAGCTGCGTGAGTTGCGGCAGCTGCGCGCTGAGAATCGTCGGCTGAAGGGAGTGGTGGCGGACCTGACGCTCGACAAGACAATCCTTCGGGAGGCACTTGGAGAAAAATGGTGAGCCAGCCCAACGGCGCGATGCCGTGCGCTGGGCGCAGGCGTCGAACCAGGCGCTCGTCGTGGAGCGTACCGGCGTCCGCTACCGACCGCGCACCGCGCCGGACACTTCGCTGCGGCGAGCGCTCCGTGAGCTGGCGCAGGACCGCCCAGCGTTCGGCCACAAGCGCCTGCACGTGCGGCTCCAGCGCGCGGGGCTGCGGGTGGCACCACAAGAAGGCGCATAGGCTGTACAAGGAAGAGGGCCGCCCATCCGCCCACGGCGAGCGTGTCGCCGCCGTGCGGTGCTCCAGCGTCAAGCGGGGCCGGTCGTGACCCAGCCGAATCCGCGCTGGGCGATGGACTTCGTGCACGACACGTTGGCCGACAGCTCGACGATCCGGCTGTTCACGCTCGTCGATGTCTGCACGCACGAACGCGTCGCGCGGGAGGTCCCCAAGCAGTCGGGGCACCGACGTCGCTCGGATGCTCGGCGACGCGTCCGCTGGGGCCTCTGTAAACGACTGAAAGGGAATCGGTGCCGCGCCAGTTCACAGTCACTGGCGTCGGGTCGGAGGTCTTCGAGTCGCACGGTACTTTGAGGTTCGGGTGACCTCGGGGGGCGCGGTCCTGGATGCACGGCGCTGTTCGGGGCACGGCACTCCCGGAAACAAATACCGGGGGACTGAACATCCGCGAGAGGACATCCCCGACGGTTCGGGTGCCAGTGCACGCCGTCGAGCGGGTCGGTGTCAGTGATCGTGTGAGATTCCCCACCCCGTGATTGTCCCAAATCCCCCATCCCCCCGCACGGGGGCTGGGCGATAGCCGCAGCGCAGCAGTGCGAACCAGCAGGACCAGAGCCGCCACCGGCCACATCTTCCGAGCAACTTTGCCCTAGAGCGGACGCGGTGGTGACGGAGACGCTAGTGGAACAGGTGCTGCAGGCTTTGGCCCGCGGGTCCCGATTGGCGGCGGCGCGCTCTCCGGGAACGGTCCCTCTCCGCTGGATCGTGCCGGGGCGTTTCGAACGCGGCAGCTCGCGCTGGAGATTGTGCGGACCGGGTTCGTGCGGGACGCGCTGGTGACCAAGACCTTACAGTAAGGCTC
>Ga0163144_10026179_pt1 | contig 11353 bp, 15 predicted proteins | sample OliLak19BULKMAT1_FD_123175 | JGI IMG/M metagenome (GOLD analysis project Ga0163144, IMG submission 123175) | Freshwater microbial mat bacterial communities from Lake Vanda, McMurdo Dry Valleys, Antarctica - Oligotrophic Lake LV.19.BULKMAT1 | ecosystem: Environmental > Aquatic > Freshwater >... | reverse complement strand
CTTAATGCTACTGGGGGAGTTTTGCAGTCGTCAAAGCTTTTGAAATGACACGAAAGTGAGAAGGCACATGCTTTGTATATTCCATGTCACTTCCTGCCATGGACGAGCAAGAAGGCGGTATGTATGTTGAGGCCAAACCCCACCTAAAAAATTCAGAAAATTTCAGTCAAATCTTCTTTCCCCTCTCCTTGCAGAAGGACTGGGGACCTTTTTACCCTCTAGAAGCGTGACTTAATTTTAAGAGATAATAGCTATGATGAAAAAGAGAACACCCTTAGAATCTCGTCCTTATCGTTATAAAAAAGCTGCCTACCGCTTCTTTTGTCCACTCTGTGCGACAGAGCGAGCGATTGCCACCAATCCACATGTGACAAAAAAAAATCACTTACAATTTTTACTTGGTACAGTTTTGATTTCAATGCCTTTACTTGAACAGATGCAGGGTTTTGTGGTGGTTTTTTATTTTATGTTTTGGGGTACTTTTGAGGCCATTGTACGCTCTAAATTTCGCAAAGAAGTGCCATGCCCTCATTGCGGCTTTGATGCAGCTTGGTATAAGCGCGACGTGAAGGAAACGAGGGTACGCGTTAAAAATTTTTGGAATGAGAAATTGCCAAAAATGAATTCTGCGCAATCTGAAGTCTAAGATTTCCATCACTTAAAAAAAACAACTCTATTATTTTCTTGCTTCTGCTTGCTTCCCTAAGAACAATCGCCTAAATTCTTCACTCAAAGAAATTAGGTATAACTAGGGAGATAAATATGAGCGTTAATAAAGTGATTCTCGTTGGGCGCCTTGGACAGGCCCCAGAAATTAAGTACACACCAGGCGGCGCGCCAGTGGCAACTCTTTCAGTGGCGACTTCGGAAGCTTGGCAAGACAAAACTGGCCAAAAACAAGAACGCACAGAATGGCACAGAGTTATTGTGTGGGGAAAGTTGGCCGAAATTTGTAATCAATACCTAGCAAAAGGTAGACAAGTTTTTGTCGAAGGCCGCATTCAAACTCGTTCATGGGATGACAAAGCTACAGGTGCAAAAAAATACGCGACAGAAATCATTGCCACAACAGTGCAATTTTTAGGTGGAACTGCTGGTGCTGGCGCCAGTGATAAAGTTTCAGCGCAAGACGGTGCTAATGCATCTGTTCCAGCTGGAATGATGTCACCGGATTATAACAACATTTCAACTGACGCAAGTTTTACCGCTGATGACATTCCGTTTTAGACTTTAAATTTAATTACAGGTTTTAAAATTTGGCCCTCTTTTTGAGGGCCTTTTTTTTGCTTGATAGTAAACTTTTAACAATTTTAAAGGAAGGGTTATGAACGAAATACAGAAATTTATAATTGAAAATATAACGAAGACTCATATGTATCACGATCTCAAGCAAAGAGATTGCGGGATAGGTCTATCCCTTTAGAGTCTGTCATTTTTCATGGTGCTAGTGCGTTCAGGGAATCATCTTCTGAATAAATAAATTATTCTATCCACACTTTATAATTTTTTTCGCCGGAATTGTTCTCGAAAATAATCTGAGGTTTAAATCCACTACTTTTAACCTTCTCAATCATTTTTTCAAGTTCAATGTTTTTCAGCTTAAGACTTGCGAGGACAAATCCAGGAATTAATGATTCGAGGATATTGAGGGTAAAAATGGGAAAAGTCATATTGACCTGATCAATTCCGTTGCTTGTAATAAGCACTCTTAAATGTTTCGCTTGATCACTCATATTCTGGCCCTTATTATATTTCTATCTTTGCTCAACAACAAGTTAAGTTTATGAGTGATTTACATGAAATCTTTAGAGTTTTTGTTAACGATATTTTGCAGATCCTTCATTATTGAAACTTTCAGGGCAAAAGCTGTGAAAAAAGTTAGAAGTATTCAAGCTTTAAACATACGTTAATAAATAACTTCTTGTGCTCTAGGAATAGTATTTAGGAATTCTAATCGATGAGAAGTGTCTTCTTTAAAAACTCCAGAAAGTTTTGAAGTTCTAGTCATTGAAGTAACATCTTTAATTCCACGAGTTTTTACACAGGCGTGCATAGCATCTACCACAACAGCTACATCTTGCGTTTCAAGAATATTGATTAGTGCCTGGTGAATTTGCAGAGTCAAGCGCTCTTGAACTTGAGGGCGTTTGGCGAAATAATCGACGATGCGATTAAGCTTTGAAAGGCCCAATACTTTTTTATTTGGAACGTAGGCAATATGTGTTTTTCCAATGATCGGAACGAAATGATGTTCGCAGTTAGAGTTGGTTACAATATTCACTTCAACTACCGCATGATCGTAATCAAATTTATTTTCAATGATTGTAATCTTTGGGAATTTATTTATATCCAAACCATAAAAAATTTCATCGACATACATTTTCGCGACTCTATGCGGAGTTTCCTTAAGCGAGTCGTCGCTTAAATCCAATCCAAGTGTCTGCATGATTTCCGTAAATAAATTTTCGATCTTATCTCTCTTTTCTTTTGGAGATAAGCCGTTTTCGATCATCGGCGTTGGAGTCACTTTTTTTAATAGGGCCTTTGAATCAATCATACTCATATACACTTTGTCCTAAACAGGTGGGCCATTTATTTTTATTTAAAATAAGGATTAATCCCCACAGAATGATTTGTAATGTCCTCAACACAGGTTAATTCAGGGAATTCTTTCAAGAGTAGTTTTTCTATGCCTTGCTTAACTGTAACAGACGCCTGGGAACAGCCCTGGCAGCCTCCGCCAAAATACAAAAAGACTTTACCGCTGTGAACATCAACCAAATTAACATGACCTCCATGAGCAGCTAGCGATGGGCCTATTACTTCCAATAGGATCTTTTGAATGCGTAGGCCAAGTGGAGTATTTATATTGAGTGCATTTACTTTGTAAGGGAGAGCTTCTTCAGAGGATATATCATTTTTAGATGCTCTGAATGATTCTAGAAAAACCTCATTGAAAAATGGGACATTTTCATCATGTAATTTACGAATTAATTGCCCTACGCTTCGAGCATAATCTTGCCAAGGACCTGGATCTTTTTTTTTTACAATTAAGGTATGTCCTTCCGCTGCTACATTTAAGACCCAAGGAAAATCAAAAAGAGCTTCAAATAGAGGAGAATTTATTGCTTCTACTTTTGAATGACATTCAGATCTAAAATTTTCTAGAATCGGAATTGATGCAGTAAAAAAACAAATATTACTTGTCTTAGAAGGATTACCTACAATTTCAATTTCTTTATTCATACAGTACCTTATAGCGAAATTGTTTTTTCTTTAGATGAGTTAGAAATTTCTTTTAATTTAATAAATCCATAAATTCCGGTATTGTGCCCATCAGAGAATTGGATTTTAATGCCGTAACGGCCTACTGGGCCAACGGTTTGGGCCTTGATCGTTAACGGAATTTGTTCCGGCCTTAAAATTCTCTTACCAGAATTTTCATCTACACACACGGCACATGGGCACTGTGTTCTGAGCGTATATGAATCAATGGAAGATTTAGTACCATCTTTCCAGGAAATGTTAATCATTGTTTCAGCATTTTCGACTTTCTCCGCCTCCTGATTGATTGATTTTGTTTGCACTTCCTCAAGCTTTGCCAACATCTCATTGGCAATTTTGATAAAACTTAATGCACCAACAGATTGTGCCTTTTCAACTTGGAGATTTATCCCCTCATCACTCGACATCATTATTTCGGGATCAAGAGGCAATTCTCCTAAAAAAGGAACTTTCATTTCTTCCGCCATCATTTTCCCCCCACCTTTTTTAAAGGGGGCGGTAACTTCGTTACAATGGCCGCAAGTAAAACCACTCATGTTTTCGATAACACCCAAGATCGGTGCATTAAGAGTCTCAAACATTTGCAAACCTTTTTTTGCTATTTCTGCTGCCATTCTTTGTGGCGTGGTAACTATGACTACCCCTGATAACTTTGCTTGTTGGGCGATGGTTAACTGAATGTCGCCAGTCCCCGGTGGTAGGTCGATGAGTAAAAAATCTAATTCGCCCCAAAGCACACCCGTTAAAAATTGAGATATGGCCTTGATGGCAATTGGTGCCCTTATGATCATGGGGCCCTTTGTGGGTGTCATAATCCCCATGGAAATATACTTTATTCCTGATTTTTCCACCGGAACGATAAAACCATTTTCACCTGTTGGCCGAGTCTCAGTCCCAAGTAGTCCTGGTTGGCTCGGTCCATAGAGATCCGCATCCATCAATCCAACTTTATAATTGAGCTTCTTTAAAGCAAATGCCAAATTGGTGGCGACAGTTGATTTTCCCACTCCGCCTTTGCCTGATGCTATTGCAATAACGTGGCGGATATTAGTTAAACCTGGAGTTTGTGTCATCGGTATTCCTCTTTTTAAAATTAAAATTATTTATTAATTTCCATCGTTGCCAATGGCCTCGACTGGGCAAGCCGCCAAAGCATTCTCACATTCAACGATTTCTTCAGCGGTCTGTGGTTGATTTTTTACATAAGCGTGACCATCGCTATCATTCATTATAAAAAATGCGGGGGCCTCCACAACACAGGCATCACAGGCGATGCACTGATCATCTACATAATATTTTCCAGAAATATTATCAGAAAACTTTGCTGATTTTATTGCCACATTGAATCCTTACACGATTTAGCACTTTACTCATGGATGCTTATGTCATATAAGTATATCATAACATCCATAAGGTCAAATTAAATGATAGAACTTCTTGGCAAGACTCAGCAGCAATTATTACGACAGCTTCATGTCAACAAAAATGGACTGACCGTTTTTGAGTTATGTGAACTGCTTGGGATAACAAGAAACTCTGTAAAACAACATCTTTCAGCTTTGGAAAGCAATAAGCTTATACAGCTTGGTAAGCTTAATCAAACCGCCGGTCGCCCCACTCAAAGTTATGTATTAACTACTCAAGGGATGGAATGCTTCCCGAGAAAATATTCATGGTTTGCAGAGATTTTAGTGGAAAACATCCGTGAGGAAAAAGATGAAAAGGGACTTCGCTTATTTCTCGAAAAGATTGGAGCAAAAATTGCGTCTAAATATATTCCAGTTCTATCAGCATTAAATGTGAATGATCGTTTAAAAAAAGTCGGTACTATATTATCGGAATTAGGCTACGAAGCAGAAGTTGTCGCCTCAAAAAAAAAAGTAGAAGCATCGAGAATCGAAATTTCAAATTGTATCTTTCAGGAGCTTGCAGTGTCTTGTCCGGAAGTTTGTTGTTTTGATGCTTCTCTCATTTCAAAACTGACGGGACAAAAAGTAGAACAACAATCTTGCATCACCCGCGGGAGTAACGTTTGTTGCTTTACGATTAAAAAATAGGACAAGTAAGAAATGGAAATTGAAAATAAAAAAAATAAATATAATGAAATTGGGCAGATTCTTAACTGTGTTCGAGTTCGTTTTATGGGGCAAGCCCAAGCATGTACTTTCCTAATGGGCAATTTACCAATTAAATATGGCCAAAAAGTTGTTGCCATGTCTGAACGAGGCATGACGATTGGGTATGTTAATTCGTTTCCGTTTGTACTCCCTTATTCCGAAACTAGTCAAAATTTTCGAACTATATATAAGGTGGCAGAAGAGGGAGACGTTGCTAAATATAAGCAGATTTATCAAGAACAAAAGAAGGCACGAGATATTTTTAATCGCTTAATAATTGAATATCAGCTTGAAATGAATCTAATAGACTTTCAATTTACTTGCGATGGTAAGAAAGTCATTTTCTATTATGCGGCCCAGAATCGTGTTGATTTTCGCGAACTTCTAAAGGCCTTAACTGGTGCTTTAAGGGTGCGAGTTGAATTAAGACAAATCCAGTTACGTGAAGGCAGCTCGGCCCTAGGTGACGCCGGCCCTTGTGGACCGGAACAGTGCCTGTTTATTAATTCTCTAATGCTGCATGAGAAAGCCGGCAAAAAACCATGCAATGAATTTTATTGTTGTCTCGATTACAAAGATCCTTTTTATGAAGATAGACGTGCTCGGTTACCTCTAGTCGGTGACTTCATTACGACTCACTCCGGTGAAATGGGACGAGTAGAAAAAATAGATTTATGGCATGAGGAATTTGAATTATTAACTGATCAGGGTATTCTGAAACGTTATGTTTCTGAGCATCGCCACGAGACACTCGATAAAAAAACCGTCGCTTTCCCAAAATACTTTGAAACGATCATTAAGGAGAACAAAATTGTTGTTCGACTTAAAGAGGCAGACGTTTCGACCTTAAATGCAATGGAAATTGACAACCAGAAATCTCAAGAGGCAGCAAAGGAATTCTCCGACAAGAACTTCGCATTATTATTTGAGCACTTAAGACTTGCAGAACTCCTTTAGGGAACTAAAGAGAAATATTTTCTAGGATAAAATTCGAAGAACTAAATGTATTTGCCACTCTAAGACTGAGAGTAATGGCAAACAAAACCCAGCATTCGCATTACCGCCCAAGAATAAGGATCAAATACTTCTAAATAATTTAATTATAACTTGTCACTTGCATATTTGAAAATTCACACGATTTAACCACACCATTTGCGGTAAAACCAATTCCGACTTTTGATGTATCAAAGTTAGATCTAATTAAGGGATCTGTTCCGGTTGCAAACGAAAGTCCGGCCTGCGCATCGCCTGTCACACCATCAACACTGCCGGCCGGATTAGTAAAATTCCAGACCACAGTTTCTGCTTGCATATTTCCAATAATTTTATTTGTTGCCAAAGGAGTAAGAGTCAATGTGATTTGACTCAAAGAATGATTGACATCAAATTTCATACGATACTGAACCCAATCATCTGTTTGATTAAGAATTTCTCCGCTAAGCATATTAAATGTTGATCCAGGTGATGTACTATTCCAGGTTGCTAAGCCCCACTGAGCGTAACTTAAATCTGAATTATGATTTATTGGTGCATCAACGACTATTCCATTTCTTCCTAAGTTTTGAGTAATGCGAAATAAAAATTTAAATAAATCGCTATTTTCAGTATAGGCTCCAGTTCGTCCACCAACTTTAAAATCAACTGATAAAGCCGAAGCATTGACGTGTGGATTATTCGCTCCGAAACCAAAAACAATTCCACAATCTGAAAAATTTGGGCCGGTCATATTACCAGTAAGAAGAACATGCTTAATATCGACTTGAAATGAAGATAATTTATTCCATTGATGAACTAGATTGGGCATATTCGGTAAAAAATTAATATCACCATGCTGATAATAGCCGGCGCCACTTGGTGCACATTGAGAGTTACAATTGGGAGCGGTATAACCCCCATTTTTTGTCCGTCGTCTGCGTGCTAAAGGCGTGAGGTTAATTGAATTTTGCGTACAAAAAGATCACATTCATTTTTTGCTGGAGGCAGGTCGTAAAGTTGTGCTAGGCACTGCCATGCGAGCTTTGTCGATTTCGCTGAGTAAAAGGTTCACTCGATTACTAAATCGTAAAATCAAGGCGCTTAAAAATCGCTCTTGGATGTGCCAGATTTTGGGGTGACTAAACAATTTTAAATTTTTTTATTAGAGTTCCCAAAATCAGTCTCTCTCGCAAACATAATAAACCCACACCTTAAAAAGGCATGGGCAAAATTTGTTTTAATTATTTAACAGTAATTTTCACAGTAGCTGAAGCATCAGGTCCATATGATTTGTGTGCGCCATCAGCAAATTGTAGCGTGATGGTGTGTGGACCTGGAGCTAAAGCAACTTCAGCTTCAGTTTGCGCTTTACCAAAATGAATATGAGTGGCATCGTTCGGTGGAACCATTTGACCAGCAGGCAGTGCAGCTCTATCGATAATAATATGATGGTGACCTTCTGTTGGTTTAATACTGCCTGCGGGTTTTACTTCGTAACCTTTTACGCCCATTTTAATTTTAACAGGACTTGAAACAACGTCACCATCTTTTAAGTTTTCAAAAAAAACACGTTGTTTTACTTCATGATTTTTAGCAAAGCTGTTAACTGAGAAAGTAAGTAATAATGCGATTAAAATTTTCATAGAACTCCTTTTTGTTGATGGATCAATTCTAGCGAAGTCGTAGAGTTCATCAAGCAAAAAGATGAGAGCTATTTAAGTTTATTTAAACATTTAAGAGCGACATCATAAAATTTCATATTGCCGCAGGCGGTGATTTGTTCGGTGCTGAGTTTCTTTTTCTGAATAAGTTCAGAGCAAGTGTCGCGAAAATCAATGCTTTGAGAAGAGTAGCAAGCATCTTTAAGATTTTGCTGGATACAATCGGCTTTAGCATTTAAAGTAAAATTAGTATTTTTTTGAATCCAGCAAGTGGCCCGTGACCACCATAAGCTTTGTCCGTTGCCTTCGCCGCGGCCGCAGACAATTCCGTCTTCACCAGTGGTTTTTCCGGAGAGTTGACTGTGTACTGCTAACAGTTGTCCGTTTTGCACAACAGGTCCGCCACTATCACCAAAACAAATACCTTTTTTGTCTGTACCAGTTAATAAAAGAAAAGAGTTTTTTGTCATGATTGGCACTTCAACCACATGCTTGACACCAAAGCTATCCTCTTCAATTCTACCTAATCCAATATGTGTGACGGTTTCGCCAGATTTAATAGCGCTATGTTCTAATAAAACTTTTATAGGAATTACATTTCGTACAGGCACGGCCAGAGTTACGAAACCATAATCCCACATATTTTTATTATGTCCTAAAGCTTCAGTGTTTGCGCCTGGAATATAAAAGGAATGAGAAATGGTGGCCATATACATTGGATGATAACCAGAATTTAAAACGGGATATTGTTCAAAAGGAGTGCTGTTGCCAACGCCAATAGATTTAATTTTATGTCCTAAAACACAGTGAGCGGCAGTGAGAACAAGTGTTGGTGAAATCAGAGCGCCCGAGCAAAAAAATTTATTTTCTTCATTAAAAAGGGCCACAGTAAAATCGTATTCTCGGTCAAGGACTGGTTTGCCACCAATAATTTTTCCCGAGATAAGTTCATTATCGTTATTGCTTTTGCCACAACTTAATAGACCTAAAATAATAAGAGCTAAGACTAAAGTTTTCCTCATGGCAGGCAACGTAGCAAAAAATAAATTAAGGTGGAGTTGCTTGTAAAAATTACCAAATATAACTTATTGTAATTTATCAAGTTATGTTAAATTATTGGTTTGGAGGAAAATATTATGAAAGATTTGGGACCACATTGCGCATTTTTATCTCTAACTGAGGTTGGTTTAGGAGGTTTATTGCACAACTTTAAAATTCCTTTAACGGGGCATTTTCTTTCTTTAAATCAAATTTTTATTTTGGCCAGAGGATCATTACAAAGTCAGAGAAAGAAAGCGGGCGCCGAAATATCCACAGTAGTGGCCATATTAAAAAGTTTATCACCAATGGGCAAAAAATTAACGCCAATGTTAGGAATCAGTATGCAGGGAATACTTTTTTCGCTAGGAACGATGTTATTTGGAATTAATTTTTTTGGCCTACTCGTTGGTGGAGTCTTAGCAAGCTTGTGGGGTTTTGTTCAGCCACTTTTATTGTTGTATCTTCTGTTTGGTGAGCAAAGTATCAATGTAACTGAATTTTACTTAAATGAGTGGAGCAAGTTTTCCCCAGTGACACTAGAAATTATTTGGTTTGTGGTTTTTGGAGTTATTATTCTTAAAATATTATTGGCGATGGTCTTAATCTCGATCGCGCCTTACGCATGGGGCGATGCCCTGTTTCGAAGACAAGAAGCATGGGCCAAAATAAAAACGATCAATTTAGAACATAAAAATAATGCTTCACCTTTTAAAAGCGCGATGAAGGATTTGTGTCATCCTTTGTTTATCGTTTCATTCCTGCTCAGTTTTATCTTTCTTTTTTTAGCTCAAGTGAGTTGGAGTAAAATGATTTGGCTAGGACTTCGTCCGGTGGCGATTGGTTTTGTGCTTTTTTATCTGGTGCGCATTTTTCCTATTGGAACAGTGGTTCTATGGTTAGAGAAAAAAGGTTTTACTGCCATCTCTTCTTTGCTTTCAAAAACACTTGCACTATTAAAAAACAAAAAGGATAGTTAAGAAATGTTGAGCGAAATTTTCTTTTATTTTTTGAAATTAGGTGCACTTGGTTTTGGTGGCCCTTTTGCCGTTCTGGCCTCCATTCAAAAAGATTTGGTACAAGAAAAAAAATGGGTTGATGAAGATGAGTTTAATAACGCTTTTTCATTAATTAAGGCCATGCCTGGGCCCTTTGCTTTCATGACAGCAGTTTTCGTCGGTAGAAAGCGTGGCGGTTTGCTGGGAGGTTTTTTAGCGGCTGTTGGTTTTGTTCTTCCAGCAAGTTTGATGATGGTGCTTTTTTCAATTTTTTTCAGCTCAATTTCTCATTATACTTTTACCGCGACATTATTACTAGGAATGCAAATCTGTGCCTTGGGAGTTATTTTAGGTTCGCTTAAAAATTTAATCCAAAAAAATATCATTGAACCGTTGTTCTGGACTTTGGTCGTTTTGTCTGGCGCCATTAATTTTTACAAACCATCAATGGAGCCTTTGATTATTTTGTTATTTGGTTTAATCGTGATGGGCCTTAAGCAAATTTTAAAACAGAAAAAAGTTTTAGAAGCTTCTGTTTTAATCACTTTGGTTTTAGTTTGTTTTAAAGCTGGAGCTTTAGTTTTTGGCTCAGGACTAGCGATAGTGCCTATGTTAAAATACGATGTTGTTTCAAAATATCATTGGCTGAGTGAAAGCGAATTTTTAGATGCGCTGGCCTTTGGACAAATGACTCCTGGTCCAGTGGTTGTGACTGCCACTTATATCGGCCACAAAGTCGCGGGCGGAGTTGGCGCTTTGGTGGCCACGCTAGGAATTTTTAGCGCCAGTTTTTTTCATATGATGACTTGGTTTCCCTATTTTGTGAAAAAGATTTCTGGTTCAAAATTAATTGGAGATTTTACCTTTGGTGCGGTCGCTGCTGTTGTCGGTCCGATTATCGTGACTGTGATAAAATTATTTTTAAGTCTAAAAGTTTCTCCGCTAACTATTTTCTTCTTAGCTCTAGCTATGCTGGTTACTTTAAAAGGAAAATTTCCTTTATGGCTGATTATTCCAGGCGGTGGAGTTATTTTTTTGGTCGTAACTTTAATAATTGGGCAATAATACTAAAAGCAATTTCCGCCGGATCATTAGAGCCGAAATTCTCTCCAATCGGGCAATAAAGTTTATTAACTTTTTCTTCAGAAATATTTTTTGCTAGTAAATCTCTTTTTAATACTTTGGCCTTTTGTTCGCTACCAATGGCGCCAATATAAGGAAAGTTAAATTCGCTCATGGCCTTTTCTAAAATTGGTAAATCAAAGCCGTGTCCCATGGT
>Ga0163144_10026175_pt1 | contig 11354 bp, 7 predicted proteins | sample OliLak19BULKMAT1_FD_123175 | JGI IMG/M metagenome (GOLD analysis project Ga0163144, IMG submission 123175) | Freshwater microbial mat bacterial communities from Lake Vanda, McMurdo Dry Valleys, Antarctica - Oligotrophic Lake LV.19.BULKMAT1 | ecosystem: Environmental > Aquatic > Freshwater > Lake... | reverse complement strand
TCCTTGTCGTAGGCCGAGGCCAGCCCCTTCAGCGTCGCTAGCAGCCCGGTCAGGTGGCCCAGCAGCGTGCCGGCCTTGCCGCGCGTCAGCTCCAGCACGTCTGGGTTTTTCTTCTGTGGCATCAGGCTGCTCCCGCTGCTGTAGGCGTCGGCCAGCGACACAAAGCCAAACTCGGCCGTGGCATAGATCACCAGCGCCTCGGCCACGCGGCTGAGGTGCGTGCCCAGCAGCGCCGCGTTGAACAGAAACTCGGCCGCGAAGTCGCGGTCGCCGATGGCGTCCAGGCTGTTCTCGGCTGCGCGCGTAAAGCCCAGTTCCAGTGCCAGGGCGGGGCGGTCTATGGGGTAGGCCGTGCCGGCCAGCGCCGCACAGCCCAGCGGCGACACCGCCGCCGCCGCGCGCGACTGCCGCCAGCGGGCCACGTCGCGCTCCAGCGCCCAAAAGTGGCTCATCAGCCAGTGCCCAAAGGTGATGGGCTGGGCGCGCTGTAAGTGGGTGTAGCCCGGCAGCAGCGTGGCCGCGTGCTGCTCGGCCCGCGCCACCAGCACGCCTTGCAGGTGGCGCAGGTGGGCGATCACCCGCTCTTCCGCCTCCAGCACCCACAGGCGAAAGTCGGTCGCCACCTGGTCGTTGCGGCTGCGGCCGGTGTGCAGTTTGCCGGCCACCGGCCCGATCAACTCGCCCAGCCGCCGCTCGACGGCCGTGTGGATGTCTTCATCGCCCGTCCCAAAGACGAACTGCCCGGCCTCGAACTCGGCGTAGACGCTTTGCAGACCGGCCTCGATCTGCGCCGCCTCGCCTGGCACTAACACCCCGGCCCGCGCCAGCGCCCGCACCCAGGCCTGGCTGCCGCGAATGTCCTGCGCCCACAGGCGCTGGTCCACGCTCAGCGAGGCGTTGTAGCGGTAGGCCAGCGCGTCCGGCGCCTCGGTGAACGTGCCGCCCCATAGTTTGCTCATGCGCCTAGTCCCGCTTGAACTTCGAGTAATCGGGTTCTTTGTAGTGGTCGCCGCCGCCCAGGTTCAGCAGGGCGTTGACCTTCATCGGCAGGCCGAACAGCGTGATAAAGCCCTTGGCGTCCGACTGGTCATACACGTCCTCCTGGCCGAAGGTGGCGAAGTCTTCGCGGTACAGGCTGTACGGGCTGGTGCGCCCGGCGACGATGACGTTGCCCTTGTAGAGCTTCAGCTTCACGTTGCCGCTGACGTGCAGTTGGGTCTGGTCAATGAAGGCTTGCAGCGCCACGCGCAGCGGCGTGTACCACTGGCCGTAATACACCAGTTCGGCGTAGCGCTGGGCGATCACGTCCTTGTAGTGCAGCGTGTCGCGATCCAGGCACAGCGACTCCAGTTCGCGGTGCGCGGCGATCAGCAGCGTGCCGCCGGGCGTCTCGTACACACCCCGGCTCTTCATGCCCACCAGCCGGTTCTCCACCAGGTCTACCCGGCCGATGCCGTGCTTGCCGCCGATGGCGTTGAGCGTGGTAATCACATGCAGCGGCGACAGGGTCTGGCCGTTCACGCCCACCGCCTCGCCCTGTTCGAACTGGATGGACACATACTCAGGCTCGTCCGGCGCGGCTTCGGGCGCGGTGCTGAGCATGAACATATCCTCTTCCGGCTCGGCCGCCGGGCTTTCCAGCAGGCCGCCCTCGTGCGATAAATGCCACAGGTTGCTGTCGCGCGAGTAGATGGACTTGAGCGTGGCGCTGACCGGGACGTTGTGCTCCTTGGCGTAGTTCAGGGCGTCCTCGCGCGAGCGGATGTGCCACTCGCGCCACGGGGCGATGACCTTGAGGTGCGGGTTGAGCGCCGTGAAGGTCAGCTCGAAGCGCACCTGGTCGTTGCCCTTGCCGGTGCAGCCGTGGGCCACGGCGTCGGCCCCTTCGGCCTCGGCCACGCGCACCTGGTGGGTGGCGATCAGCGGCCGGGCGATGGACGTGCCCAGCAGGTAGCGCCGCTCGTAGATGGCGCTGGACTGCACCAGCTTATACAGATAGTCCTTAGCGAACTCCTCGCGCAGGTCTTTGACTACGCACTTGGCCGCGCCGGAGGCCAGCGCCTTCTCCTCAATGCCTGACAGGTCGTCGTTCTGGCCGATGTTCGCCACGTAACAGATGACCTCGGTGCCGGGGTAGTTCTCCTTCAGCCACGGCACGATCACGCTGGTATCCAGCCCGCCCGAATAGGCCAGCACGACCTTCTTGATGTTCGTCTTTGACATGCGCTCTCCTTGATTTCGCCGCAAAAAAGCTGCAGGGCAATAAAAAGGCCCGCCGGTCGGGCGGGCCTGGATGTACTGGGGGGTGCGAGTCGTTCTCGCCTCAACCGCCACGCACGCGCAGCCAACCGACCAGCCCGTAAAGGGTAGGACGGGTACGACGGCTGTCACGACGCTCACTACTCTGCTTGTGCATAACTACCCTATGCTAGCCGCCGGCCCCCAGCCGGTCAATCGGCATTCTGGCCGAAGAAGGCCGGCCGGAATTGGTTAGTCTGCACGAGAGGTGAACTTGAACTCGTCCACGTCCACCACCGGCTCGTAGCCGATGGCCTGGTAAATGTGGTTGGCGGTGGCGTTTTTCAGGTCGGTGAACAGAAAGACGTACTGCCGCCCCTCGTCCAGCAGCCGCTGGCTCATCTCGGCCACCAGCGCGCTGGCGTAGCCGCGCCCGCGCCGCTCGGGCGGGGTGTAGACCGGCCCAATGCGGATGCCGTGCGGCGTGGGGCTGCCGTAGCCGGCCAGCGAGGCCGGGCCGTTGTCTTCCCACACATAGATGCCGCGCGTGCTGGTGGCGAGGATGCGCTCTACCCCGGCCCGCGTGTCGGTGGTGGATTCGCCAAAGGCCTCGATCTCAAAGGCCATGTACCAGTCGGCCAGCAGATCGAGGTCGGCCGCGCCGGCCCGCCGCATCTGGCCCTTTACGCCGGCGGGCATCTTCACGGTCGTCAGTTGGTAGGCGCGCTCGGCCATGCTGCGCGCAAACCGCGCTCCGGTCAGGCGTTGCCAGCGCTCGGCAAACCACCGGCCGACTGGCACCGGCCCGCTCACGCCCGGCAGCGTCGGGTAGAACGAGCGCACATCGGCCACCAGCAGGTCGAGGGCGTTGGGCGTCTCGGTGTGCGACAGGTGCAGGCGGCGCGGTGGGGTGATGACGCCCGCCGCCACCACTTGCCCGCCGGTCTCCACCACCCCGAAGTACGGCGGCTGGATGGCAAAGGCCGGGTTGATGCGTAGCGTGCCGGCCAGCCCCAAGAGCACGTTGTTCGTGGCCTCGTGGCTGACCAGAAACGCCTCCGCCGCCGTCAGGAAGTCACCCGGGTCGGCGAACCGTCGTAGCTGCATCCCTTACCCTTTGCGGTTAAGCCGGCCGCAGCCGCTTGCCAAACTCCACCAGCGCCTGATAGTACGGCTCGATGCTCGGCACAAAGTGGCGCTCGTCTTTCGCGTGCGGGCCGAGGCCGGTCTGGCCCCACACCACGCCCTGCCCGCCGGGGGCAAAGCGCGCGCTGGTGCCCGGCAGCTTGCGGCCCACGTTGGCCGGCCGGCCCGACGCCGCCTGCACCGCGTCCAACAGATGCCGCAGGTAGGGGTTGTCCGGGTCGCACACGATGCCCTCTTCCTGCACCATCACCTTCAACTCCAGCCCCACGCTCATGCAGTAGGCCGCCACCTGCTCGGCCAGCGCGCTCAACCGGTCTTGCGGGATCGAACGAATCTCCACGCCCAGCACGCCGTGGTCGGCGGTGATATTGTATACCCCCGGCAGCCCCACGGTGATGAACGGGAACCGGTATTGGCTCTGCCAGCCGCCCTCGGCCTTGAGCGTCAGCGTGCGCTTGAACAACTCGGTCAGCGCCTGGCGCGCTTGCAGCAGCCGCTCGCCCAGGTCGGCGCTCGCCCCGGCCAGCGCGCTGTGCGACCGCGCCCCGCGCGCGATGACCTCAAAGCGCATGACGCCCCGGTTCTGAATGCACACTTCGCCGAACAATTCGGTGCCCTTCTCGCCCGTGCGCTCCCCAGCGATGAACAACTGCGGCGCATACCCGTTGAAGCTGGCCGCCAGGTCCTTCAGCACATACGGCGTGCCCATCGGTTCGGCCTCGCCGTTCTCCTCGTTGCCCACCAGGCACAGGTTGATGGCCGGGTAGGGCGGCCCAGCCTTGAGCGTGTCCTTCATCCACACCAGGTTGGTGGCCACGACGGTCTTCATGTCGGCCGCGCCGCGCCCCCACAAGTAGTCGCCCTCGAGGCGCGGCTCGAACTGGCTGTCATCCGGCTCCGGCTGCACGATGTCGAAGTGGCCCGAGAGCATTACTGGGGCCGCCAGCCCGCCGGGGAAGCCCGCCACCACCGCCGGGTATTGGTGCTGGTCGTAATACTTCACCTCTAGCCCGCTGTCGCGCAGGTAGTCGAAGATCAGCGTGCCGGCCCGATGCACCTCGTCTAGCCGCTCTTCGGCGCAGTTGGTCACCGACGGGATGCGGATCAATTGCTGCGCCAGGTCCAAAATCTCGCTGGTCTTGTCCTCGTAGTGCTGCGCCACGATGGCCTCAATCCGGGGCCGGAAGCGAATGGGCGCGGCCGGGTCGTGGCGCACATCGTCGCGGGCGCGCTGCAGCAGCTCGCGCAGTTTGGACGACTCCGGTTCCAGCGCGCCCACCGCCGCCGCTATGCCCTCCACATCGTGCGCCACCTGCGTCTCGCGGTTTACGGCCAGGCTCTTGAGCACTTCCACCGGCACCACCGGCTCGGCCTCGGCCGGGTGGCCCAGCGCCTCCCAGATGTGCGCCCGCATCTGCTCGGCGGTGTTGGGCGCGCCGTTCGCCATCGCCTCCAGCGGGGCCAGGCGCGGCCACAGTTCCAGCGCCTCGGCCAGCGGCTTGAGTTGGTCGAGCGTCCAGCGCAGGAAGTCACGCACGCCCACCGGCTTGGCCGTGAACGGGTTTTCGATCTCCGCTCGCAGCCCACGCTGGGCGCTGGCGGCTTCGTTGCGGCGGGCGCGGGCGATGTCTTCGCCGTCGTAGCGGAAGGCGCGCGCAAAGGCCGGGTCGGCGTAGAACTGGATCAGCAGCAGTTCTTTGAGGGCTAGGTTCGCGACATCCAATTCCAGCGGGTGCCCGCCCTCGTCGGTGCGAATTTCCACCCGCGCCATCGGGATATTGATGCGGGCCAGCAGGTTCTCGCGCTCGATCTGGCGCGCCATCGCCTCGGCCGTGGTGGCCTCCCCCGCCGCGTACAGCCCATGATGATATATGGCGTGCAGTTGGTCCGAAGTGGTCAGGATCAAGCGCTCCACTGGCTCGGCGAACGACCGCGCGCGGATGGGCGTCCAATTGTTGTTGCCAAAGCGCACGCCGCGCTGCACCATGTCGTACGAGGCTTGCAAGTAGTCGGCGTGCGAGCGGTACAGGTTAGGTACGTCGAGCGTTTCCGGGTTGGGGAAAGTGTAACTGCGGTTCGAGTCCACCTCGGTCAGCCGCACCAGGGGCTGGCCGTCGGTCAGTTCGGCTCGCAGCGGCGTGGCGGCGCTGGTGGCAATAAACAGCGCCGCGAAGGCCCGCATCAGGCGCGTGGCCTCCACGTAGACGCGGTTCTTGTAGTCGTCCAGGTGGGCGTGCACCCGGCCGTCGCTGTCGCCGCGCTCGCTGGCCGGCAGGTGCATAAAGTCCCAACTTAGCAGCGGCTCGGGCAGCGACAGGTTGGCGTGAATGCCGGCCGTCGCCAGCGACGCGCCGTAAATGTCCACGCAGCGCTCCAGGTAGCGGCGCTTCGCCAGGTTCCACCCGCCGGGGATAGACTCGTGGCCGACCTGGGCCGGGTAGAGCAGGATGCCGGGGAAGGCATACAGCCGCTCGCCGAACTGCCGCCCGGCCTGCGACAGCGCGTTGTACATAAAGCCTTCCAGCAGGCGCGCCTCGTAGATCGCGCCCAGCCCCGAGTAGTACGGCCGCGTGGCCCACTCGATCATCCAGTGGAACACTTCCAACTGTATGCGGTCGCCCAGCCAACTCGGGATGGCGTTCTGGCGCAGGAAGTCCACGAAGCTCAACTGGTCGGGGCCGGTGCCCACGGTCAGCACGGGCTTGAAGTCCGCGTCGTACATGTTCCATTCCAGCTCGAAGCCGGTGGTGCCGCCCTTGAAGTTGGCGGCCAACCCTGCCTCGCGGGCCAGATTGTATTTCTCGGCAAACTTGGAAGGTGAGAACGACATTGAAGCTCCGCTGCGCCCTACGCGCCGGCTAGATGTAAGAAACGTCCCTGGCCCCGGGCCTACGCGATCAGCGCGTTCAGCCCGTCCACCAGGCGCTGCGCTGCGCCTAGCGTGCGCTCGACCGGCGTGGCATACGAGAACCGAATCCACTGCGCGCCGTCCTCGGAGAAGTAGATGCCGGGCACCACCGCCACGCCGTGCTGCTCGGCCAGGTATTGCCCCAAAGCCTCGCTGTCGGCCAGTCCCTTGGCCTCCAGCCACTTGCCCACGTTGATGAAGGCATAGTAGCCCTGGCCCAGGATGTACTGAAAGCCGTGCTCGTCCAGGAACTCGCGCAGCACCTTGCGGCTGGCGTTGGTCGGCTCCACGATGCCGCGCGAGACTTCGGCATAGCCCATCTCGTACGCGGCCATCGCGACCGCCAGCGAGTAGAAGCTGGGGATGACGGCGTGCGAGGCGCGGGCGACGGTGAACTTCACCACCTCTTCCGAGGCAATCAGGTGGCAGTTGCGCACGTTGCTGCCGCCCAGCGACTTGGTCAACCCGTCCAAAAACATCAGCCGCTTGCGGTCGGCCGGATCGAAGTGCTGCACAAACGTGTTCAAGTCCATCGGCTGCTCGTCGGTCACGTAGTGATACATCCAGTCGAACAGCACAAAGGCCGCGCCCTGCCGCAGCGCCGCCTGGGCCAGTTCCACCTGCCGCTGCACGCTGATCGTCGCGCCGGTCGGGTTATCGGGGTTGGTGATGACCAACCCGGCGATCTTGCGCCCGCTCGTGGCGGCGAAGTCCACGCAGGCCTGCAAGCCGTCCTCGGTGTAGGCCCAGCCCGCCTCCGGGCGGCCGGGGGCGCGCAGCACGTTCGCGCCGACGCCGTACGGCCCCCAGTTGTAGGTGATCCATGGCACACGCGATACTATCACCGGGTCGCCCACGCGGCCGTGGCCGAGCGCCAGCATGGCGGTGTAGGCCTTCACCAGCGCGTCGCGTCCGCCCTGCGTGCCGATGACGTTGTTCGGGCCGAGGCCCGAGGCCGGGTCGAGCTTCCAATACTGCTCTACCACGCTCTTGCGGTAAGCGTCGGTGCCAAAGGGCATGTCGTAGCCGGTGCCGTGCGCCAACTGCAATTCCTGGGCGCGCTCCAGCACCGCCTTGGGCACGCCGGGCAGGCTGGCCCCGCCGTCGCCCTGCGAGGCGTCAAACGTGGCCGCGCCCGGCCGCGCCTGGCGATAGACCGACAGGCTCTTGTTGATCAGGAACATGCGCGAGGCCGGGATGGGCGTCAGCGCCTTCAGATAATCCCCCACCGGGATCAGGTTCGCCTCGGGGACGGCATACACCGGGTTATCCAGGGAAGTCGGCATGGTGTGCGACCTTTCGGGGCGCCGGCCAGGGCGGGGCGGGCGCAAAAAAAGGCCCCGGCGGGTATGCCGGGGCCAACTGTGTTACGCAACAGGCAGGCGCTACCGACACACCCTCACTGGGGCATACGGTTATTCGTGCCGGTAGTCGCGAAATTAAGCCGCAACGAGCGTTTGTTGAACACGGCGGCAGTTTAACATAGCGTGGCAGGGGCGTCAACACCCTAAACTGCCTATTGCCTATTGTGCAGATTGCCGAGCGTACCTCTTGACTTTGCGGCCGTATTCGTGTTAATCTCACCACACTATGCAGCGCAATCGCAGCTTCTACTTTTACGCGTACTACTTTTACGGTCGCCGCCCGGCGCCGTTGCTTGCGTTTGAGTAGTCGCGTTACCGCAGACACTCAAAACCGCGAGGCCAACGGCCTCGCGGTTTTTTTTCGTCTGCCCACGGAGGACTCATGCACCTATGCGGGATTCGCGGGGCCACCGTTGCCGCCGCCGACACGCCGGAGGCCATCCGCAGCGCTACGCGCGAGTTGCTGCTGGCCCTCATCGCGGCCAACAGCCTCGAAGTCGACGACCTAGCGAGCGTCATCTTTTCCGTCACGCCCGACCTGACGGCCGAAGTCCCGGCCCGCGCCGCCCGCGAGTTGGGCTGGGACGAGACGGCCCTGATGTGCTTCGCCGAGATGGCCGTGCCGGGCGGCCTGCCGCGCTGCATCCGCGTGCTCATTCATTGGAACACTGAAAAGTGGCCGGACGAGATTCGCCATGTCTACCTTCACGCTGCCGTCCAGCTTCGGCCCGACCGCGCCAGCCGCGCGACGGACTGAGGCCGGCTTAGTCCTAGCTCAGAAAGCATCTGCCATGATTATCGTAATGCGTGCCCAAGCAACTGCTAAGGAAATTGCCGACGTCGTCGCCCGCGTCGAGTCGCGCGGCCTGCGCGTGAACATCTCACGCGGCGAAGAGCGCACCATCATCGGCGTCATCGGCGACGAGCGCCCGGTGGACGGCACCCAGTTCGAAGTGATGGACGGCGTCGAGAAGACCGTGCCGATCCTCAAGCCCTTCAAGCTGGCCTCGCGCGAGATGCACCCGGCCGACACGCTGGTGCCGCTGGACGGCATGAAGGTCGGCAGCAACAAGATCGCCATCATCGCCGGGCCGTGCTCGGTCGAGAGCCGCCAGCAGATTTTGGAAACCGCCTTCGCCGTCAAGGAAGCGGGGGCCATCGCCCTACGCGGTGGCGCATACAAGCCCCGCAGCTCGCCCTACAGCTTCCAGGGGATGGGCGAGAAGGGCCTCGAGTTGCTGGCCGAGGCGCGCGAGGCCACCGGGCTGCCGGTGGTCACCGAGGCCATGTCGCCCGAGCAGGTGCCGCTGGTGGCCCGCTACGCCGATGTCATTCAGATCGGCGCGCGCAACATGCAGAACTATGCCCTGCTCAACACCGTGGGCGAGTCCGGCCGCACCGTGCTGCTCAAGCGCGGCCTGATGTCTACCATCGAAGAGCTGCTCATGTCGGCCGAGTACATCCTGGCCCAGGGCAACAGCCGCGTCATCCTGTGCGAGCGCGGCATCCGCACCTTCGAGAAGTACACCCGCAACACCACCGACATCAACGCCATCCCGGTGCTCAAGCAGATGACGCACCTGCCGGTCATCCTCGACCCCAGCCACGGCACGGGCAAATGGGAGTACGTGACGGCCGTGGCGCGCGCCGCCATCGCCGCCGGCGCGGACGGGCTGATCATCGAGGTCCACCCGCACCCCGAAGACGCGCTCTCCGACGGCGCACAGTCGCTGCGGCCGGAGAAGTTCGCGCAACTCGTCACCGAGGTCATGCGCATCGCTCAGGCGGTGGGGCGCTCGTAGATGGACGAGGCTGGGTTTAAGCCCCTCGCTGCGGCGCGGGTCGCGATTGTGGGGCTGGGGTTGATGGGCGGCTCCCTGGCCCTGGCGCTGCGCGGCCACTGCGGCGAGGTGCTGGGTTTTGACGTCAACCTTGAATCCCTGGCATGGGCCAGGGCGCATGGCGTGATAGACCATACGGTGACGCTCGATGCTGCGCTCGACGCCGACATCGTCATCCTGGCCGCGCCGGTGCGCGTGATTCTGGCGCAGTTGGCCGACCTGGCAAGCCGTAAACCGCCCTTACACCCGACGCTGCTGCTCGATCTCGGCTCCACCAAGACCGAGATCGTGGCCGCGATGGCGGCGCTCCCGGCCGGGTGGCACGCCGTCGGCGGGCACCCCATGTGCGGCAAAGAGGTCAGCGGCCTTGAGCACGCAGAATCCACGCTGTTTCGCGACAAGGTCTTCATCCTCTCGCCGCTGCCGGCGGCGGCCCCCGGCGCGCGGCGGCTGGCCGAGGCCATCGTGGCGGCCTGCGGCGCGCGAGCCTTGCTCCTGCCACCCGAACAGCACGACACTGTGGCGGCGCTCGCCAGTCACCTGCCGTACGTGGTGGCCGCCCTCCTGGTGCGCGTAGCCGAGGCCGCCGACGACCCGGCCGTATGGACGATGGCGGCCTCCGGCTTTCGCGACACCTCGCGCCTGGCCGCCAGCGACCTGACCATGATGGTGGACATCCTGCTGACCAACCGCGCCGCCATCCTGGGCACGCTGGACGACTACCGCGCCGAGCTAGACGCCCTCAGCGCCCTAATCGCGGCCGGCGACGGCGCAGCGCTGCGATCTTTTCTCGAGGTCGCGCAGAACCGCCGCCGCCGGCTTTTTCAACCGCCGCCCGGAGCCTGATCGTGTCCGTCCTGCCTGCCCAAATCACGATTGAGCCTATCCGCCGTCCGCTGGCGGCTATCGTGCGCGTGCCCGGCTCCAAGAGCCTGACCAACCGCGCTCTGGTCGTCGCGGCCCTCGCCTCCGGCCGCACGCTGCTGCGCGACGCGCTGTTCTCGGACGACTCGCGCTACTGTGCCGAGGCGCTGGTGCAATTGGGCTTTCACATCGAGCGCAACGCCGAAGCGCAGACGGTGGTGGTGGAGGGGCAGGGCGGGCGCATCCCCGCCGCCGGCGCCGAACTCTTCCTGGGCAATTCAGGCACCTCCACCCGCTTCCTTACCGCGCTGCTCACCCTCGGCCACGGCGACTACGTGGTGGACGGCAGCCCCCGGCTCCGTGAGCGCCCGCTCGACGACTTGCTATTAGCCCTCACGCAATTAGGCGCGCACGTTGAGAGCGCCTCCGGCTGCCCGCCGGTGCGTGTGCGCGCCTCCGGTCTGCCGGGGGGCCGGGCCACCGTCGGCGGCGAGGTCAGCAGCCAATTCCTCAGCGGTCTGCTGCTCTCGGCCCCCTACGCCCAGTCGCCGGTCGAACTGCTGGTCAGCGGCACGCTCGGCTCGGCCCCGTATGTAGACCTGACCCTGGGCGTGATGGCCGACTTCGGCGTGGCGGTCGAGCGCGACGGCTACGCCCGCTTCCGCGTCTCGCCGCAGCGCTACCAGGCCCAGGCGGATTACGTCATCGAGGGCGACGCCTCGGCCGCCTCGTATTTCTTCGCGGCCCCGGCGCTGGTGGGCGGCACGGTGCGGGTCGCCAACCTCGGCCGCCGCGCCCGCCAGGGTGATGTGGCCTTTGTGGAAGTGCTGGCGCAGATGGGCTGCGTTGTTGATGAGATAGACGGCGGCTTGGCGGTCAGCGCCCCGCCCGACGGCCAACTGCGCGGCGTGGACGTGGACATGCGCCACATCCCCGACACGGCCCAGACGCTCGCCGCCCTCGCCCCCTTCGCCGCCACACCCACCCGCATTC
>Ga0163144_10026174_pt1 | contig 11354 bp, 10 predicted proteins | sample OliLak19BULKMAT1_FD_123175 | JGI IMG/M metagenome (GOLD analysis project Ga0163144, IMG submission 123175) | Freshwater microbial mat bacterial communities from Lake Vanda, McMurdo Dry Valleys, Antarctica - Oligotrophic Lake LV.19.BULKMAT1 | ecosystem: Environmental > Aquatic > Freshwater >... | reverse complement strand
GCGGGCAGCTCGGCGCTTTGCACCAGCGCCGCGGCCAGCACCGTTTCGGGCGTGACCGCAGGGGCTACGGTGACGCCGTCTTCGCCCTTGAGGATGCGGGTGTAGGGCGTCAGCAACTGCACCAGCTGGCCGTAGATCTTCGGGCAGCCGGCGACCACCTCGCGCTGGTACAGGTAGTCGGCCTCGCCGGTGAAGTTGCCGATCAGGCCACCGGCCTCGGTGATCAGCAGCGAGCCCGCGGCCACGTCCCAGGGCGAGAGGCCCGTCTCGAAGAAGCCGTCGTACCAGCCGGCCGCCACGTAGCACAGGTCCAGCGCGGCCGCGCCGGGGCGGCGCAGGCCGGCGCATTGCGACATCACCGCTTCCATGATCTTCAGGTAGCGCTGGAGGTTGTCGCCCTTGCGGAACGGGAAGCCCGTGCCGATCAGGGCTTCGGCCATGCGCAGGCGCTTGGACACGCGCAGCCGGCGGTCGTTTAGGAAGGCGCCGCGGCCCTTGCTGGCGAAGAACAGGTCGTTGCGCGTCGGGTCGTAGACGACGGCCTGCTCCACCTTGCCGCGGAAGGCCAGCGCGATCGACACCGCGTACTGCGGCAGACCGTGGATGAAGTTGGTGGTGCCGTCGAGCGGATCGATGATCCACAGGTACTCGCTGTGCTGCGCGCCATGCTGGCGGCCGGACTCTTCGGCCAGGATCGCATGGCCGGGATACGCCGTCAGCAACACCTCGATGACCGCCTGCTCGGCGGCTTGGTCGACTTCGGTGACGAAGTCGTTGACGCCCTTGCTGGTGACCTGCAGGCGTTCGACGTCGAGGGCGCCGCGGTTGATGATCGATCCGGCTGCACGCGCCGCCTTGACGGCGATGTTGAGCATCGGGTGGAGAGTTTGGGACATGCGGGAGTCTGGCAGGCGGGACGGCGGGATCGGTCGGCGGCGAGAAAGAGGAGGCGGTGACAATCGAGCAGCAAGGCCACCCGCTTCGCACCGCACCTGACGCAGCAGCGTTCAGGGCCTCTCGATTTTAGCCGGCCATGGGCGCTCGAATCCCCACCACCCGCTTCGTCCTCGTGCACACCAGCCACGCCGGCAACGTCGGCGCGGCGGCGCGCGCCATCAAGGTGATGGGCTTCGACGAGCTGGTGCTGGTGGCGCCGCGCCACCCGGACGTGCTGCAACGTGACGAGGCGCTGGCGATGGCCAGCGGTGCCACCGACGTGTTGCAGCGCACACGCGTGGTCGCCAGCCTGACCGAGGCGTTGGACGGCATCGAGCAGGTTTGCGCCACGGCGATGACGCCGCGCGACTTCGGGCCGCCGACCGCCGCGCCGCGCGACCACTTCGCTGCGTGGGCCGAACGCGCCTGCTGGCCCGACATCGCTTTCGTGTTCGGCAGCGAGCGATTCGGCTTGTCGAACGAGGATGTCTACCGCTGCCACCAGTGCCTGTCGATTCCGGCGGCGCCGGGATACGGCTCGCTGAACCTGGCCCAGGCGGTGCAGTTGATCGCCTACGAGTGGCGCCAGGCGCTCGGCGGCTTCGACGTGGTCGAGCGGCGCGCGGCGCCGAAGATCGCCGACGCGTCGGCGGTGCGAGGCCTGCTGGAACACTGGCAGGCGGTGCTGGTGGCGATCGGCTACCTCGACCCGGCCGTGCCGAAGAAGTTGATGCCGCGCCTGAACCAGGCCCTGAACCGGGCCCGCGTGACGCCTGAGGAAGTGCACATCCTGCGCGGCATCGCCCGCGCCATCGACACCACGCGCGGCAAGGGCATCGCGGGCCGCGACGAATAAGCCGGCCGCCTACACTGCGGTCACATTCCCGAGCCCGACACCATGTTCAGTCGCCTGCGAGAAGACATCGCCTGTATCCGCGAACGCGACCCCGCCGCGCGTTCGGACTGGGAGGTGCTGACCTGTTATCCGGGCCTGCATGCCCTGGCATTGCACCGCTGGGCGCACCGCTGCTGGCGCGCCGAGTTGCTTTGGCTCGGCCGCTTCATTTCGCACCTGGCCCGCTTCTTCACCGGCATCGAGATCCATCCCGGCGCCACGATCGGTCGGCACGTCTTCATCGACCACGGCATGGGGGTCGTGATCGGTGAAACGGCGGAGATCGGCGACGGTTGCACGATCTACCAAGGTGTGACGCTGGGCGGCACGGCATTGATCAAAGGCGCCAAGCGCCACCCGACGCTGGGCCGCGGGGTCATCGTCGGCGCCAATGCGCAGGTGCTCGGCGGATTCATCGTCGGCGACGGTGCGCGCGTAGGCTCCGGGGCGGTGGTGGTCAAGCCGGTGCCGGCGGGCGCCACGGCGGTCGGCAACCCGGCGCGCATCCTGCAGGCCGAGGCCGAAGCGGCGCGCGAGGAAGCGGCCTCACGCATGGGCTTCTCGGCCTACGGCGTCACGCAAGGCGACGACCCGGTGGCGCAGGCCATGAAGGGACTGATCGACAATGCCAGTGGCCACGAACACCAGATCGCGTTACTGTGGCATGCCATCGACAAGCTCTCGAACCGTTCGCGCGATCTGCCTGATGCCGATTGCGTTCCGCAGGATGCGCAGACGAGCGAGGTGTTCGATGCGGAGCGCCTGAGCCGCCTGGTCAAATGAAGCTGTTTTCATAGGAGACGTCGCATGATTGCCACTCTTTCACGAATTCTCGTTGTCCTGGCCTGGGGTGCTTGCGCGCTCGGGGCGGCCGCGCAACCGCTCGAGATCGAGGGCGTGAAGCTCGAGCCCACGGTGGAGCTCGGCGGCAGCACGCTGCAATTGAACGGTGCCGGGGTGCGCACCCGGGCCATCTTCAAGGTTTACGTCGCTGGCTTGTACGTGCCGCAGAAGGCCACCACCCCGGCGGCGCTGCTGGCCCAGAAAGGGCCGCGCCGCGTGGCCATTACCACGCTGCGCAATCTGGATGCCGACTCGTTCGCCGGCGGCCTGAACGACGGCCTGCGCAACAACCATACCGAGGCGCAATTGGCCGGCTTCAAGTCGCAACTCGAAGTGCTGAACGCGAACCTAAAGGCCGTGGGCGACACGCGCAAGGGCGACGTCGTGCTGCTCGACTTCACGCCGGAGGCCGGCACGCGCTTGTCCGTCAACGGTCAACAGCGCGGCACCGCCATCCCTGGCGAAGACTTCTACGAGGCCGTGCTGCGCATCTGGCTCGGCGAGAAGCCGGCCGACGGCGACCTGAAAAAGCGCCTGCTCGGCGGCGCCTGAACGGTCAGCTTCGAGGGGCCGACTGGACGGGCGGCGGCAGCGTCGGCGCCGGCTGCAGGGCCGCAGGTGCCCGCGTGACGCGGGTGCGGCCGTCGGTGGTGACCAGGATCACCGGGTCGCCGGCCACGAAAGTTTCGCCCGCCTTGGCTTGCACGATCGCCCGCCGTTCGCCGGTGCGCAACTGCAGCAGGATCTCCACCGCGTTTTCGCGCGTGGCGCTGCGTTCGATGACGTTGCCGATCACCGCGCCGGCCACCGCGCCGATCACGCCGATGGCGGCCTGCTCGCGGCCCGAGGAACGCGTCGAGCCGGCCACGCCGCCGAGCACGCCGCCGGTGACCGCCCCGACGCCGCTCTGGCTGCCGTCGACGGTGACCGGGCGTACCGAGAGCACGGTGGCATCCTGAACATTGGCCAGGCGCTGGGCCTGGCCGCGCTGGACGACATCGGGGCTGGTGGTGGTGCAGGCCGCGAGGCTCGAGGCCAGCGCAACAGCAAAGACGGTTTTGAGCATGCGTGAGGTCCTTGGTCAGGTGTAGAGGCGCGAGCTGCGCGGCACGCTGGCCAGCAGGAACTCCATCTGGTCGGCCAGGATGCGACGCCCGCGCAGGATCATGTCTTCGTGCAGGCTAGGCACGTAGGGCAGGTACAGCAGCGACATGCGCGCTTCTTCGGGCATGCGGTTGCCTTTGCGGCCGTTGCAGCTGCGGCAGGCGGTGATGCAGTTCATCCAGGTATCGCGGCCGCCGCGTGACGTGGGCACGATGTGCTCGCGCGTCAGTTCGTCGAAGTCGAAGTCGCGGCCGCAATAGGCGCAGACCTGGCGGTCGCGCGAAAAAAGCTTGTGGTTGGCCAGCGCGGGTGCCTGGCGCCAGGCCCGGCTGGGCACCGTGCCGCGCACCGCGACGATCGGGTGGACCTCGATGCGCGACGGCCGGCCGGTGCTGCGCTGGGTGCCGCCGCGCAGCACTTTGCAGGCGTCGCCGAGCGTCCAGGCGATGCCGTCGCTGGCATAGATCACCGCCGCTTCCTTGGCGCTGATCCAGGATTGCGGGCGACCGGACACATCGAGTTGAAGAACGTCCACGGGGTGTTGCTCCTACCCCGAAGATTAAACCAATCGGCAAGGGCGATTCAATGAGGGCCGTTGCAACGCCGCCAACTGCGGCAAGAATCGTGCGCGTTCGTCACACGCCGGTCATCCTCCGGAGGTCACCAGACCGCGGCTGCGCGCCATCAACCGCACCAGGCCGAACAGCGCGTCGATGTTCGGCGTCGGCACGCCGACGCGACGGGCGATCTCGTGCACCGCGCCGATCAGCGCATCGATCTCGAGCGGTCGGCCCGCTTCGGCGTCCTGCAGCATCGAGGTCTTGAACGCACCGAGCTTGCGCGTCACTGCAATGCGCTCGTCGACGCTCTGCTCGATCGGGCAATCGATGCGTTCGCCCACGGCCGCGGCTTCGGCCATCGCCGCGCGCATGAAGCCCTGCACCAGTTCGTCGTCGAGGATCGCGTCACAAGCCGCGCCGGTGAGTGCGCTGACCGGGTTCATCGTCATGTTGCCCCACAGCTTGAACCAGATGTCGCGCCGGATGGCGATGCTGGTTTCGGTGGCGAAACCGGCCATTGCCAGCTCTTCTGCCAGGGCGTTCACGCGGGGGCTGACACCGCCGCCGGGCTCGCCCAGGATCAGCCGCTCACCGAAGACATGCCGGCAATGGCCGGGTGCCGGACAGGTGCTGCTGAGGTGCACCACCGCACCGACGGTCTGCGCCAGTGGCAGGCTGGCACCGATGTGCCCATTCGGATCGACGCTGGCCAGCCAGTCGCCGCCGAGAAACCACCACGGCACGCCGTTCATCGTTGGCAGCACCAGGGTGTCGGGCCCGATCAGCGACGCCAGGCTGCGCGCTTCTTCGGCCAGCACCTGCGCCTTCAAGGCAATGATCAGCAGATCGGGGGGCTCGAGCGCCAGCGCGTCGGTCTGCACCTCGATGGGGTGCACGCGGGTCTCGCCCTCCGAGGATGTGAAGACAAGACCGTGCTTGCGCACCGCCGCGGCCGTGGTTTCGCGCACCAGCGCCCAGACGCGGTGCCCCGCAGCGTCCAGCCGCGCCGCGAACAGGCCGCCAACGGCCCCCAGACCGACAACACCCACCTTCATCACGCGCCAGTACTCCCTTGCGTTCGAATCGTCACATGAACCCGGCATGCCGCTCGCTCCCCGCAAGTGTCGCCCGGCGTGAGCTTGTAGGCAGGCGACCCTAGAAAAACACCACGCGCGGTCCCTCCAATTGGCCTCAGCATTGCAAAATAGCACGATCGTTCGATTTGAGCCGTTCCCGTGCAGCCCGACATTGACATCGACACCGACGCCACCGATCGCCCGGCACGCCGCCCGGTCCCGCACAAGGGCCAGCAGACGCGTGCCGCCATCCTCGACGCCGCGCTGGGCCTGGCTTCGCATGTCGGGCTGGAGGGTCTGTCGATCGGTGCGCTGGCCGAGATGATGCAGATGAGCAAGTCGGGCGTCTTCGCCCACTTCGGCTCGCGCGAGGAGCTGCAGATCTCGGTGGTGCGCGAGTACCACGCACGCTTCGAAGCCGAAGTGTTCTTCCCGGCGATGGGCGAAGCGCGCGGCCTGCCGCGTCTGCGCGCGCTGTTCGAGCGCTGGGTGCGGCGGGTCTCGGTCGAGATCGATTCCGGCTGCATCTACATCAGCGGTGCGGTCGAGTTCGACGACCGGCCCGGCCCGGTGCGCGACGCGCTGGCGTCGATGGTGCGGGCCTGGCACGACGCGCTGCAGCGCGCCATCCAGCTGGGTGTGCAGGAAGGTCACCTTGCGCCGGACACCGATGCGCACCAGATGCTTTTCGAGATGCACGGCCTGATCCTCGCCTTGCACCACGACGCCCGTTTCCTGCGTCAGGCCGGCTCGCTGGAACGCGCCGGCCGCGGCTTCGAACACCTGCTGGCGCGCTACTTGCCGCCGGCCAGTATCGAGGGCAACCGCGCCCGCCCATCCTCTTCAGCTTTGACACGGTAACCCCCCCATGCCTTCGTACCAACCTCCCCTGCGCGACATGCGCTTCGTCCTGCACGAACTGCTCGGTGCGGTCGAGCAGCTGCAAGAGATTCCGGCGCATGCCGAGCTCGACGCATCAACGGTCGACGCCGTGCTCGAGGAGGGCGGTCGCTTTGCCGCCGAGGTGCTGATGCCGCTGAACCAGAGCGGCGACCGCGAAGGCTGCGTGCTGGATCCGGCGACGCACGAGGTGCGGACGCCCGCCGGCTTCAGGCAAGCCTATGCGCAGTACGTGGCAGGTGGCTGGCCGGCACTGTCCACCGACCCGGCCTTCGGCGGCCAGGGCTTGCCGCATGTGCTCAACCAGTGCCTGTACGAGATGATGAACTCGGCCAACCAGGCCTGGGCCATGTACCCCGGCCTGTCGCACGGTGCCTACGAGTGCCTGCACGTGCACGGTACGCCTGAGCAGAAAGCGATGTACCTGCCGAAGCTGTCCAGCGGCGAATGGACCGGCTCGATGTGCCTGACCGAGTCGCACTGCGGCACCGATCTGGGCCTCTTGCGCAGCAAGGCCGAACCGCAAGCCGACGGCAGCTACCGCATCACCGGCAACAAGATCTTCATCAGCTCGGGCGAGCACGACCTGGCCGAGAACATCGTGCACCTGGTGCTGGCGCGCCTGCCCGATTCGCCTGCCGGCAGCAAGGGCATCTCGCTATTCGCGGTGCCGAAATTTACCGTCGCTGCCGACGGTACGCCCGGCGCGCGCAACGCGATCACCTGCGGCCGGATCGAAGAGAAGATGGGCATCCACGGCAATTCGACCTGCGCGATGGACTTGGACGGCGCCGTCGGCTCGCTGGTCGGTGCGCCGCACAAGGGCCTGGCCGCCATGTTCGTGATGATGAACGCCGCCCGCCTGGGCGTGGGCAACCAGTCGCTCGGAATCACCGAGGTGGCCTACCAGAACGCGGTGCAGTACGCCCGCGAGCGGTTGCAGATGCGTTCGATGAGCGGCCCGAAGGCGCCCGAACGCGCGGCCGACCCGATCATCGTGCACCCCGACGTGCGCAAGATGCTGCTCACCGCCCGCGCGTATGCGGAAGGCGCGCGCGCCTTGTCGCTGCACACCGTGCTGCTGCTCGACCGCGAACTCGCGCACCCCGACCCTGCGGTGCGCGCCGCGGCGGCCGACGAGGTGGCGCTGTTGACGCCCATCATCAAGGCCTTTGTCACCGACAACGCCTGGCTGGCCACTTCGCACTGCCTGCAGGTCTACGGCGGCCACGGCTACATCGCCGAGTGGGGTATGGAGCAATACGTGCGCGACGCGCGCATCAACATGATCTACGAAGGCACCAACACCATCCAGTCGCTCGACCTGCTGGGCCGCAAGGTGTTGGCCGACAACGGCAAGCGGCTCGAGGCTTTCGGCAAACGCGTGGCCGAATTCATCGAAGAAGAGGGCACCGACGCGGCGATGCAGGAGTTCGTCAACCCGCTGGCCGACCTGGGCGACAAGGTGACCCAGCTGACCACCGAGATCGGCTTCAAGGCCATGGGCAACGCCGACGAGGTGGGCGCTGCCGCGGTCGACTACCTGCGCATCGTCGGCCACCTGGCGTTTGCCTACCTGTTCGCCCGGATGGCCAAGATCGCGCTGGCCAAGCAGGATTCGGGCGACCCGTTCTACACCGCCAAGCTCGCCACGGCCCGCTTCTACTTTGCCAAGCTGTTGCCCGAGACGGCCACGCTGATCCGCAGTGCGCGGGCCGGTGCGGCGCCGCTGATGGCGATGGACGAAGCCCACTTCTAGGAGTTCGAAGATGACCCGTTTCCAGGTTCGCAAGGTCGCCGTGCTCGGCGCCGGGGTGATGGGCGCGCAGATCGCCGCCCATCTGGTCAACTGCCGCGTGCCCGTGGTGCTGTTCGACCTGCCTACGAAGGAGGGGCCGAAGTCAGGCATTGCGATCAAGGCGATCGACAACCTGAAGAAGCTCAAGCCCGCTCCGCTCGGCGTGCCTGAAGATGCGGCGCTGATCCAGCCGGCCAACTACGAAGAGCACCTGGGCCTGCTGGGCGAATGCGATCTGGTGATCGAAGCGATCGCCGAGCGCATGGACTGGAAGCTCGACCTCTACACCCAGATCGCCGCGCATGTGCCGGCCCATGCGCTGCTGGCGTCGAACACCTCGGGGCTGTCGATCACGAAGCTGAGCGCGGCCTTGCCCGAGTCGATCAAGCCGCGTTTTTGCGGCATCCACTTCTTCAACCCGCCGCGTTACATGGCCCTGGTGGAGCTGATCGACACGCCGACGACCGAGCCGCGCGTGCTCGACCAGCTCGAAGCTTTCGTCACCACCTACCTCGGCAAGAGCGTGGTGCGGGCCAAAGACACGCCCAACTTCATCGCCAATCGCGTCGGCATCGCCGGCATGCTGGCGACCATCAAGGAGGCCGAAACCTTCGGCCTGACGGTGGACGTGGTCGACGACCTCACCGGCAAGAAGCTGGGCCGCGCCTCGAGCGGCACCTTCCGCACGGCCGACGTGGTGGGCCTGGACACGATGGCGCATGTCATCAAGACACTGCAGGACAACCTGGCCGACGATCCCTTCTTTGCCAGCTATGCCACGCCGCCAGTGCTCGAAGGCCTGCTCGAGGCCGGCGCGCTGGGCCAGAAGACCGGGGCAGGCTTCTACAAGAAGGTCGGCAAGGACATCCTGCGCCTGGACCCCGCAACGCAGCAGTATGTCGCCGGCGCCGGCAAGGCCGAGCCGATCATCGATCGCATCCTGAAGAAGCCGGCCGCCGAGCGGCTGAAGCTGTTGCGAGAGTCGGGCAATCCGCAGGCGCAGTTCGTCTGGGCGATCCTGCGTGACGCGTTCCACTACGCCGCGGTGCACCTGGGCGACATCGCCGACAGCGCGCGCGACGTCGACTTCGCGATGCGCTGGGGCTTCGGCATGAAGCAGGGGCCGTTCGAGTTGTGGCAAGACGCCGGCTGGCAACAGGTGGCCGCCTGGGTCAAGGAAGACATCGAAGCCGGCAAGGCGTTGTCGAAGGCGCCGCTGCCGGCGTGGGTGTTCGAGGGCCCCGTGGCTGAGAATGCAGGCGTTCACACGCCCGAAGGCTCCTGGTCGCCGAGCAAGCAGGCCTATGTGCCGCGCTCGTCGCTTCCGGTTTACCAGCGCCAGCATTTCCCCGAGGCGGTGTTGGGCTCCGGCGCTGCCGATCCGCTTGCCAGCGGCACCGAACTGTTCAGGAACGGCGAAGTGCGGGTCTGGACGCTCGACGGCGAGGTGGCGATTGCCAGCATCACCGCCAAGCTTCACCTGATCAGCCCGACCGTGACCGAGGGCCTGCAGAAGGCGCTCGAGATCGCGCAAGCCGATTACCAGGGCCTGGTGATCTGGTCGCCCGACGACGTGTTCTCGGCCGGCGCGAACCTCGAGTCGCTGATGCCGGTGTTCATGAAGTCCGGCGCGAAGGGGATCGACCCGGAGATCCACAAGCTGCAGCAGCTGTTCCTGGCCCTGCGCTATGCGCAGGTGCCGGTCGTCAGTGCCATGCGCGGCCTGGCGCTGGGCGGCGGCTGCGAACTCGCGCTCCACTCGGCCCGGCGTGTGGCGGCGATGGAAAGCTACATCGGCCTGGTCGAGGTGGGTGTGGGCCTCGTGCCCGGCGCCGGCGGCCTGACGTACATCGCGCGCCGCGCCGCCGAAATGGCAGCTGCGGGCAACGCCAACGCCGACATCTTCGCGTTCGTGAAGGACGGCTTCAGCAACGCGGCGATGGCCAAGGTGGGCACCAGCGCGATCGAGTCCAGGAAGCTCGGTTACCTGCTCGACAGCGACGTGATCGTGCCGCACAAGGACGAGTTGCTGTACGTGGCCACCCAACAGGCCAAGGCGATGTCCGTTGCCGGCTACCGCCCGCCCGTCAAGCGCTTGTTCCCGGCCGCCGGCCGCAGCGCGATCGCCACCATCAAGGGCCAGCTCGCCAACATGCGCGACGGCAGCTTCATCAGCGCCCACGATTTCCATATTTCGGCCCTGATCGCCGACGTGGTCTGCGGCGGGGAAGTCGACGCCGGCTCGCTGGTCAGCGAGGAATACCTGATGGCACTGGAGCGCAAGCATTTCTGCAGCCTGCTCGAACACCCGAAGACGCAGGAACGGATCATGGGAATGTTGTCGACCGGCAAGCCGGTGAGGAATTGAGTTGGGCGCGACGCGATCCCCCATTCCAGCCTTCCCCCAGAGGGGGAAGGCGTCATTCCTCCCTCCCCTTCTGGGGGAGGGTCGGGGTGGGGGCCGCGAGTAAGAGCCATGCAACACCAAGCCACACCCAACGCCCGTCGCCACGCGCCCGAACTGCGCGCAGCGATGACGGACGCCGAACGACGCCTGTGGGCCGGGCTGCGCGCTGAACAGCTCGGCGTCAAGTTCCGTCGTCAGCATCCGCTCGGGCACTACGTTCTCGACTTCGCCTGTCTCGATCCGAAGGTTGCGGTAGAGATCGATGGCTCGCAGCATCTCGAGCAAGCGGAGTACGACGCGCAGCGAAGTTCGTGGCTTGTGTCGCAGGGCTATGCCGTTTTGCGTTTCTGGGCGAACGAGGTGCTGGCGAATACCTCGGGCGTGCTGACTCGGATTCAGGAAACATCGGCGCAGCGCGCTGCCCCCACCCCGGCCCTCCCCCAGCGGGGGAGGGAGCCTATTCAAAGGAGTTCTTCATGAGCAAACAAGTTCAAGACGCCTACATCGTTGCGGCCACGCGCACGCCGATCGGCAAGTCCGGCCGGGGCTACTTCCGCAACACGCGGCCCGACGACCTGCTGGTTGCAGCAGTGAAGAGCGCGCTGGCCCAGGTGCCGAATCTCGACCCGAAGGCGATCGAGGACGCGATCATCGGCTGCTCGTTTCCCGAGGGTGAGCAGGGCATCAACATGGCGCGGGTGGCGATGGTGCTGGCGGGGCTGCCCCACTCGGTCGGCGGCGTCACCGTCAACCGCTTCTGCGCCTCTGGCCTGACTGCATTGCAGATGGCCGCCGACCGCATCCGCGTCGGCGAGGCCGACGTGATGATCGCCGG
>Ga0163144_10026173_pt1 | contig 11355 bp, 15 predicted proteins | sample OliLak19BULKMAT1_FD_123175 | JGI IMG/M metagenome (GOLD analysis project Ga0163144, IMG submission 123175) | Freshwater microbial mat bacterial communities from Lake Vanda, McMurdo Dry Valleys, Antarctica - Oligotrophic Lake LV.19.BULKMAT1 | ecosystem: Environmental > Aquatic > Freshwater >... | reverse complement strand
TGGCCGACGTGCTGACACTGGACGACCCAACGCGAAGGGCAGCCCTCAGGCAAGGCGAAGCCGGCCTGCTTGAGCCCCTTGATGAAGCGCGCCCGGAAGACCTGCGCGAGTGCCTTGCCATTAAACAGGTAACGACCCTTGAGCCTCCGCCAGCATTGCTTCCGGTCGACGCCTGCACCGGGCACGATGACGTGCAGATGCGGATGGTAGTCGAGCTGCCGGTTATGGGTATGCAGCACCGCCGTGCCGGCGAGTTCGGCCGTAAGCTCGGCATGGCGCCGGCCGAAGCTGCGCAGGGTATCGATGGCGGTATGGAACAACAGGTCATGGATGTGCCGCGAGTTCCGGTAGGTCAGACGGCGCAGAGCTGCCGGTAGCGTGAAGGTGACCATGAAGTAATCCACTGGCAGGAGCTTGGCACGTTGCCGTTCGAGCCAGTCGTTGGCGGCATGCTGCTGACACCGCGGACAACTGCGGTGGCCACACGCGCGCAGCCGTACTTCCCGGTGCGAACAATCACTGCAGGCCATGACGGTTGCGCCCAGTGCGCCGGTGCGGCAACGGGCCATGGCGTCCAGCGCCCGGCGCTGATGCGCGGTGAGGTGCTGCCTGTGACGGGCGAGCAACTCAGCCCGGCCCTGCTCGATGAGGTGCGAGAGGTGGATGGCTGTCATCATGCTGCCCTCGTGCTGGAAGCGCGCAGCGCACCGGTGAGGCGTTCGACGAGGTCATTGATCACGAGATCCTGATTTTGTTTTGACACCTCGGTCATGCGTACGTAGCGGGCGGTGGTAGTGGGCGAGACATGGCCGAGTTGATCCTGGACGCCGCGCAGACTGAGACCGGCTTCTACCAGGTGGGTGGCGTAGCTGTGCCGCAGGGAATGGATGGAGACGCGCTTGCGGATGCCGGCATCGGCGACGGCCTGCTTGAAGGCGCGCTGCAGGGTGCTGCGGTCCATGAGATGGTCGACGGGTACATCCGGCGTGCTGGCATGGCCGGGAAACAACCAGCGTGGGTGACGATGTTCGGCACAGAAGCGGCGCAGGGCCTGGAGGGTGATGGCCGGCAGGATAACGAAGCGGTCCTTGTTTCCTTTACCGAGACGCACATGCACCCGCATGCGTGCGCTGTCGATGTCGGCGATTTCGAGCTTGAGGGTCTTGCTGAGGCGCAGACCCATACTGTAAGTAGCGAGCCAGAAGACCTTGTATCGCCGTTCGCGGGTGCAGTGGATGATGTTGGCAATCTTTTCGACGGTGAGTACGTCGGGCAGCGTCTGGATCTTCGGCGGTCGGACCATAGTGAGCCATGGCATGGACTGGCCGAGGATCTGTTCATAGAAGAAGCGGATGCCGTTGCGGTCGAGCTTGACGGTGCTCCAGCCCTTGGTATCGATCAGCCACTCGAAGTAGGTGTTGAGGTCTTCGGGGGTGAGATCATCGGGACAGCGGTCGATGAAGTGGGCGAGGCGGCGGACGGCGAGGCCGTAGGCTTCAACGGTTTTGGTGGCCTTGCCATAGCGCTTCAAGGCGCGTACATGTTGGTCGTAGAGGGAATCGAAGCGAGCCTGGTGGTCGGTGTTCATGATCAATCTCCAAACTGAAATTCCGCACATCCGGCTGGATTTACTGTCTGGAATTTGTGTCTGGATCCGGCATCACTTCAACCACTTCTGCCGCGTAGCGGCTTCGTCCAACAAGTCTTTCCAGCGGACCGGAAAAAGCTGCGTATTTTTCCGTCCGCTGAATTCAACCGTTATGCGGCAAGTTCCGAAATCTCCGCTTGATCAATAGTATCCGAACGGATACTTTAGTGCTGTGTATCAGATCTAACAAACGGATGTCTTTAACGAGTGGTTGATCGGGCTGCGGGACAAGCAGTCCAAGGCCCGCATTGTTTCTCGATTGGATGCTGTTCGACTAGGACACCTTGGTGACTGCAAGCCAGTAGGTTCTGGAATCCGGGAGATGCGAATACACGTGGGTGCCGGATATCGGCTCTATTTTGTCCAGCGAGGAAGCTGTCATTCTCCTTCTTTGCGGTGGCTCGAAGTCAACTCAGTCGAGAGATATCGAACGTGCGAGGAAGGTGCTCGCTGAAATTGAGAGGTGAAATGATGGTCAAGATCACCGAGTTTGATGCAAGCGCGTACTTGGATGACGAGGAAGTCATTGCAGAGTACCTTACAGCCGCGCTTGAAAGTGAAAATCCGGATCTGTTTCTGACAGCGGTAGGTAACGTCGCCAAGGCGCGGGGCATGACAGCTATCGCCGAGAGCACAGGTCTAGGTCGTGAAAGCCTGTATAAAGCAATGGCGCCGGGTGCAAAGCCTCGTTACGACACCGTGCTAAAGGTGCTTCAGAGTCTTGGTGTAAAGGTCACGATTTCCGCGGCATGATCAGTCAGCCGCATAACCACGCTGTCCAGTGGACCGACTATATGTTCACGCCTTTTGCTCTACGCAAAAGCCGCGCCCACACAGTCGGCCACTGACCGCGAACGTTGGGCGGCACCGATAGACCCTAAAAGTGGTTCCAGATGGCGTATAAGAACATCAGTTCACTACCTCGCGAAATGTTCGAGCACTACTCCGACCCAGCGCAGGAAGACGGGCGTTTATTCGGAGGCAATGGCCCATTAGAGTTCGAACGAACAAAGCGTCTCATTACTCGCTACCTTCCCGCGCCACCGCAGGTCGTTCGTGATGTTGGCGGCGGAACAGGGATCTACTCTCACTGGCTTGTTGGTCTTGGTTACGAAACCCACCTTCTTGATGCAGTACCGGCCCTTGTCGAAATGGCAAAAGGTAGGTCCCCGAAGGGAAAAGCACTGGCAAGCGCGCAGGTTGGCGATGCGCGCGACCTACCGTGGCCAGACAACTCAAGTGATCTCGTGCTGCTTCTTGGTCCGTTGTACCATTTGATCGAGAAGCGAGATCGCATGTTGGTGCTGAGTGAGGCATTCCGAGTTCTGAAAACCGGAGGTGTGGTTTTGGGTGTAGCCATTCCGCGTTTGGTGACGACCATGAACGCCCTTCTTCAAGGCATGGGGAATTCTATCGAGTTCTGGGAGATGGCTCGCGAGGATGCCGAGACAGGCCATCACAGAAGTCGGCCTTCTACACCGAATTTCACGACTGCCTACTTTCACGACCCCCGTGAATTCGCCGACGAATTTAAAGAGTCAGAGTTCGTGCTCGAGGACTTCGTCGGCGTCGAAGGACCGGGCTGGTTGGCGCCAAACTTTCCTGTGCTTTGGTCTGATCAGACGCAACGGGCTCAAATCCTTGAGGCAGCCGAAAGTCTGGAACGGAGGAGCGATATTATGGGGATGAATAAACACGTGATGGCGGTCGGGCGCAAACAGCTCTGATCACGACTACCTTTCTCTATGGATTTCGAATTCTTGTCGGGAAATCAGGGTCACGCTTGGTTCATGAAACTGCGCCGCCCGACAAGCAAGTGCACTTGACCGCTCCACTCGTCACGCTTTTTGCTGTCACAAAAGCCGCGCCGAGTGTTCACGGCCAGTGACCTGCAGCGTTAGGCGGAAAAGGCAAAGGTATGAGATACCATCAAGGAAGACTGATCGATCACGTCCATCTCAGAGTCTCTGACCTGGGCGAAAGCAAACGCTTCTATCTCGCGGTATTGGAAGCGCTTGGGATGCGAGATGCATTCGGCGAGGGCGATGGATTCTTCTATGCAGACGAACTCTTTGTAGATGTGGCCGAGGGGAAACCTTCGCATGTCCATCTGGCGTTTCAAGCCAAGGATGCCGCAATGGTGAAAAGCTTCTACGAAGCGGCCCTTAGGGCAGGTGGCCGGGACCACGGACACCCGGGGTTGCGTGAGTATCATGCGACTTATTTCGGTGCTTTCGTGCTCGATCCGGACGGCAACAATATCGAAGCGGTGTGGCACGGTGATACGGAGCGTTCATCCGATTCAGTTTTAGTAGAGCGTAACTCGTGAGGTCGGCAGTGGGTCTGGTTCATCTGATGGCAGTTCCGCCTAACAATTCGTTCGAACGGACCCAACGTGGCGTCATGTTGTTTGCATACGCAATCAACCCGCCGCTCCGCCGGGCCGTTCAACTCAGACGTTATCCTGCAAGCTAAGTGTTGCGTGTTGCGCAACAAAGATCTAGAATCCATCCGTGATTCGGTCAATACAACACAAAGGGCTACGAAGCTTCTTTGAATCCGGGCGTACTGCCGGTGTTCAGTCATCTCATGCGCCGCGTGTTCGATTGCTTCTTACGGCATTGAATACCGCTGGGGTAATCGGTGATATGGATGTCCCTGGCTTCAGGCTCCACCCATTGAAGGGAAGCATGAAAAGGCGATGGTCAATCAGCGTGGACGCTAACTGGCGTCTGACATTTGAGTTCAAAGACGGCGATGTTTATCTTCTCGACTATGAGGATTACCACTGATGCGTATGCACAATCCCCCGCATCCCGGCGAGTTCATTAAAGAAGTCTATCTTGAGCCAAATGGTCTCAGCGTTCGTGGGCTCGCGGAAAGTCTCGGCGTATCTCCTTCCACCGTGATGCGGATCATCAACGGAACGAGTTCCATTACGCCTGAGATGTCGCTTCGGTTGGAAAAGGCGCTAGGAAGATCACCCGAAAGTTGGCTGACGATGCAGCACAACTACGATCTATGGCAGGCTAGAAAGGAACTCGATCTTTCCGGGGTAAGGCAAATTAAGTTTGCAGCATAACATGCCGCTGCACTGGACCACCCGACACGTCACGCCTTTTGCTGTGGCAAAAGCCGCGCCGCATCGTGTGTCCGGTGAGCCGGCGCGTTAGCCCGCACAACCACCAGTCCGTCGTGTTCGCACATACCGGAAGGTGACCGTCCGGGCGTGTGGATCGAAGGCGACGATCTGCCTTTCGGCGACTACACCCCGATAGAGATAACGCGACAGGTACTTGAGTGCCGGCAGACCGTAGCCAACGTGCTGACACTGGACGACCCAGCGCGACGGACAGCGCTCTGGCAACTCGAAGCCGGCCTGCTTGAGCCCGTGGATGACGCGCGCCCGAAAGACCCGTGCGAGCGCCTTGCCATTAAACAGGTAGCGACCCTTGAGCGTCCGCCAGCGGTTCTTTTGGTCGATGCCAGCGCCGGGCACGATGACGTGCAGATGTGGATGGTAGTCGAGATTTCGGGTATGGGTATGCAGGACAGCAGTGGCCGCGAGATCGGCCTCAAGCTCGGGATGGCGCCGACCGAAGGTACGCAGCGTATCGATGGCGATCTGGAACAACAGGTCATGGATGTCCCGCGAGTGCCGATACGTCAGCCGGCGCAGCGCTGCCGGCAGCGTGAAGGTGACCAGGAAGTAATCCACCGGCAGGAGCTTGGCGCGTTGCCGCTCGAGCCAGTCGGTGGCGGCATGCTGCTGACACCGCGGACAGCCGCGGTGACCACAGGATCGCAGCCGTACTTCCCGGTGTGTGCAGTGGTCGCAGGCCATGACGGTTGCGCCCAGTGCCCCGAAGCGGTCCTTGTTACCCTTGCCGAGGCGCACATGCACGCGCACCCGGGCGCTGTCGATGTCGGCGATCTCGCGCTTCAGGGTCTCGCCGAGCCGCAGGCCCAAGCTGTAGGTGGCGAGCCAGAAGACGCGGAATCGCCGCGGGCGTGTGCAGTGGATGATGTGCGCAATCTCATCGACGGTGAGTACGTCCGGGAGCGCCTGGACTTTTGCGGGTCGGATCATGTCCGGCCAGGGCATGGACTGGCCGAGGATTTGCTCGTAGAAGAAGCGGATGCCGTTGCGGTCCAGCTTGACCGTGCTCCAACCCTTGCTATCGATAAGCACTCGAAGCAGGTGTTCAGGTCATCGGGGGTGAGATTATCGGGACAGCGATCGACGAAACGGGCGAGGCGGCGGACGGCGAGGTCATAGGCTTCAACGGTCTTGGTGGCCTTGCCATGGCGTTTCAATGCGCGTAAATGTTGGTGCTAGGGGGAATCGAAGCGAGCTTGGTGATCGGTATTCATGATCATTCTCCTGACAGAAATCCCGTACACCCGGCTGGATGTACTGTCTGGAATTTGTGTGCGGATATGCGATCAGATCAAGAGGCTCTGCCGCCTTGCCCGGTCTATTCATGCAAGTACCTCGCGAGGGTGACGGGATGCGGGAAAAGACAGTGTGGCGAGCACCTGGAAGGAGCACGCGCTGTGTTTTCACCTATATCGGCAGCCGCAGCGGAAGACTCATGAATAGTCCGGGCTAGCGGCTTCGTACAACCATTCGTACGAGTGGACCCAACGTGGTGTCATATTGTTTGAATGCGCAAAATAACATGACGCCACGTTGGGCCGCTCAACAAAGACGTTAGAGGTCAGAGCATGAACTGGGATGCTATTGGTGCCATCGCTGAAATGGTTGGTGCGTTCGCTGTTGTGGCGACACTGCTCTATCTTGCGGCTCAAATCCGCCAGAATAACGCAAGCCAACGGGTCGCCGCTAAACAGGAGATGACACGTCAGTTCGCTGACTTTGTCGACTTTCTGGTTTTGCACCCGGATTTAGAATCACTTCATGACCGGGGTGTTGCCGGAGAGAAACTTACGATAAGGGAAACTATAACCTTTAACCGTATGATGGCTAAGGCATCCTGGTACATGGCTGTGATGCACTTTCAGTATCGTATACAAAGCCTGGATACGGGGGATTGGGAAGAATCACGATCACTGATCGCTTACTATTGTGGTACACCAGGGTTCCAGAAGTTTTGGAAAGGCAGGGAGCGAGCTCATGGTCCGGAATTTCTTCAATACATCGACAACGAAATTAACAAGCATCTTTGAGACGCCTGACATACTGTTGAAGTCGCTCGCCTATCGGCTCACTCGGACGTGGCAACCTGTCACAGATATTGCATTCGCAATCTCGGCACCAGAACGTCCACGCCGCTTCGCTGAGTGTTTGAGCACATGACCACCCCAGACGCAATCAGTGAGAGCGCGGACGTCGTAGCGCCAGCGCCTATCTTCTTTGTGATCGCGTCTGCCCTTGGTGCTACGCTCGAGTGGCTACTTCCAAGCACCTTGCTGGCGCAGCCATACGCGCTTTTCCTCGCGGCAACCCTCATCGCCTTTTCCGTAGTCCTCGTCGCAGCTGTTCTCTTTCAGATGGCCAAAGCGAAAACGTCATTCGATGCAAACAAGCCCACGTCTGCGCTCATCACATCAGGGGTCTTCCGTCTCTGCCGGAACCCGACGTACCTTTCTCTCGTGCTGCTGCAGGCAGGGTTGGCCTTTGCGTTCCAGTCACTATGGCTTCTATTGCTGGTAGTCCCTGCTCTCGCGGTCTCTCATTGGGGTGTCGTGCTGCGAGAGGAGCAGTACCTGAAGCGCAAGTTCGGCGCGGAGCATGAGCAATACGCTCGCCGTGTACGCCGGTGGCTATGAAAGTGCGCTCTAACCATTCCATCGAGCGGACATCCTCCAGCCAGCTGCGCCGGCCTACGGATACCGCTCTTTTCAAGCGTTGGACGACAGATTGATCATTTGCCCGGATCGGTTAAAATTTGAGTTAAAGGGATTCCCCCAGTTGCCTTTTGCGTCGTTCCACCAACTGAAAGGAGAGTTGAGATGAAGCAATACGAACCGTCACGCCGGACATTCCTTCGGCAAGGATGCTGCGGCGCGTTCGGTCTGGCGGCAAGCTTGAGTCTGCCGCCGACCCACGCGGCGGAAGCCGAGAAAACGAACCTCACACCCAATCAGGCGCTGGACAGGCTCAAGAAGGGCAACGCCGATTTCCTTGCCGACAAGCCAAAGGTCATATCGTCGCGCGACAGCGATCGGAGGCTGGAAATTGCCCGCGGCCAGGTTCCGTTCGCCGTGCTGGTCGGCTGCTCGGACAGCCGGGTTTCGCCGGAGTTGCTGTTCGACACCGGACTGGGCGAGTTGTTCATTGTGCGCAATGCCGGCAACACGGTCGACACCGTCGCGCTCGGCAGCATTCAGTACGGGGTGCAGGTACTCGGAGCGCCGCTTGTCCTGGTGCTTGGACATGAACGCTGCGGTGCAGTCGAAGCTGCGTTGTCGGTGGTTGAGAATAACAGCACCTATCCCGGCAGCATTGGCCAGATGGTCGAGCCGATCATCCCGGCAGTGCTAAAGGCAAAGAGCAGCGGCAAGCTCAAGGGCGAAGAGTTGCTGAACGCCGCCGTGCGCGAGAACGTACGTCGCGTCGTTGATCGGCTTCGCACCTCTGAGGCCGCGCTGCTTGAACCACTGCGCACCGGCAAACTGAGGGTTGTTGGCGCCCATTATGACCTGGACGACGGCAAGGTCGACTTCTTCATCGAGTAGCGTTTTTCAACCCAATTGTTGCCCAGCAACCAGTCGCGCCGGACACGCCGCAAGCGGCGCGCTGGTGAACTGAGGCGTTATGCGCCGAGATGATCAGAGAGCAGCCGACGCCCCAGTGGGCACCGCTTCCCCACCTGGATGTAAAAACGTCGAGTTTTGCGTTCTCCTTTCCAAGCATGGTCTTTCTGTCGCTGACCGACAATTTGGACAAAATGCGAACATTGATGCGCACGATGCGATTTGGAATATTGACGTGATATGGTTATCCGGGTTGGGCTTTGCCCGAATCGGTAGCGAAACCTATCCTTTTAGATCGCGACAAACAGTTCGATGGCCTAAGGACACTATTCATTGCCTCTGGACAGAGGCGACGGAGATGGAAACGCTAATCATCGAAAGACATGGCGCACAACATGAAGCTTAAACCGTTCCTCCGCCTTCGGCTCCGTCACTCGGACGCACATATTCCAGGTTCGTTTGCGAATGGCTTCGCCTTTTTCTACCAAACGTCTCTTCCGCATGTGCACCGCTCAACCTGGTGTCATGCGCCATGACATCGAGCGCTAACCAAAATCCTCCCTCCATCGAACATGAATGTGCAGGGAAACCGAGTGAAGATATTGATGTGGCTTTTGATGGCGAGTTGCTGGGTCCTGATAAATCCTGGAGGCTCTCAGTACGTCGAACAGCTACAGAATCCGACCTGGAGGAAAGTCATCACTTGGAAGAAGTTGGCGATACAATGTGGGAAGTCTCTGTGGGGATTTCACATTGCCCTTATTGCGGCATCGAACTCACTAAACTTTCTGGCGAGGCAAAATCGGCAGCCGGTGAAAGGCGTCTTCTGATTTTCAAGAATGGACCATGTCCAGACGTTAGTAACGTGGATCGGCGCATAACATGAAGGTTAAGCCGCATTTCCGACGCAATCGGATCTAATGCTCGCACGTGCCTGTTCCGGGTTCGTTGGCGAATGACTTCGCCATTTTGTTGTCCCAAACGCCCCTTCCGCAGTCATGCCGATCAACCTGTTGTTATGGGGCTTTGGAGCGATGACGTACGTCCGGTACCAAGCTCGCTACTCCGGTAGAACTGGAAAACCAGTGTGGATTTTCACACCCTTCCATGCCAACGTGATTTGGGATTGGACGGCACAGGAGATGTCGAGTTGGAGATCTTCGCGCGAATAATTGAGTTGAAGCCGGGGAGCGCAGATCGGGTCGATGCGTGGACGAAACTTATCAACGCACATCAATCAGCCGCCGTCGAAGCGCTTGAAGCGGAAGGCGGCTCGGTCGAATCCTGGTTTTCGCTATCGTTGAACGGAAAGGATTACCTTCTGTGCTACATGCGCGCAGATTCGATGGAGCACTCTCAGGACGTTGCGTCTAAATCCGCGAATCCGGTCGACGCCTGTCATCAGCAATTCAAGGTCGATACCTGGGTTCGGGGTGCTGGGGCTGTTGGCAAGCTGCTCGTCGACTTATCGACCGGATCGGAGTAGACACTACCGCAATCAGGAAAAGCCGGACGTTGGTCCGCCACGACGCGCTGTGCCTGCCGGCGCCGTTCAACCACCCGTCAGACGTCGCGGGGAGCGTTCTAAACTCATGCAGGCACAATCTGGAATCACAAGCTTACCTGAGCTCAATGTGGCGATATTTTCCTTTCTTCTCAATTTCGTCTGGGAGATGTGGCAAATACCCTTCTTTGCGGCAATGCCGAATGATCCGCATTGGGTTGGTGTCGCGGCCTGCACTCAGGCAACTTTTGGAGATGCTGCCATATCCCTTGTCGCGTTCTGGATCTTGGCAGCGCTCGCGCGATCACGCTGGTGGATCATTGATTCGAGCCCTTCTCAGGTTGCGGGCTTTGTCGCGGTGGGGGTGGTCATCACGATCATTCTCGAGGCTCTGGCCACCGGCCCCTTGGAGCGATGGAGCTATACGCCATCGATGCCAACGCTACCGATCCTGAGAACCGGGATTCTTCCGCTATTCCAGTGGATCCTATTGCCACCGTTGACGGTTTGGTTTGTTCGGCGCCAACTTGCGTGATGTGCAATGTGGAGATTACGAGCGCACCGCCTGACAATTCATTCAAGCCGAACCCGCTTCGCGGGACGGCTTAATTCAGGCGTCAAGCGCCTGGCAGGAGTTCGTTCAATTGTTGAAGCTGTATGGTACATCGAAGTCACGCGCAGCAAGGTCTATTCTTGCGTTGGAAGAACTCGGCCTCCAATATGAGCATATACCGCTTGGCAAAGAGCTTCGGGATCAGGACTCGGAACCACGCAAGCTGCTCAATTCCCTGAATCCGAACGGACATGTGCCGGTCCTGGAGCATGACGGTTTCCTGATCTGGGAATCGATGGCGATAAACCTCTATCTTGGGGAAAACTTTGACAGCGAATTGTGGCCGCACGAACCCAGGTCCCGAGGGTTGATCTATCAGTGGAGCTTCTGGGCCCAGACGGAAATGGACAGGAAGGACTGGGAATCAATTCGACGATTGAATGACAGCGGTGCTCTTAAGAGAATGACCAAAGAGAAGATTGCCACGCTGTCCATCTTGGACAAATCGCTGGAATCCAGGCCTTATATCTTAGGTGACCATTTCACGCTTGCCGACCTCAATGTTGCCAGTACACTGAGCCAACCTAATGAGGAAGGGAAAATCGATTGGCAGCGTCTTGACGCCAGGGAAATAGGCCTCCCCCACCTTGCGGAATGGCTATTTCGATGCACACAGCGTGAGTCCTGGAAGCGAGTGGCATCGTATGAATAGCAGTGTGCGCATAACATCGTGTTGAAGCCGACCCACCCTGTCGTCACAGCATCGGAAGCGCCAATTTCTACCCGAAGCGGGCTCGTTGCGTTACAGGTGGGTATTCCGGGCGACCGTGACCGGTCATTCCGGCGGATCGTGACCGGCGATTCTGATTTATCGTGACCACTGATTCCGGTCGATAGTGACCGATTTTGGGGTTGGGCCGGAATGATCGG
>Ga0163144_10026172_pt1 | contig 11355 bp, 13 predicted proteins | sample OliLak19BULKMAT1_FD_123175 | JGI IMG/M metagenome (GOLD analysis project Ga0163144, IMG submission 123175) | Freshwater microbial mat bacterial communities from Lake Vanda, McMurdo Dry Valleys, Antarctica - Oligotrophic Lake LV.19.BULKMAT1 | ecosystem: Environmental > Aquatic > Freshwater >... | reverse complement strand
CCAAGACAAGGCGCGCCGCAAAGGGGACTCTTCCGGCCAGGAGATCGATGGGCCGGAAGCTCGCAGGACCGTCAGACAGGGCAATGCCCAGTCTGCCGGACCGGACCGCAGTCTCCCGCTTTACCAGTGGAAAACCGCGAATTCATGTCAGACCCGCCTCAACCTTCGGCGGCGTCTGGCGTCGCGTCCTCGTCCTCGGCGTTCATGCCGGCTGAGAGGAGTTCGTCGGCAAGGAGGCCCGCATTGCGGCGGATCGCATCCTCGATCTCGTTGGCGATCGGCAGATTGTCCTTCAGGAACTGGCGCGCCTTTTCACGGCCCTGCCCGATCCGTTCACCATTGTAGGAGTACCAGGACCCCGACTTCTCGACCACGTTAGCCTTGACGCCGAGATCGACGAGTTCGCCCGTCTTCGAGATACCTTCGCCGTAAAGGATGTCGAACTCGACCTGCCGGAACGGCGGGGCGACCTTGTTCTTGACGACCTTGACGCGCGTCTGGTTGCCGATCACGTCCTCGCGCTCCTTGATCTGGCCGATGCGGCGGATATCGAGGCGCACAGAAGCGTAGAATTTCAAGGCGTTACCGCCCGTCGTCGTCTCGGGGTTACCGAACATGACGCCGATCTTCATGCGGATCTGGTTGATGAAGATCACCATGCATTTCGACTTGGAGATCGAGCCCGTCAGCTTGCGCAGAGCCTGGCTCATCAGGCGCGCCTGGGCGCCGGGGAGCTGATCGCCCATCTCGCCTTCGAGTTCGGCGCGCGGGGTCAAGGCCGCCACCGAGTCGATCACAAGCAGGTCCACTGCGCCGGAACGCACCAGCGTATCGGCAATCTCGAGCGCCTGTTCACCCGAATCGGGCTGCGAGATGAGAAGATCGTCGAGATCGACGCCCAGCTTGCCGGCATAGACGGGGTCAAGCGCATGCTCGGCATCGATGAATGCGCAGACGCCCCCGTTCTTCTGGGCTTCGGCCACGCAGTGCAGCGCAAGCGTCGTCTTGCCCGAACTTTCCGGTCCGAAAATCTCGATGATCCGGCCTTTTGGAAGCCCGCCGATACCCAGCGCAATGTCGAGACCGAGCGAGCCGGTCGAAACCGCCTCGATATCCATCGACTTCTTGTCGCCAAGGCGCATGACGGAGCCCTTGCCGAAGGAGCGCTCGATGTTTCCGAGCGCCGTTTCGAGGGCCTTTTGCTTGTCCACGCCGGTTTCCTTCTGCACGAGGGCGAGTGCGGGTTTGCTCATAAGTCGTCTCCTTAGGTCTACCATGGGGGCCAGTTTGGCAAGGCCCCCGATTGCCATGCTGAGACATCATGTACACTATTTGTTCTGCAGAACAAAGCAGAAACTCTTCGCTGCGGCGGCTTTTCTTCCGGCCGCGCCTCGGGCATAGTCGCGCATATGCTCACACGGTCCGGAAACTCCGGCGGGGAAGCCCGCCTTCGCTACAGCGACAACGAATACGACATCCTCACGCCGGGCAGCTTCGTCACCTGCGCAGTGACCGGTAGGCCGATTCCCCTCAGCGCGTTGCGCTATTGGAGCGTTGACCTGCAGGAAGCCTATTGGGACGCCGAGGCAGCGGCCCAGCGCCTCGCCTATTCGAAGTGATGCCTGTCAGGCGCGCAGGCGCGCCGGAGGATTGAGCTGCCAAACGCGCTCGTTGAGCGCCGAGGCGATCGTCGCCCACACGAGGTAGGGCACCAGCATCGCCGCGGCGGCCGCGCTGAACGGCGCAAAGGCGGCCATTACTGCGGCAATCGACAGCCAGAGCGTCACCACGATGCCAAAGCCCAGCCCCATGCGGCGCAGGCCGAAGAATACGCCGGACCAGCAGGCATTGATCGCAAGGCTCACGCCATAGAGTGCCAGCGCGCCGGCAGCTTCGGCCCCGCCCACTACCCAGACCAGCCAGCCCGAGACCGCATTCAGCACGAACAGCACCGACCAGGTCACCGGAAATGCCCAGTTCGGCGGCGTCCACGGCGGTTTCGAGAGGGCCTCATACCAGGCGCCCGGCCGGAAAATCGCCCCGCTGGATGCGGCGGCAAGATTGGCCAGCACGAACAGGGCCAGAGCGGCCAGATTTTCCGCGGTCAACATGATTTCGAGTCCTGCAACCCGTCTCGCTCCGCCTATATGGGGTCGCGGAGCGTCCGGGCGAAGCGCTGTTTCAGCCCGCAGCGCGTTTCAGCCCTCAACGCCGCAATTGCGTGCGCCACACGACGTCGCTGGCCCCGGCCAGCCGCGCAAGACGCGCGAGTTCCGCCTCCAGCTTCGCCTGCCGCGCGCCGGTCCATTTCACGCCCGGCTCCGGCCAAAGCGCGTGGACGCGCAGCTCCCCGGCTTCCCGGCCGGATTTCACCTCGATACGCCCCACGAACCGGTCGCCCTCCAGCAGCGGATAGACATAATATCCCCATTGCCGCCTGGCTTCCGGCACAAAAATCTCGATCCGGTAGTCGAATCCGAACAGCCGTGTCAGGCGGCTGCGGTCGCGGATCACCGGATCAAACGGATTTAGGATGCGAATCCGCAAGGCCGGCGCTGGCGTTTCCGCCAGCCGCGTCTCTATATCCGGCAAAGCCAGCGCCGCACTCCATTCGCCGCGTGCGGATTCAACTTCCACCGGCACCAGTTCGCGCGCCCGCGCCGCCGTCCAGGCTTTCACTTCGCCGAGGTCGGCCGCCGCCCAGAAGCGCTGGATGTCGCCGTCGGTGCCGAACGCCAGACGCGCCATGGCCTCCCGGCAAAGCCAGTCCACCTGCGCGGCGTCCGCATGGACCACATCGCGCACATGGCGGGGAATGACACGGTTGGCCAGGTCATAGAACTTGGTGAAGCCTTCCCGGTGCGAGGTTGCAAGCTCCCCCACATACCACATGTAATCCAGCGCCAGCTTGTGCGGCGGCCTGCGCCACATCTCGCGTTTGCCGACGATCTTCGTGTCAAACGCCTTGGTGCTGAGCGGGCCTTCCGCCTCGATCCGTGCACGGATGGCCGCACGCCCGCCCTCGTCCAGCATTCCGCGGTGCCATTCCCATCCGCGCACCTTCTCCTCCAGCCGGCGGAACTGGCGCCGCCACATCGGATAGAAGTCCATCGGGATCAGCGAGGCATCATGGGTGAAATGCTCGAACACAAGCCGGTCCCGCGCCAGGCAGGCATGCAGCATCGGTTCGCGGTAGTTCTGGTTGCGGCTCCACAGGATATGGTCATGCGCCCGCGCCACCACCCGGATCGTATCCAGCTGCACGAAGCCGAGCTTCCTGATCGTGCCGGCCAGATCCACCGGCCCGGTCGGCGGAGCCGAAAGGCCCTGCGCATCAAGCCAGAGCCGCCGCGCGTCCCGGTTGCCAATCCGTAGCGTCATTCCCGCCCCTGCCAATCCGGCCATCATCTGCCGGCCAACCCGGCACCTGTTTCAGTTTGCAGTTTCGGGCAATGCCGGCGGCGGGTCCGGCTGATCATCGATGGCGGACTCGACTGGCTCTGGAAAATCGGCCGCGGTGCCGACGCAGTCGCGCCGGAAGTCCACGATCGTGGAGTCCACGCTGTCCGGCCATTTCGGATCGCTCGTGAATGACATTTCCCAGTCCATCTGGCAGGCCCGCGTCGCAATTCTGCGCGCGCACACCGCCATCGGTTCCGGATAGTCCGTGTGCGCCTCGCCAAACTGGCATTCGTATCCGGCCACGCCCAGCTGCGCGGGCGTTTCCCCCCCGGCCTTCGGCGTGTGCAATCCGGCTGAAATCATTGGCCAGCGCCGCATAGAGCTTCTCACCCCGCTCATGCTGCCAGTCATTGAACTGGTGCATGTCGTTCAGCGTCTTGAGCTTGAACGGATCATGCGCGCACGCCCCCAAGCCTGAAGCCAGCACCACCACAGGCAAAGCCTTCATGTCGGCCTCCCCGTCATGATCGCACACTCGTCCCGGATTGCGGCGAGACCAGGGACCTGCGAGCAAAATCTGGAAACCGCCCCCGGCCGCCGCGCCGGCCAGCCCTCCGGCCACGATATCCCCAACCGTGTGGCGCGACAGATGAGGCCGCGACCAGGCAATCAAGACGGCCAGACCAAGTCCGAGGAACAGCAGGCGCAGCTCCGGCCAGAACAGGCTCGCCGCAAAGACGGCAAACGCGCTATGGAGCGAAAGCTTCAGCCGGCGCGAGGCTGCAAGGCCAATGGCCACCACCGCCGCCGCCAGTCCAAGCCCAGCCGCCAGCGCTTCCGGCTGCCCGCTCCAACCGGCCCACACGGCAGCGCCTGCCAGCAAGGGTGCCAGAAACAGGTTCAGCTGGCTGCGCTCTTCCGGCGCCGACGCATCGCCGTCAGCCCACTTGCCGCGTCTGTCCTGGACGACGCTGTAGACCATCACCGCAGCGGCCACCCCACCGGCGGCCAGCAGGACCGGCCGCGTCAGCGAGGGAGAGGCTCCGCCTAGCGCCGCCGAAAGTCCTGCCGCCAGAGGCATCACGAGTGCCGGGTGCCCGGCGATGGAAAGGGCGTGCGCGATCACCGTCCGCATTAAGGCACCAGCAGCGTCGCACCGGTCGTCGCCCCGCTTTCCAGCGCCCGGTGCGCCTCGGCGGCATCTTTCAGCGCAAACCGCTGGCCAATGTCCGCGTTGAGAACGCCCTTGCCGACCAGCCCGAACAGCCGCCGCGAAGCGCGCGCCAGGGAGTCCGGCGTGTCGGTGAAATTGAACAGCGTCGGCCGCGTCATCACCAGCGAGCCGCCCGCCGCCAGACGGCCCGGAGGGATCGGGTCCACCGCGCCGGAGGCATTGCCATAGGTGATGAACCAGCCGCGCGGGCGCAGGCTCGACAGTGATGCCTCGGCCGAAACCTTGCCGACGCTGTCGTACACAACATCCACGCCCTTGCCGTTCGTCAATGTACGGATTTGTTTAGCCAAATCGTCATAGCCCACCACCACATCGTCCGCGCCCAGCGCCCTTGCCCGCTCGGCTTTCGCCGCGCTGGAGGTGACTGCGAGAACCCGCGCGCCGATATGCTTTGCCCAGGGCGTCAGCAATGAGCCGACGCCGCCCACCGGCGCCCAGATCAGCGTCGTCTCGGCTTTCTGCAGGGGCCGGATTTCCTCCAGCAGCATCCAGGCCGTCATGCCCTTCAGCAGGATCGCGGCGGCCTCCTCGTCACTGATCCCTGCGGGCAGTGGCACGACGCCGGCGGCCGGCCCGGTATAATGCGTCGCATAGGTTCCGCGCCCGATATAGGCGACCCGGTCGCCCGGCTCGACGTGTGGAACGCCCTCGCCGACTTCCTCGATCACGCCTGCGCCTTCCGAGCCCGGAACAAAGGGCAGCGGCATCTTGTAGAGGCCCCTGCGGTGATAGGTGTCGATGAAGTTCACCCCCACCGCCGTCTGCCGCACCAGAACTTCGCCCCGCCCTGGTGCGCGCGGCGGCGACGCCTCCAGCGTCAACACCTCCGGCCCGCCGGTCTGGTGCATGCGAATGGCATAGGCGTAGGGAAGGGTCATTTCTCAGCTCCCCACAAACTTTGCCGGGCGTTTCCCGAGGAAAGCGGCAACCCCTTCCTTGTGGTCGGCGGAATTAAAACACGCCCGGAGCGCCGTCACATGCGCCTTCATATGCTCCGGCAATTCGCGCGCAAGACCTTCATAGATCAACGCCTTCATGTGGCGGATCGAGAAGGGTGAGGAGTTGAGGTAGCGCCGCGCCTCGGCCAGTGCGGCCTCCATCAGCGCCTCCGGCACCACGATTTCGTTAGCATAACCGATTTCCTTCGCCTCCGCCGCGTCGAGGAAGTCGCCGGAATAGAGCAGGCGCAGCGCCTGGCTATGCCCTATCAGGCGCGGCAGGATCCAGCTGCCCGCGCCGGTGTCCGGCACGAGGCCCCGGTGCGCAAAGTTCCAGGCGAACCTCGCCCGGTTCGTGACGATGCGCACATCGCACTGGCTCGAGAACTCCGCCCCCATGCCCACCGCATAGCCGTCAATTGCCCCGATCACCGGCTTTGGGCACGCTACCAGCGGCCACCATACATCGCCCTCATGCGCCTCGCCGCGTACGCCGCGCGTCTCCCCGGGAACGGTCGACAGGTCTGCAAGGTCGGTACCCGCACAGAATGCCCCGCCCGCGCCCGTTACGATCAGCACACGGACACTGTCATCAACAGAGACTTCCTGTACCTTTTCGATGAAGGCGAACAGCATCGCATAGGTCATGGCGTTGCGCTTTTCCGCGCGGTCGATGGTCAGGATGCCGATTCCATCTGCCGTCTTTTCCAGCTTGATATGATGGGCTGTCAATTCAATGCACCTTTCCGTTCGACTCCGCCCGCTTCCGGGTCCGGATATTCAAGAGTTCCACGCCCAGCGAGAATGCAATTGCAAAATAGAGATAACCGCGCGGAATGTGAAAGCCCAGCCCGTCCGCCACCAGCGCGAAACCGACCAGCAGGATGAACGCCAGCGCCAGCATCTTGGTGGTCGGATGCTCGGCAATGAACTTCGACAGCTGATCAGCGGCCACCGCCATCACGACCGTCGACAGCACCACCGCCGTCATCATGATCACCAGCACGTCGGTCATCCCGACGGCAGTGATCACCCAGTCGAGCGAAAACACGGTGTTGATGATGAACAGTTGCACGATCACGGCGCTGAAGCCGGTGTTCGCAGAGGCTTCCTCATGCCCCCGGCCCTCCACCGACGCATGGATTTCAGGCGTCCCCTTCCAGAGCAGGAACAGGCCGCCCGCCAGCAGGATGAGGTCCCTGATCGTCACTTCGCCATTATGCTCGGCCGCCAGCCTGTCACCGCCCGCCACCATCAAGGCGACATCCGGCGGCACATGGAAAAGCGAATGCCGGTCAAGCTGCATGATCCAGAAGATCAGGCCCAGCATTAGGATGGGCAGGACCATCGCGCCCCAGATACCAATTCGCTGCGCCTGTTGCTGCTGCCTGCCCTGCAGCTTGCCTATGGCAATCGAGATGAAGAGGATGTTGTCGACCCCCAGCACGATCTCGAGAAAAGTCAGCGTTGCGAGGCTGCCCCAGAATACCGGGGTCATCAGCATTTCGGTCATGTGAAGACGGCCTGTTCTACCGGGATGTTCGCGATGACTGAACCCTGCGGACGCTGTTTCGGCAAGGGCTGACGCGGCGGTGCGGCTTGCGTATAAACCCGGAGTGCCGCAGCTTCCGGAAAAACCTCGAAGGAGCCCCGGATGCCTGAATTGTGCACGGTTGACGCCGGCTCCGCGCAGATCCGGGTTGCCCGCGAAGGCGCCGGCCCCCTCGTGCTGATGGTCCACGGTTTCCCCGAAAGCTGGTATTCCTGGCGCCACCAGATTGCCCCCATCGCCGCCGCAGGCTTCATCGCCGCCGCGATGGACGTGCGCGGCTACGGCGGCAGCACGCGCTTCCCGGAGGTGTCCGACTACCGCATGGAAGCGCTTGTCGCCGACATACTGGGTGTCGGCGCCGCCCTTTCGCCCGGCCAGCCGTTCACCCTCATCGGCCATGACTGGGGCGCCCCGCAGGTCTGGAACACGGCGCTCCTCCACCCGGACCGGATCGCTGCGGTCGCGGCCCTCTCGGTGCCTTTCTTCGGCGCCCCGGAATCCTCCTTCGACGACGTCATCAGGCGCGTCTTCGATGACCGGGACAAGTTTTTCTACCAATCCTATTTCCGCACCCCCGGCCGCGCCGAAGCCGCCCTCGAAGCAGATCTCACCCGCTTCCTGAAAGGCTTCTATTTCTCCATCTCCGGCGACGCGAAAGACGGCGACTGGAAACTCGGCCTGCCCTCCAGCGCGGCCCTGATGGACAGCCTCACCGTGCCCGCCACAATGCCCGGCTGGATGAACGAAGCCGACCTCGCCTTCTACGAATCCGAATTCCGCCGCTCCGGCCTGTTCGGCCCGATCAGCCGCTACCGCAACCACACGCGGGACTTCGAATTTCTCTCCCCTTTCCGGGAACGGACGATCACCCAGCCCGCCTGTTTCATCGCCGGCGACCGGGACCCTGCCTTCAACGGCTTCGGCATGGTGGATGATCCGGTCGGCAAGATGCGCCCCGCGGTCGCGCACCTCGAAACCGCCGTGGTCCTGCCCGGCTGCGGCCACTGGACCCAGCAGGAACGCCCCGCCGAGGTCAACGCCGCCCTCGTTCCGTGGCTTACCAGCCTGAAGGGCCGCGTGGTCTGACTGCCCCTCAAATCCATCTATCAATTTTCGCAGGGCAGGCTTAGCTGGGCATCTTTCAGGAGGAGACCCCGACGATGATCCGCACCCTCATTGCCGCCGCCGCTTTGGCCGCGGCGCCGCTTGGCGCCCTCGCCGACGAAGTCTGGACCCTGCCGAGCGGCAACCAGGTCGTCTATCTCAGCGACGAAGGCGATACCGCCGTCCTCGGCTACACCCCCGTTCTGGGCGTCGAGCAGTCCTACATCTTCATCCCCGGCCTCGCCGGCAATTACGACAACCGTGGCATCTATACCGGCTACTGGGTCGAGCCGACCTATGTCGGCAAGACCTGTCCCGCCACCATCATCGCCCCGAATGGCGTGCCATGGGAGCGCTGGGGAATTGTCGAAGTGAAGTTCCACAAGAAGGGCTTCCCCTCGAAGGTCACCCTGAAACGCGGCGATTGCTTTGCCGCGCCCAAGGAAAAAATCCTGCTGAAACCGGTCGTCGGCGCCGGCCTTCAATAGATCCTGTCATCCCGGGCCGCGCGAAGCGCGTGACCCGGGACCTTCTATCCGTCTACGCACAACAACCTTGTCCGCCCACCCCAGCGCCGCGGGCGCTGCGGGCGCCGCGTACGGCGCGTACGGCGCGAGCCTACCGCGTCTGCCCGCCGTCCACCGCGATAACCGCGCCGTTGATGAAGCTCGCCCGCTCCGACAACAAAAACGCCGCCGTATCGCCGATCTCCTGCGGCGTGCCGAACCGCTTCATCGGCACCTCGCGCTTGATCCAGCGCCACCAGGAATCGGCGCGCGGCCCCGTGGACTGCTTCTCCCAGTTGTTCCCGGCAAAGATGATATTGCCCGGCGCGATTGTATTGACACGGACTTTGGTCTCCGCCGCAAACCGCGCCACGCTGGTCGAGAGATGGTTCACCGCCGCTTTCGTTGCGCCGTAATCCAGCGGCGTGCCGAGCGCGCCAAGCCCTGCAATCGAACTGATGAACAGGAAACTCCCGCCACCATTCTTCGCCATGCGCGGAATGGCGCCGCGCGCCAGCCGGAAGGCCGAGTTCAGGTTCTGGTCCAGCCCCGCCTGCCACTCATCGTCTGAAACCGAGAGCCCCAGCGGCGACGGCGACAGCCCGACATTCGCCACCGCGCCGGTGATCGGCCCGAACTCCGCCTCGCACGCCGCCAGCGCCGCCTCGATCGGCGCGGTCTGCGTCAGGTCTCCCGCAAAGCTCCAGACCTTGTCCTTGCCGAACCGCTCTGCAAACTCCGCCTTGGTCCCGGCCAGCGCGTCCGCCCCGCGCGCCGTCAGCGCGACCTTAGCACCCTCGCCCAGCAGGCTCTCGGCGATCCCGTTGCCAATCCCCCGGCTTGCTCCCGCAACGAAGACCACCTTGTCCTTCAGCCCGAAATCCATCTCCGTCTCCTCCATGTTTCCGGCATGCTGAATTAGCCAGCCCCGAAAGGCCAGCCCTAACCCGGCGGGCAGCGGCACGCGCGAAATGCAACCGTCACACAATCGTGTAAGAAAGCCGCATTCAACGGAGACCTGCCGATGCGATACCCGCTCATCGCCGCCCTGCTCGGCTTCGCCCTGATCGGCGGATGCGCCACCCCGCCAGCCCTGCAGCCCGCCGGGGAGCGTGTGCTCGTGATCGCCCACCGCGGCGCCAGCGGAGAACGTCCAGAACATACACTGGAGGCCTATCATCTCGCGATTGCCCAGCGCGCCGATTTCATCGAACCGGATCTGGTGATGAGCTCTGACGGCGTGCTGATGGCGCGCCATGATCCCTGGCTGTCGGATTCCACCGATGTCGCCACCCGCCCCGAATTTGCAGACCGCCGACGGACCCTGACGGGTCCCGAAGGCAAGTCCCTGACTGACTGGTGGACGTTCGACTTCACCGCCGCAGAGCTGAAAACACTCCGCGCTCGGCAGGTTCGGGAGGGCAGATCGAAAGCCTATGACGGACTTCACGAGATTCCGGACTTCGGCGAGATCATCGCTCTTGCAAAGGCCGAGGGCGCCGCCCGTGGCCGCGTGGTCGGCCTCTATCCTGAAACGAAATGGCCTCTCGAACATGCTGCCGCCGGGCTCGACATGGCGTCGACCGTTTCCGCTGCCCTGACCGGCGCCGGACTGGACAAGGCGGACTCGCCCGTCTACGTCCAGAGTTTCGAGCCCTTGATCCTGAAAACGCTCCGTGGGCGGGTCGGGACGCGGCTTGTCCAGCTCGTCTATCCCGAGGGCTGGCAGACCGGCGCCCCGGCCAATATCCCGCTGGATGAGATCGCAACCTATGCCCAGGGCGTCGGCCCCTACAAGTCACTGCTGATCGATCCCCTGACCGGCACGCCGACCGGCTACGGCGCCGAAGCCCGGGCGCTCGGCCTTGAGGTGCACGCCTGGACGTTCCGGGACGATGACCGCCCGGAATGGGCGCCGCTGCCCGAAGATGAAATGCGCGCTGCTGCCGCCGCTGGCGCCAATGGCGTCTTCACGGACTTTCCCGCAACCGGGCGCCGGGCTTTTGACAATCGCTGATCTTCGCCGGCCTGAAGCCGACCCAGGCGGGCGTCCGCCGCCGTCAGCTATCCGGACCTGCGGGACGCTTCAGAGCAGCGCAATACGTTCGCGTTGCTCCGGATCCGGATAAGGCCGGTAGAGACCGACTTCCATGGATCCGATCAGGCTGTGCATGAATTCGTAGCGGCGCGTGTGCTCGTCATCCATTCTTGAAAGCAGGCTGAACGCCTTTTCCAGGGCGCTCATGCTCTCGACTTCGATCTCGATGAGGAAGTCGGTATGCTGGCCGGACGCCAGCCCGAACTTGCGGCGCAGCAGGCGCCAGTCGTTGATGATCTTCTGGTCCTTCAGGTGCCCGAGCCAGGCGTCCGCGGCGGCGGCGAACTGAAGCGCGCGGTCCGGACTCTTGAGTTCCACCATGCAATGATAAAGATTCATGTCGTCTGTCCTGAGTTCGGTATTCCTGCGCATGTCTTATCAAACCGGTATTGAGAAACCCTTAGAGTCTGAATCATAAAGACCTTCAATAAATCAGCCTCTTGCGATACGTCTGGTCATGAGCCGGATGTTGGCGATGAAGAGCCAGGCGATAGCGCTTTCGAGGGATTGCTCCCAGTCTT
>Ga0163144_10026171_pt1 | contig 11355 bp, 10 predicted proteins | sample OliLak19BULKMAT1_FD_123175 | JGI IMG/M metagenome (GOLD analysis project Ga0163144, IMG submission 123175) | Freshwater microbial mat bacterial communities from Lake Vanda, McMurdo Dry Valleys, Antarctica - Oligotrophic Lake LV.19.BULKMAT1 | ecosystem: Environmental > Aquatic > Freshwater >... | reverse complement strand
GCGATCCCTTAGATGTGCGCAGCAGCATCGTCGCGGCGTATTTGAACGGCGCGCCGGTCGATTTGAGCTCCAAACACACGCGTTTGCGCGACAAATTTGAGGGCAAATACGCGCCATAGGCGCTGCCAAAGGACGTTTCAAACCCGCACCGTAGGCTGCGTGGGAAGCTCTGACTTGCTCAGAGCCTTTCTCAATGCCACAAGATTAGGCCCAAATCCCCACGGGCCGCCCTGCCGTGGTAGACGCGCATCCCCGCGGAGCGCGACCCCAAACTTGCACTACGGTTGATCTGGGACCTCCAGTCGGCAGTCCCGCGCCTTGGACGCTTCGGCACCAACACCATCAAACAACTCCGTTCACCGGCCACTTGACTTGTGACCGCCAGCCCGCTTAGGCTTCCTTCCAACAGACGTCTAGACGTCTAAACATCTATACTTCCAGACATCCGTGTGAGAGCCATGAGCAACGCCAACAACTATCGTTTCGAGACCTTGCAATTGCATGCCGGGCAAACACCAGCGCCGGGCACCAATGCGCGCGCGGTGCCGATCTACCAAACCACCAGTTACACCTTCGACTCGACCGAGCATGGCGCCAAGCTGTTTGCGTTGCAGCAATTTGGCAACATCTACACGCGCATCATGAATCCGACCACCGACGTCTTTGAGCAGCGGATTGCTGCGCTGGAAGGCGGTGTTGCGGCGCTGGCGACCAGTTCGGGTCAGGCCGCGCAGTTCCTCACCATCGCCACGATCGCGCAGGCCGGCGACAACATCGTGTCGACCAGTTCCTTGTACGGCGGTACTTACAACCAGTTCAAGGTCAGCTTGCCGCGTTTGGGCATCCAAGTGAAGTTCGTCGATGGCGACGATCCGGAAGCATTTCGCCAGCTGATCGATGCCAACACCAAAGCACTGTATGTCGAGACCATCGGTAATCCTGGCAATAATGTGCCGGATTTCGAGAGGATTGCCGAGATTGCGCATGAACACGGCATCCCGCTGATCGTCGATAACACTTTCGGGGCGGGCGGCTATCTGGCGCGACCGATCGATTTCGGCGCCGATATTGTGGTCGCGTCGGCCACCAAATGGATTGGCGGGCACGGCACCAGCATCGGTGGCGTGATTGTCGATTCTGGCAAATTTGATTGGGGCAACGGCAAGTTTCCGCTGTTCACGGAGCCGTCGCCGGCCTATCACGGCCTGAAATTTTGGGAGGTGTTTGGCAAAGACGGTCCCTTTGGCAATATCGCTTTTGCGATTCGCGCGCGTGTTGAGGGCTTGCGCGACTTTGGACCTTCGCAGTCGCCATTCAACAGCTTTCTGCTGCTGCAAGGCCTGGAAACCTTGAGCTTGCGGATGGAGCGACATCTTCAAAACGCCAATGCGCTAGCCCACTGGCTGCGCGCGCATCCGCAAATTAGCAACGTGAATTACTTGGGTTTTACCGACCATCCCAGTCATTTGCGCGCCAAGAAGTATCTGCGCCACGGCTTTGGATCGGTATTCACCTTTGAAGTGCTGGGTGGCAAAGCGGCCGCCGAAGCTTTCATCAACCGGCTCAAGTTAGCCAGCCATCTGGCCAATGTCGGCGACGCCAAAACGCTGGTCATCCATCCGGCGTCTACCACGCACCAGCAGCTTTCCGATGCCGAACAACAAAGCGCCGGTGTCAGCGCCGGTTTGGTGCGCGTATCGGTGGGCATCGAACACATCGAAGACATCATCGCCGACTTCGCCACCGCGCTGGAAGCCTGATCCACGCTGGGCGCAGCCCACGTAATTACTTTTGCCCCTTTCTATAGCTGAGCCGCCATGTCCCACACCGATCACATCCCAGCCAGCGTGCAGCGCTACACCCCGACGCAAGCTTTGCGCTTGGCGAGCGGCGCCATGCTGAACGGTGCAACGGCGGCCTACCAAACCTGGGGCAGCTTGAATGCCACGGCGGATAACGTGGTGTGGGTTTGCCATGCGCTGACCGCATCCAGTGACGTGGAATCGTGGTGGCCGGGTGCGTTTGGGCCGGGGCGCACGCTTGATCCGACGCGCCATTTCATCGTCTGCGCCAATGTGCTGGGCAGCTGTTACGGCAGCGCCGGTCCAACCTCGATCAATCCGGACAGCGGTGCACGCTACGCCGCCAGCTTCCCCGAACTGACGATCGGCGATCTGGTCGAGCATCAGCGCAAGCTGGCGGATCATTTGGGCATCCGCTCGATTGAACTGGTGATTGGTGCGTCGATGGGCGGTTTCCAGGTGCTGGAATGGGCGCGCCGCGATCCGCGCGTGCAACGCATCTCCATCATTGCGGGTAGTTGGCGGCAGCCGCCGCAGGCTTTAGCGCAAGCGCGCCTGCAATGCGAGTTCATCCGCCGCGATCCGAACTACCGCGGCGGTGATTATCCCGAACACGATGGTCCGGTCGAGGGGCTCGCGCTGGCCCGTCAACTGGGCCATTTGACCTATCGTTCGGCCGCCGAACTGGACCGTCGTTTCGGTCGGGCGCTGCGCGAGGATGGTCACCCGCAAGTGTTGTCCTATTTGGATTATCAGGGCGACAAACTGGTCAAACGCTTTGATGCGCAGAGTTATGTGCGCTTGACCGAGGCGATGAATCGCTACGATGCTGCGGATGGCGGCGCACCGGAAACCGCGCTGGCGCAGATCACCCAGCCGGCGTTGGTGATCGCGCTGGATAGCGATCAGTTGTACTACCCAGCCGAACAAGCGCGCTTGGCGAAGGCATTGCCGCGCGGTCGTCTGCTGGAGATCGAAACACTTTACGGTCACGACGGTTTTCTGGTCGATGCGGCGCGCATCGATCCGCTATTGGTGGCGTTTCGAGATGAAGCGCTCATTGATGCCAGCGTGACGCGCTTAGCGACTCGCACGCCAAATTCGCGCGGCGGCGTTGCCCTGGCGTTGATCGGCGCGACCGGTCGCGTCGGCCAAGAATTGTTGCAGCTGTTGGCGCAACCGCAACTCGATATGCCCGTGCAGTTGCTCGGCATTGCCAACTCGCGCGCCGCGCTTTGGTCAGCCGATGGTCTGCCCTTGGGACTGGCCGCCGCTCGGCTGCAGGCGCACGGCGCAGGCAATGCCGAAGCGTTGATTGAACAACTGCTCGCCGTTGAGCGCCCGGCGCTGTTGGTGGATTGCACCGCCAGCGCGGCGATTGCGGCGCACAGCGCGCGTTTGTTAGAGGCTGGGGTGGCGCTGGTGACGCCCAACAAGATCGCCTTTGCCGGCGCGGCGCGCGACTACACGCGCATTCGAGTCGCCAGCGCGCATACGCCGGCCGCTTGGTCTGCCACGGTGGGCGCCGGCTTGCCGATTCTGTCGACCATCCGACGCTTGCGCGCGGCGGGAGATCGGCTGGTGGGCGTTGAAGCGAGTCTGTCGGGCACGCTCGGCTATCTGCTGACGCGCACGCAAGAGGGCGCCACCTTGCGCACTGCGCTCAGCGAAGCCGTGGATGCTGGTCTGGCTGAACCGGATCCGCGCAGCGATTTGTCCGGCCTGGATGTGCGGCGCAAGCTCACTATTTTGTTGCGCGAAGCGGGTTTTGATATCGAATGCAGTGAGATCGCGTTGCAACCGCTGTTGCGCTTGCGCAGCGATCTGCCCTGGCAGGAAGCGATAGAACTGCACGAACGCGATTGGCTGAATTTGATGCAGAGCGCGCGTGCCGCTAACTCACGCTGGGTTTACCGTGCCCACTTTAGTCGTCCGCAAGGCGCCTACATCGGCATGGCGCTGTTGCCCAATGATCACCCGCTGGCCGGCGCGCGTGGCACCGAGAATCGCGTGGTCTTGCGCAGTGAGTTTCAAGGTGATGCGCCAATCGTCATTGCCGGCGCCGGTGCTGGCGTGCGGATCACCGCCGCCGCCGTGTTGGCCGATATCAAAGCAGTCGTCGAACAATTGCAGGCCGCGCCGCGCGCGCTGCTGCCGGAGCGAGCTCGGCGCAGCGCCTGATAAGCCTGTCGGCGTAGGTTGGGCTACGCGCAGCGTGCCCAACATCCTTCCTAATGAGTTGGGCACGGCTGCGCCTTAGCCCAAACTACATATTGCGCTTGCGGCAAATGTCCCCTGAGGGACTACAATTCCGTTCACCCTAGATGGCCCCACAACGCAATCAGCCCATGGCGGAACGCGAATTCGATACGCTGACCACACAGCGCGGCAGCCTTGCCAAATTGGCAGAGGCGATTGCGACCAAAAGCAGCGCGTACCTTACCGTGACCCAGGGTGAAAGCCAGGGTCGGCGGCTCAAACTGGCTGACGTCCCAGTGACCCTTGGGCGTTCCGCGGATTGTGATTTTCGACTGCTCAATCGGGCGATCTCGCGACTGCATTGCCGTGTGTGGCGCGATAACTCCGGCTTCTGGTTGCGCGACCTCAACTCGACCAACAAAACCTATCTGAATGATCGCCCAGTCGTGGAAGCCCGATTGAAAGACGGCGATTTCATTACGGTCGGTGGCATCGTCGTGCAGTTCACCCAGGAGCGCGATGTCGATCACGCTGCGCAAAGTGAATTCTTTGACTTGGTCACCCACGATCAACTCACTGGCCTGTCGCAACGGCGCGTTTTTGAGCAATCCTTAGATCAAGAAATCGCGCGCAGCACACGCCGCAATCGCGTCTTTGTGCTGGCTTTGGTCGATGTCGACGAAATGGCCAAAATTAATCGCGAATGGGGCAATGCCGCCGGCGATGACGTGCTCAAGCAGGTCGCCAAAGCGCTCAAAGCAGGTTTACGCGAAGAAGATCTGGTCTGTCGATACGGGGGCGAAGAGTTTGCTGCTTTGTTGCCGGAAACCGATCAAGAAGAAGGTGAAAAGCTGCTTAACTCGGTGCGTTCGGCGATCGCCAACGTCGAGTTTTTCATCAAAGGCCAAAGCCGCAGCGCCAGCGTCAGCCTCGGTGCGGTGCTGTGGAACCCGGAGCTAAAAACCGCGGCGGCCACCTTAGAAAACGCCGATTCCAAGCTCAAAGCCGCCAAACAGGGCGGACGCAATCGGATTGTTTGGTAGCAATGAGTGGTGCCTGGTGGCGCCGATCTGACCTATCCCGTCGCGCGCTTGGCTGCATTGTCTTCGCTGTTGATAAACCAGCCGGGATCGGCAAATTTGGCCGGCTCCAGACCAGCCAATATGCGGCGTAGCGACGGCAATTCCAACTGCGGCGCCAGGCCGTGCAGCAATTCCAGCGTGTAATCGCGCGGCACCCGATTGGCCGGCAACAATGCAAACGTGGTGCACGGCGCCACCGCCAACTCCAACGGAATGGCGCGCACGCTGGGTGGCAAACCACGTGTGGCTAAATCGGCGACGATGCCAATGCCAATGCCGTTTTCCACATAGGTACGGATCAGCTCGGCGTCACTGGCGGTCACCGCGTAATCTGGCGTAAGGCCTTGATCGGCGAAGGCCTCGGCCAGCGACGAACCCGGCCGTACGGTGGACGGGTAGACCAACAGCGGATAGCTGGCAATATCGGCCAGGCGCAGCACGCTGCGGCTCGCCAGTGCATGGCCTTGTGGCACCAAGGCAACGCGTCGCCAGCGAAACAGCGGCACCGCCAAGCCGCTCTCTGGCGGTAGGCCGGCACTGCTGGACAAAGCGACATCCACATCGCCACTGCCCAGTGCTTCGACGATGCGCGCCGGATCGGTGGTTTCGATCGCCAAGCGCACGCGCGGGTAGCGGCGGCGCAATTCGCCCAAGGCTTCCGGCAAGACGAATCGCGCCAGCGTATGGGTGCAGACCAGCCGCAATTCGCCCTGCGTTTCGGCGCGCGTATTGGCCGCAAAGGCGCGAATACTGCGTGCCTGATCAATGATTAGCCGTGCGCGCGCCGCCACTTCGGCGCCTAGTTCGGTCAAACCGGTCAAGCGTTTACCGTTGCGCAAAAACACCGGAAAACCGAGTTCGTCTTCCAGTGCACGCAGTTGTTTGGACAAGCCTGGTTGCGTCGCATGCACACGTTCAGCGGCGACCGTCAAATTCAGCCCGGCATCCACGATGGCGATCAGATGTCGCAATTGAATCAGGGTCATAAGCGCTTCTCAATAGACGTATAGACGTCCGAAGCAGCAGTGTAATAGCGAGCTGTGGAGGTGGCAAGTCAAGAGCGCCCGCTTTGCGCTGAGCCTTCATAACGCGCCGTTGGCGCTGTTGCGCGCCGCATCGGGGCAAAGCAAAGTACTCGGCGCTCCAGAGGCGATCCGGATCGCTGACTTGCAGTTGGCCCCATACAGTGAACGCCCACCGTCAAGGTTTGCGTGCCAGCGCCCAGCACTCCACCCACGCGACGCCGGCATGTTTCAACACCTTGGCGGCTTCGTTCAGCGTAGAGCCGCTGGTCATCACATCGTCGATCAACGCGATGCGCACCGGCAGCGGCTGGGCTGTGATCGCCATGCAGCCGCGCACATTGGCGCGCCGCGCGGCTAAGTCTAAGCCGGGCATCGGCGCGGTGGCTCGCACACGGATCAGCGCATCGCTCAACACCGGCAGCGCGAGCTGATCGCCCAAATCACGCGCTAGCTCCAGCGCTTGGTTGTAGCCACGCGAGCGCAAGCGCGAGCGGTGCAGCGGGATGGGCAACAAGGCAAGCGGTGGCGCTTCCACGCGCTTAGCCAGATGCTCGCGCAGTGCGACAGCAACGCTGGGTGTCAATGCACGCCCGGCGGCCAGCGCAGCGTTGAACTTGAAGCGCTGCAGCAGATGATCGAATGGCGCTCGATAAATAAACGCGGCCCAGCTGGCGTCAAACGCTGGCAGTCGTTGCAGGCATTTGCCACACAGCGGCGTGGCCATCGGTAAAGCTTCGGCGCAGCGCGCACAGGCCGTTTGCTGACGCGCCAGCAGCGCAACACAGTGCTCACACAGGCGCGCGCCGGCCGCCTCCACCCCACACAGCACGCAGGCCGGGGCCAGCAAGGAATCGGCCAAACGATGGATGGAGGCGAGGGCGCTGCGTAAGCTCATCCGCAAGTCTAGCGCGCCAGTGGTTGACTCGCCGCCGCGCTTGCCGTCGAATCACGCCCCTCTATCGCTTTGACAAAGACCCATGGACACCATCCGCCACGATTGGACGCGCGCACAGTTGGCGGCCTTGTTTGAGCTGCCCTTACTTGATTTGATTTTTCGCGCGGCGGGTCTGCACCGTGCACATTTTGATCCGCGAGAGGTGCAGATTTCGACGCTGCTGTCGATTAAAACCGGCGCTTGCCCGGAAGACTGCGCGTACTGTCCACAGAGCGCGCATTTCAAAACCGGCTTGGAAGTGGAACGCCTGCTGCCCTTGGACGTGGTGCGCGAGCACGCCGCGCAGGCCAAAGCCGCCGGTGCGACACGCTTTTGTATGGGCGCGGCGTGGCGCAGCCCGCGCGACAAAGATCTAGATGCGGTCATCGAGATGGTACAAGCGGTGCGCGAGTTAGGTCTGGAAACCTGCGTCACCGCCGGCATGTTGCGCGGCGAGCAGGCGCAGCGTTTGAAGGCCGCGGGACTCGATTATTACAACCACAATCTGGATACCAGCCCGGAGTATTACGGCACCATCATCAGCACGCGGCGCTTTGAAGACCGCCTGGAAACGCTGGGCGCGGTGCGCGATGCCGGCATGAAGGTCTGTTGTGGCGGCATTGTCGGCATGGACGAAGTGCGCGAGGATCGCATTGGCCTGCTGCAAGCCTTGGCCAATTTGCCCAAACACCCGGAATCGGTGCCGATCAATCTGCTGGTGCGCGTGCCGGGCACGCCGCTGGCCAACGCTGCAGCGCTTGATCCTTTCGAATTTGTGCGCACCATTGCGGTCGCCCGTATCGCGATGCCAGCGTCGGTCGTGCGGCTATCGGCCGGCCGCGAAGGGATGAACGACGAACTGCAAGCATTGTGTTTTATGGCTGGCGCCAATTCGATTTTTTATGGCGAAAAACTGCTCACCCGCGGCAACCCGCAAGCGCAAGCCGATCAGCGTTTGCTGGAGCGTTTGGGATTGTTTGGTTTGGGCGCGCAGATGGCCGCACCTGATGATGCGCTCGTGAACAGCGAAGCAAGGCAAGACCGCGCGCTCTCACCCATCATTCCGTAAGATGAACCGCCCCGCCTTCGCTGATCGCCTGTTGCAGCAGCAGGCGCAGCGTTTGACGGGCAGTTTGCAGCGCCGTTTGCGCACCGCGCAGGCCTTGCGCGCTGGGCGCATTGTGATCGATAGGCGTGAGTTGATCGATTTTGGCAGCAACGATTATTTGGGCCTAGCGCAGCATCCGCAGTTGCTCGAAGCCTTACGCGGCGCGGCGACGGTGGGCGCACGCGCATCGCATTTGCTCGGCGGCCATCGAGAAGAACACGCGGCACTGGAAGCCGCGCTGGCTAACTGGCTGGGCTACCCGCGCGCGCTGTTGTTTTCGACCGGTTATATGGCGGCAATCGGCAGCTTGTTTGCGCTGCTCGGGCGTCACGATCTGTGCCTGCAAGATCGCTTAAATCACGCCTGTTTATTGGACGGCGCGCGCTTGGCTGGCGCTGATTTGCAGCGTTTTGAACACCTTGATGTGCAAGACGCGGCGCGCTTGTTAAGGTGCGCGCCGCAGCGCCGCGCACTGCTGGTCAGCGATGGCGTATTCAGTATGGATGGCGATATCGCGCCGCTGGCGCCATTGGCCGCGCTCGCGCAAAGAGAAAATGCTTGGCTGATGGTGGATGAGGCGCATGGCTTGGGCGTGCTCGGGCCGCAGGGTCGCGGCGCTTGTGCGGCGCTCGGTCTGCAAGCCGCTGAGGTGCCGGTATTGATGGGCACGCTCGGCAAAGCACTTGGTGGATTTGGCGCATTCATTGCCGGCAGCGAGTTGTTGATCGATACGCTGATCAATGGCGCGCGAACCTACATTTACACAACGGCGTTGCCGCCGGCCTTGGCGCAGGTGCTATGCGTGGCAGTCGAACTGGCGCGCGCCGCTGACGAACCGCGGGCGCATCTGCAGCAGCTGATCGGCCATTTTCGAGCCGGCGCCTTGCACCAGGGCTGGTCTTTGCTGCCATCGGCCACACCGATACAGCCATTACTGATCGGCGACAGCGCCGCCGCGCTCAATCTGGCCCAGCGCCTGGAAGCCGCCGGCTGTTATTGCCCCGCGGTGCGCCCGCCGACCGTGCCGATCGGCAGCGCACGCCTGCGCATCAGCCTGACGGCCGCGCATCACATCGCCGATGTGGATCACTTGTTGGGTGCCTTGGGTGCGGGCTCGCGGTAGATCGCCACGACGCGCTTGCCACGGCCATCGATAGCCGCGCGGTACATGCCGCTGGTATTGAACGGCATGTGCACGCGACCCTTGGAGTCCAAGGCAATCACGCCGCCGTCGCCACCGAGTGCCGGGACGCGCTCTAACACCACCGTGTCAGCCGCTTTGCTTAAAGTCACGCCGCCGTAGCGCACCCGCGCGCAGATGTCGTGGGCGACGTTCAAGCGGATGAAAAATTCGCCCCAGCCGGTGGCCGATACCGCACATTGATCGTCGGCCCAGGTGCCGGCGCCGATGATCGGAGCGTCACCCACACGGCCGTATTTTTTCAGCGTCATGCCACCGGTAGACGTCGCTGCCGCCAAGTGACCCTGGCGATCCAGCGCAACCGCGCCGACCGTGCCAAAGTAGTTAGACACCGGCAGCGCCGCGCGTGGACTGAGCGCCGCCGCTTTGGCTTTCAGATATTGCTGCCAGCGGCCCTCGGTGCGGAAGTAACTGGGCTCGACAAAGGCAATGCCCACCTCACGCGCAAAGGCTTGCGCACCTGCGCCGATCATCATCACATGCACCGAGCGCTCCATCACCGCGCGCGCCAGCAAAATCGGGTTTTTGATCTGCGTAAGCGCCGCCACCGCACCTGCGCGCTGGCCGACGCCATCCATAATCGCCGCATCTAACTCGTTTTTGCCGTCGGCGTTAAACACCGCGCCCTTACCGGCATTGAAGTGCGGCGAATCTTCCAGCAGCGTGACCACCGCGGTGACCGCATCCAGTGCCGCACCTCCCTCATTCAACAGCGTATATCCGGCATCTAACGCGGCTTCCAAATCGGCCCGAATGGCCGCTTCCTGCGCCTCACCCAATACGCTGCGGTCAATCGTGCCAGCGCCACCGTGAATTGCCAGCGCAATCGGCTGCGCCGCCTGTCCGGCGCTACAAAACCAACAGAAAACCAGTAGCCAACGCATCGACAGCCCTCCGCAGCAAGACGCGAAAGATTAGCTGATCAGAGTGCGGGCCGGAGCGCACCGCGGGAACCAATGCCGCTCTGCGCGTTCACATGCCACCTTGTTCGCTAACTTCCGACCCCCCCAATGACTGAAACTGAACTGCTCGCCAAAACATGGTTTTATCGTTTTTTGCTGCCAAGTGGCGCGGTCACGCGTAGTTACCACGACGGTGCGCTGGAAGCGGTGCACACCACGCGTTTGGCGATGATGGCGCATGCGATGCGTGAGCATTTCGGTAGCACCGACATCGCCAGCGCGGTGGATCTAGCCTGTCACCAAGGCTGGTTCTCGTGGAAGTTGATCGAACAAGGCGTGCAACGGGTGACCGGCATTGAGCCACGCGATGAACATGTCGCCGACGCGCGCGCGGTGATCGCGGCGATGGGTTTGGCCGAACGTATCAACATCGAACATTGTGATGTGCATGACACCACGCCAGAGCGCTTCGGCACGCATCCGCTGGTGTTGTGTTTTGGCCTGATCTACCACTTGGAAAACCCGATCGGCGCCTTGCGCCGGGCGCGCGCCCTCACTAAACCGGGCGGTCTATGTCTGGTGGAAACGCAGGTGGTGCCGGGCATGCGTGGTTTTGTCGACTGGGGCAATTATCGTTTTGTGCGACCGCTGAAAGGCAGCTTTGGCATCATCGACGAAACCGAAGAAACCCACGGCGCCGAAGCCTCCACTTTAGGCATTTGTCTGGCCCCCGATACCGAGGGCCTGCTGTGGATCATGCGCAAAATCGGCTTCAAAGACGTCGCGTTGGTGGCACCGCCTGAGGACGGCTACGAACAACACATCTACGGCAAACGCGTGATGGTGCGCGGCGTGGCGGTGTAGATCAAGCGCCTGTGCGTTTTCACCCGCTCAAGCGTGCCTCAAACCACACGGCCAAATCGCGGATTTCCTCGGCGCACACGGAGTGTGGCATCGGGTAACTTTTCCATTCAACTGGGCAGCCCAGGGCGCGAATCCAGTCGCGGCTCATCAAACCCAAGGATTCGGGTACCACCGGATCATGCCGCCCATGTCCCATGAAAATTGGCACCGCGAAACTCTCCGGCGCGGCCTCGGCAGG
>Ga0163144_10026170_pt1 | contig 11355 bp, 8 predicted proteins | sample OliLak19BULKMAT1_FD_123175 | JGI IMG/M metagenome (GOLD analysis project Ga0163144, IMG submission 123175) | Freshwater microbial mat bacterial communities from Lake Vanda, McMurdo Dry Valleys, Antarctica - Oligotrophic Lake LV.19.BULKMAT1 | ecosystem: Environmental > Aquatic > Freshwater > Lake... | reverse complement strand
GGTGTGGGGGTTGGCGTTGGTGAAGGTGACGGGGTGGCGCTGGGCGTCAGGGTGGGCGGCAGCGTGGCCGCCTGCCCTAGTATTGTTGGGGTGGACGTTGCGCTGGCCCCCAGGAAGGGCAAGTTAGGCCGCCACCCATACCGCAGGAGCAGCGCCGTCCCGCCCGCGCCACCGAGGCAGGCGAACACCACCAACGCCAGCACATAGCCGAGCGGAATGCGCGGCGCCATTCCTAAGCGTCGGCCTCGACGCCGCTCGGCGCCCGAGGTCTCTGACATGCGGGCATCATATCACAGCGTGCGTGGGGTTCGCTTGCAAGAACAGCTTGACCACTTGCGGATCGAATTGCGAGCCGGCGTTCTCGTGCAGGTAGTCGCGGGCGCGCGCTTCGCTCCAGGCGCGGCGGTAGGGCCGGTCGGAGCACAGCGCGTCCCACACATCCACCACAGCGAACAGCCAGGCGGGCAGGGGGATGTGCTCGCCCCCGCCTGCCGCAGTGGGGCCAGGGAAGTGACGTGTTCGTGGTAGAGCGTCAGGCCGCCCGGTTGCAGGGCGCGCAGCCAGAAGGTCACCGTGCTGGGCGCGACCGCCACGGCGAGCGCGGTGACGCGCGGCGCTGCCTCTTCATATTGGAGAGTGAACGAGCGCTGTGGATGACACCATGTGACGCATACCAGGGCGGCGGCCTGCGACGCCCCCCTAATCAACCGTAGCGGCGACCCCCGCCGGCGCGGCCGAATGCGAGCGCCAGCGAACCTAAACCCTGCGCCCGGTGTTTTGGGCCAGATGCGTTTCAGCGACGACCTGTGGCACCCCGCACAGTTGGGCCAACCCAGCGGGCGCCATGCCCTGCCACCCCTCTGGCAGGAGCTGCGGCGCCATCAACAGCCGGCGCGCAAACAAGTCCATTTGCGCCTTCATCTCATCGTTCGGCACCGGCGGCAAACCCGCCGCCCGCCCGCCGGCCGTGGCGCACAACGCCGTAAACAGCGCGCACGCCATGTGGTAACGCCGCTCCGGCTCGGGCAGATCGCTATTTGCAAAAATCGAGCCTTGGCCGCCCAGCAAGCGCAGCCAAATGGCTTCCCCAAAACTGACCTCGGTCAGGCTCAGGTCGCGCTGGAGTTCCGGCGGTGGGTCAATCAGCATGTCGCGCACCGGCACGGGCACATGCGAGATGCCATAGTGCGCAAATAACGCCGCGGCGAGACTATCACATAAAAATATGAGGGAAGGAAGACCCATACCAACTAACGCGCCTTAAGCGCAGACACCTGGCCCACCGGTTCGCTGGTGGGCCAGGTAGAGAAAAATTGCGGTGAATGCTACTGCTCGGCCCTACCCACGCTGGGAGTAGGCGCCGTTGCTGACCATGTTCGACCAGCCCACCGCCGGCAACGCCAGGCGCTCAGCCGGCAACGAAATGCGGCGGCCTTCGCGCTGCTCAATCAACTGCTCGATGGCGGCGGCGAAATCTGAAAACGCCTCGGCCTGAATGCCCAGCAGCGCTTGCTGCTCATCGGCATCCAGCTTGTCTTCGAACAGGCGCAGCATCTCGGCCCGTTTGCCGTTCAACAGCCCAGCCCGAAAGCTGTCGCTGATAATGGCCTTGCCCACCACTTCATTCAAACCCCGAATAGACATTGTGTATTCCTTCAACAGACTTCACCAGAACTAGCTATTTCGCTATGCCGATAAAGTCTAACCACCACCGCCGGCGAGCCGGCGACTGTGGGTCCTAGCAACCAGGCGTCACAGCAGCCGGCTCTCCGCCGGAATTTGATGCGGGCGGTCTCCCCCTTCTGAACGTCCCGCCGCGGCAAAAACTCCTGCGAAGATTGCAACCTGCGGCGGTGACTACGCGCCGCCGCAGCCGCCGCCCGCCGTGCTGGGGCAAGCGAACACGGGCTGCTGGGTGACCAGCGCGGCCACGGCCGCAGCCAGGAAGGGGACGGTCAACATGATCACGCGCGCGGCCACAGGGTTCTGGGCGGTCCACACGCTGATTCTGGTAGTGACGGTGTTGAAGGTGGTGTTGAGGTTCATGATGGTTTCTCCAGGGCGCTCGCGTCTTCGGTATGTCAAGACAATACCCGAGCACCCCTCAACGAAACCCTCACCGACGCAAAAATGCCCTTTTGGCCGTGTTTGGGGGCCGAAGGGCAAGGGAAAACATAGTTATGTAAAGATTTATTCGATCAGCCGGGCGTACAACTGCCGGATTTCTCCGGGCGGGTCAAGTCCTAGCTCACTGCGGAGCATTTCGCGGTAGCGGCGGTAGTGGTCAACCACCTCGTAGCGGCGGCCCATCGCGGCCAGGCACATCAGCATCCGGCCGTGCAGGTCGTCGCGCAGGGGTTCGTCGAGCAGGGCGCGAGCCAGCGCGCTGCGGGCTTCCCCGTAGCGTGTAAACCGCAGCAATTCGTCGGCATACTCGCTCAACACTTTGACGTGCAGGTCTGTTAGCAGCCGCCGGCGCTCGACCGCCCAGGCGGTGTCCATCTCCGGCAAGTAGTCGCCCCGGTACAGCGCGCTGGCGGTCGCCAGGCCGCCCATGCGGCGCAAGTCGCTGTGCCCGGCGTTGAGGGCCAGGCCGGCCTGCTGCTCAAACTGCTGGGCATCCACCAGCACTTCCAGGCCGGGGGCCAAGCGGCACTCGCCCTCTTCGAGCACCACCACCTCGCGGCCCAGCGCCCGCCGCAGCCGGTAGAGCGTCTGGTACAGGTTGGCGACCGCCCGGCTCTGCGGCATCTCCGGCCAGAAGGCGGCCAGCACGCTTTCTTTCGAGAGCGGCATGCGCTCAATCAGGTAGAAGAACAGGTCGCGCGGACGCTGGGCCCCCCACTCGGTCCGGGCGATTTCCACGCCGTCTTTGAACACCTGGGCCACGCCCAAGATCCGTACGTCCAGGCCGGGGGTTAGGGTAGGGGCCGAGTCGGCCCCGGCGGCGATCAGCCCGCGTTCGATCAGCCGGCCGCGCACCGCCGTCAGCGCCCCGGCCCGCGCCAACAAGGCGATGATGCGCGCGCCCAAGGTGGGGTGCTGGCGCAGCGGTTCGAGCATGTCGCGCGCCAGCGGCACTTCGCGCAGCAGCATCTGGTCGTAGCCTACCCGCTCGGCCACTGTGAAGGCTTGACCCAACGCCTCGGCCGCCGGCTCCACCGTGCCCAGCCGGAACTCACCAATCGCCAGGTAGAACAAACTCTGCGCCAGGTCCACCGGCGCCGCGCTGGTGCTCTGCGCGGCGCACACCGCCCGCAGCGCCTGCACCCCCGCCTCACAGTGGCCCATCTCCACCTGGATGATCCCGTACAGGCCCTCTGGGTTAGTCAGGGGCAGCACCATCGGGTGCCCTTCCAGGTACAGGGCGGCGCGCCGCAGCCATTCGAGCGCCCCGGCGTAATTGCCCACCCGCCGGTCGAGGCGCGCCATGCCGCAGGCCAGGTAGACCAGCAGGTCGCGCTCGCCCGCCTCTTCCGCCTGGCCGAGCGCCTGCTGGTAGAGCGTGGCGGCCTGTACCGCTTCGCCCAGGTCGGCCAACAGGCTGGCCTGGCCTTCCCAAATGCGGCGCTCGGTATCGGCGCTGCCGGCCTTCCGCGCCCACTGCAAGCCTTCGGCATAGGTGCCCAGCGCCGTCTCATACTGGCCCAGCATGTGCAGGTCCCAGCCGATGTTGTTAAGCACGTGGGCCAGCGGCGAGGCGGCCTCCTCGGCCCGCATAATCGCCAGCGCCTGCTGCTGGGCCAGCGCCGCGTGCGAGGTCTTGCCGCGCTGGCGGTAGACTGAAGCCAGGTCGGTCAAGGTGAGCGCCAGGTCGTAGCGGTCCTCGGCCCCTTCCAAAAGCTGGCGGGCGCTGGTCAGGGAGGCTTCGGCCGCCTCAACCTGGCCACTGTGCAACTGGCAGTTGCCCAGCCGGCGCAGGCCGAGGGCGCGTGAGGCCACCGGCAGCAGGCCCACTGGTTGGCCGACGACGCTGGTGGCCAACGCCAACGCCGCCGGATAATTGCCCTGGTTCAGGTGCAGCGCGCAGCGGCGCAAATCAATCTCCACCAGGCCGACCCGGCCCACCTCGTCTTGCCGCTGTTGGTAGCCGATCGTAGCCAGTTCCAGGTTCGCCAGGGCGCGCGCCGGCTGGCCCAGGTTGGCGTCGGCGGTCGCCAGGAACAAGTACAGACGCGGGATTTGGTCGGCGACCGCCGCGAGTTGCGTGGCCCACTGGCGCAGCGTCACATGCCGCCCGGCCCGGAACATGGTCTTGGCCTGGCTTTCGGCCAGCCGGGCGGCGGTCGCCAGTTCGCCGGCGGTCACGTAAAAGGTGATGGCCGCCTCGGGCATTTCGTGTGCGGCGTACCAATCGGCGGCGCGCGCCTGCACCTCCTTGAAGCGGCCGGGGTCGCGCTCGCGCAATTGCGCCTGGAGGAAGTCGCGGAACAAATGATGGTATTGGTAGGCGGGCAGGTCGTCGCCCACGGCGTTGATGAACAGGCGGCGCGTTTCGGCCTGGCGCAGTTGCTCGGCGCTGTCGCTGCGGCCCAGCACCGCGTCGCACACCTCGGCCTCCATCTCCGGCAGCACGGCCGACTCCATCAGAAACTGCTGGATGGCGGGCGGCTGTTGTTCGAGCACCTCCTCTGCCAGGTATTCAAACAGCGGGCGCTCGGCCTGGCGCGCCTCGATCAGATTGGCCATCAGCCCCTGCCACATCAGGTGTGTGGTCAGCAAGATGCCGGTGATCCAGCCTTCGGTGTTGGCGACCAGCGTTTCGGCGGCCTGGGCGGGCATTTCCACCTGGTTGCGCAGTTGTAGCAGCGCTTGGGTCTCGCCGGCCGTGAAGCGCAGTTATTCCTCACTCAGACCGGTGATCTGCTGCTTGGCGGCCAAGCCCGAGTAGCGCAGGGGCGGCAGGGTGCGCCCGGCGACGACCAGGTGGGCCTGGTCGGGCAGGTGGGCCAGCAGCCCGTCGAAGAAGGCCAGGATGGCCGGCTCGCTGTCAATCAGGTGGAAGTCGTCCAGCACCAGCACGAAGTACTCGTCAATCGTGGCTTCGATCTCGCGCCCGAGCGCGGTCGCCAGGGCCACGGGCGTGGCTCCGGCCTGGGCCGCCAGCTTGAGCACGGCCGACGGCCGGCGCCCAAAGCGAGCCTGGAGCGCGCCGACGATATGCGCCAGCAGCCCGGCCAGGTCGCGGTCGGCCTCGCTGATTTGCAGCCAGGCGATGGGGTAATCGCTTTCGGCGGCGAAGGCGGCCAGCAGCGAGGTTTTGCCGTAGCCGGCGGCGGCCGAGAGCAGAATGAGTTTGTTGTGGACGGACTCGTGCAGAAAATCAACCAGCCGCGCGCGGCGCAGGGCGTCGGATGAAAGGCGGGGGATGGTGTAGCGGGCCAGCCGGGGGGCGGCCGGCAGGGCGTCAGCCGACGGCTCGGAGGCGGAATTTGTCCCCGGCTGTGAAGGACGTTTGCGCCGGCCAACAATCGGCCGGCTCCGACCGGCACGGGACGATGCAGTCATGCGGGGTTCGGTTCTTTTCGATCACGCGGCGAGGCCCCGCCCTCGGCGGCTCGGCCCTAGCATGATGATGCGTAGCCACAACGGTAGGCCGGCCATTCGACCGGCCCACGACCTCAAACAACTCAAAAATTCCGCTTCCGAGTGATTATAAACTGAAACAGTCCAATTCGAGCGGTCTGCTTTCGTTGGGCGCGAGTTTCCAGCCGGCGTTTACGGCAGCGCCAGTGGGTCGAGCGCCAGGCGGGCGTCGGGCGTCGCGCCGGGGCCGCTGGTGGGCAGGCGCTGGTTGGTTTGCGGGTCGTATAGCCCCACGTACAGGGTGTAGTCGCCGGCCGGCAGGTCGGCCGGCAGGCTCAGCCTGTGCTCGTCCACCACGTACTCGCCCGGCAGCCAGCCCGTGGTCGGGCGCGTCCACCCGGCCGGCACGCCGTCGCTCTGGGCCCAAATGCGCCCGCCCTCGCCCTGTAAGTGGACGAAGACGCTGTAGCCGATCTCCGGCGTGGCGGTCGCCTGCCAGACCAGCCGCACGGTAAGCCCTAGCTGTGTTAGGGTGGGCGTCACCGTGTAGCCACTCAACACCGCCAACCCCTCGACCACGCCGCCGGCCGGGTGCAGCCCAGCGGGTGCCGTAAACGTGCGCACCGGCGCGTGGACGGTGATCTGTCCGGCCACGGCCTGCTCCGCCTCGCCCGGCAGGCTGACCCATAATTTATAGACCCCGCTGATGAGGTCGGCCGGCAGGTGCAGGCGGTGCGGGCCGCGCCAGGCGTCACCCACCTGCCACAGCGAGGTCGCATAGCTCGAAACCGGCGGCACGTCGAGCGTCAGCACCGGGTCGCCGTCGGGCGCGGGCTTGAGCGTCAGCCGGGCGGATAGATCGGCGGGGGTGGCGGCCTCACTGCGCCAGTAGAGCGTGTAGAGCATCAGGTCGCCGGCGTTCACCGTTTCGCGCGGCAGGTCGGCCCCCACCAGCGTCAGCGGGCCTAGCCGCACGTTGAGCGTCTCGCTGCTATCTGTCAGGGCGCTCGGCAAGCGCGGTTTATCCACCACCAGCGCCCCCAGCTCGAAGCGCGGCGCGGCGGCGTTGCCCGCCTCGTCCAGCCGCGAGGCAATCGCCAGGCTGTCGAGGTCAAAGACCTCACCCAGCAGCGTGTACGTGCCGGGCGGCGTGCCGGGCAGCAGTGTCAGGTGGCGCGCCCACTGCGCGTACTCATCCAGCGGCCACAGGCCCGTGGGCGGCGGCTCGCGCTGCCAGCGTGGCGGCAGGTAGTCCGGGTCTTGCCAGGTGAAGCCGTCGGCGTCCACTATCCGAAAGGCGGGCCAGTAGCGCTGCTCACTCGCCGCCCAGCGCGACACGTACAGGGCCACATCCACTGCGCCGTCGGCGGGCAGGCGGCTGGTCGCAAGGTCGTAGCCGTGCAGCCGGATGCCGCCCGCGAAGTCGGCCTGGAGGCTGTATTGGCCTAGCGGCCCGGTCAGCGGCAGGGCCCCGGTGTCGAACGCCGGCCGCCGCAGCGGGTTGGGCACCCGGTCAATGACGCCCAGCTTTACGATCGGCAGCAGCGCGCACACGATCAGCAGCGCCGCCACCTGCCGGCCCGTCATCGGCCCCGTCGCCGTTGCGTCACTCGCGCCGTTGGCATTCTGCTCGCTGCGTCTGCGCCGCGCCTGCCAAACCGCGATGCCCATCACCGCCGCGAGTGCGATTAAAGACACAGCGCTGCCCGCCGAGCGCAGCGGCGTAGAGCCAAACCACACCCGCACCGTGTGCGTCCCAGCCGGAATGTTAAAGGAAACCAGCCCGGCCATATCTGCCGTGGGCCAGGTCGCGTCGTCGGCGGCGGCCACGGCGGCGCGCACTTCGACCGGCTGGCCGTCCACGCTCGCCTGCCAGCCGGGGTAGTAAAGCTGCTGATAAATCGCCAGCGTGTCGGCCGGCGACTCGACGGTATAGCTGGCGTCTAGCGGGTCGGCCGTCTGCGCGGCCGTCGCCTCGGCCCCAAAGAACAGCGCCAGGCGGTCAGGCTCCTCGCCGCGCATCAGCGCCTCTGCCAGCGCCGTGTCCGCCGGCACGCCGCCCACCGCGCGCGGCAGGTACTCGCCCTTGGCCGTGGTGCCAATGGTGTGCGAGTCCTGCTCGTAGCGGATCAGATCAGGCACGCCCACCTCGGTCGCCGTGGCGCAGTAGCGCGGATACCACCAGCCCAGGTTGGCGAGAAAAATCACCGGCAGCACCGCCGCGAACGGCCCGGCCGTCGCCCCCCGCGCCGCGCCCCGCAAGGCGTGGTTTGTACGCCCGCCCAGCCGCGCCAGCCCGCGCTCCAGCACCGGCACGCTGGCCCCCACCAGCAGCGCCGCGCACAGCGCCGCCGGCCCGAGCATCCGCCACGGAAACTGCACCAGTTCCAGCGGCTTAATCAAACCCCACACCGGGGCCGAGATCGGCAGCGTCAGCAGCGCGTAGTAAACCAGCGCGGCGGCGAAGAACAGCGCGGCCCCCGCCCCCAGGTTGCGCTTGCGTTTCCAAACCGCCCACAGCGCGGCGGCGACGGCCGGCAGCCCGAACAGCACCGGCACCAGGCCGATGGCGCGAATGGGCGACGGATTGATGAGTAACGGGTCTTCCACCTGCGGCGCGGCCAGCAGGTCGGCCGGGGTGATGAAGTTGGTGTACCAAGTGAAGATCGGCGGCACCAGCAGCCGGTCGGGGTGTACCTCCGCCCGTTCGGCCAGCGCCGGCGCCCAGAAGTAAGCGGTCAGCGCGATGCCGGCCGCCAGCGCCAGCCCGCCGCGCCACAGCGTGGCGAATGAGCGCGTCTGCCCGGCGCGCAGCAGCAGGTAGGCCACGAACAGCGGCGAGGCCACTAGCGCAAAGACGTTGTGGGTCAAGATCAGCGCGGCGTAAGCCAGCGCCGCCAGCAGCCAGCCCCGGCGCTGGCGCAGGTGCAGCCCCAACAGCACCAGCGGCGGCCACACAAACGCGAAGGCCTCCGCCAGGTTGCCGCGAAAGAGGATGTCGTAGGCCAGGTATGGGGCCAACAGGTAGGCCGCCCCGGCCGCCACGCCCGCGCGCTCGCCCCATAGCGCCCGCGCCAGCCAAAACGTCGCCAGCCCGGCCAGCCACAGGCCCAGGGCAAACGCCACTTTCAGCGCCGCCGGGTAGGCCAGCCCCAGCGCGTGCAGCGCCACCACGCCATACGACGACAGCGGCGCGTAGAAGTTGAAGAAGGGGTAGCCGTAGCCCTGCGCCATATCTGGAGCCCAGCGCGGGAACCAATGGCCCAGTTGCAGCAGCCGCCCCAGTTCCACCGCGCGGAACAGGTGAAACGGGCCGTCATCGCTGCACGGCAGGTCGGCGTGGGCCAGCGGGGCCACGGCCACCAGGCTGAACAGGCTGAGGGCTAGGTACGGCCACACACGCCGCCCGAGGGCGGTGAGAGAGGGTGGGGGGGTAGGCATGAGTGGCGCGTCGCGGCGGTGTGCGTCCAGCGGGAGCGGCGAGTATATCAGACTTCGCCCGCGCCAAAACGCCTATAATACGCGCCGCCATGCCCACGGTCCGCTTAGTCCTCCTCAGCGACACCCACGGCCGGCACGCGCAAGTTGTCGTGCCGCCGGGAGACGTGCTGATTCACGCCGGCGACATTACCGATCATGGAGAAGTCCCCGTTGTCCGCGACTTCAACGCCTGGCTGGGCGCTCTGCCGCACGCGCACAAGCTCGTCATCGCCGGCAACCACGACCTCTGCTTCGAGCGTGCGCCGGTCGAGAGCGCGGCCCTGCTGACCAACGCCACCTATTTGTTTGACTCGGGGGTCACACTGGCGGGCCTAAAATTCTACGGCAGCCCCTGGCAGCCGTGGTACTTTGACTGGGCCTTCAACCTGCCGCGCGGCCCGGCCATGCGCGCCAAGTGGGATTTGATCCCGCCCGCCGCCGACGTCCTCATCACGCATGGGCCGCCCGCCGGCCACTGCGACCGGACGCTGCAGGGCGAACTCTCCGGCTGCGCCGACCTGTTGGCGGCCCTGCGCCGCGTGCAGCCCCGCCTGCATGTGTTCGGGCACATTCACGAGGGCTTCGGGCAATCACAGGCCGGCCCCACGCGCTGCGTCAACGCCAGCATCTGCGACGTCGGCTATCACGCCGTGAATCCGCCGACCGTCGTTGATTTGGTTGTTAGTTAAGCGGCCGCGACCGACGGAGAGACAAGCGAAAGAGATGCTTCGCCAAGAAAAAGGTTGGGCCGGCGTTGCGCCATCGAGTTTTCAACTGCTAATTTGACCGGCCGCTGCGTACACATGTCTTGTTTGTCGCAGCCGTGTAAAGGTGCCGACGAAAAACGCGGGGTGGTGGCAGGCTTGCCTGCCATCCACCCCGCGTTTTTCGTCTCGGTCGGTTCGGCCAATATTACCAGCCCTTGGTGCGATGAGGGAGCCGGCGGACGGTGAAAACTGATGCTGCGTGCTAAGGTCGCACGCATAGTGTCAAGTGCTTGTTTGAAGAGTCAGTCATTCAACCCAAATTAATGTTCGGACTATAACCTCCGCAAACAGTCACCCCTCCCCGCACCGGGGAGGGGCCGGGGGTGAGGGCGACCAACCGCCGTTCCCCACACTCCTGTCATGCCATAGCCCAACCGCAATTCCTCAATGCCCCACCAGCCCTCCGCCCCAAACAAAAACCGGCCGCCGTGCCTAAGCCCGACGGCCGGTGCATAATCTCCGCCTCGTCCTACGGCTTCAGCACCGCCTTGTTCCCCGACACCGAGTCCACCTTCAAGTCGTTGATGAACTTGGCCTTGGGGTCGCTGATGCGGCCCGACAGCTTGTCCTCCTTGTGGTCGTCGCCCGACTGGCGCGCTTCCACCGTCAGCGTCTGGCCCATGTAGTCGTTGCCGCGGCCCTTGGTCCAGGTGAGGCCTTCCGCCTTCAGCTCGCGGCGGTTCCACACACCCTTGGTCGCGGTCGCCACCTGGCCGGCCTTGTTCTTGAAGACCAGCTCGGTCAGTTGGCCCGAGGACTTGGCATAGGTCTTGTTCTCCTTCTCCCGCTGGATTTCAACCAGCGCCTCGAATTCGTCGGTGTCGAACGAGCCGTGGCGGTTCACCAACCCATCCAGCGCCTTGCTCGCTGTCTTGGCCGCCCCCTGTGAGGCCGTTGACAGTTTCACGTTGAGGGACTGGGTCAACGCCACCTGCTTGGCTTTGCGGATGGCGATGTAGGCGTTCACCACTTCCTTCTTGAGTATCGCGTCGGCGTGCGCCAGGGCCGCCTGCGCCTCGGCGACGCTCTTAATCTTCAAGGGGGCCGGCACCAAGTCGCCAAACGGGATCGCTTTCCAGGCTTCCTCGGCGGCGGCCAGCGCCGGGCCTAGGCCGGTGTGCTTGGTCTTGCTGCTCATCTTGTCGGCCAGTGACTTACCTTTGTCCCACGCGGCCTTCGTAGCGCCCTTGGGGTAGGTCATATCTTGCGGGATGCCCATTGAAATCTCCTTTGCTTGATGCGTTGTTGGTATAGGTTTCGGGACGAGTCGGCCCAGAGTATAGGCCTGTCGCCCGGCAACGGCAAATCATCTTCCGCGCACTGGGTATATTTCAGTTGCCGGGCTTCCCCGAAAGTACCCCTCTGGCAGTGTCATTCCGAACCCCCGCTCGCGGCCTGGTAGCACCGTAGCAGGGTTGGCGGGGTGAGGAATCCCACCCCAGATAACACCGATTTTGCAGCCGTTTCTGTCCCCTTCTGTGCTACTATTACCCCTGTCCAAGCTGGCTGCGCGATCGCGTCTGGGGCCACGGCTCCAGCCGAGGAAAGTCCGCGCTCCCCAGAGCACGGTGCCGGGTAACGC
>Ga0163144_10026169_pt1 | contig 11356 bp, 8 predicted proteins | sample OliLak19BULKMAT1_FD_123175 | JGI IMG/M metagenome (GOLD analysis project Ga0163144, IMG submission 123175) | Freshwater microbial mat bacterial communities from Lake Vanda, McMurdo Dry Valleys, Antarctica - Oligotrophic Lake LV.19.BULKMAT1 | ecosystem: Environmental > Aquatic > Freshwater > Lake... | reverse complement strand
GGCATCACGATGTGATCCTGGAAAAGCGCCTTGAAGTGCGCTGACACGGTCAGTTTTCTCGGCGGCCGCCCAACAGTCCGGATCGCATCAGGTAATAAAGCAAGGTCAGCAGGCTGGTCGCGAACGCAGCGACGTAGGTGAGCGCGGCGGCGTTCAGGACGTGGCTGACTCCGGATCGCTCTTCTTCCGTGATGATGCCGCTTGAGACGCACAGCTTCTTCGCTCGTGCGCTGGCGTCGAATTCGACCGGCAATGTGATCAGCTGAAACAGGACGATCGTGCTGAACGCGATCGTGCCAAGGACCAGCAGGGGCTTGAGCTGGAGCACAAAACCCAACATCAGCAGCACGTTACTCGCGCCGGAACCGAAGCCGACCACGGGAACAAGTGCAGAGCGCAACCAGAGCGGAGCGTACGATCGGGCGTGCTGAATCGCATGTCCGGCTTCATGGCAGGCCACTCCGATCGCAGCAACCGAATTGCTCGAATAGACCTGTTCTGACAGGGCGAGCGTCTTCGAGGCCGGGTTGTAGTGGTCGCTCATGAATCCGCCGGTCTGAACGACTCGAACGTCGTCGATCCCCGCGCCGTCGAGCAAGACTTGAGCCGCCTGGGCTCCGGTGTAGCCTCGGCGAGTTCCCACTTGCGAATAGCGGCGAAATGCGGACTTCACCATCAGGCTGGCGAGCCCGGACAGGACCAGGCCAGGGATGAGCACCATCAACAGATATTCGGGTTCGAACAGTGCGTACATTGCTGTACTCCTTATATCGTCTTAAATCATCGCACGACTGTTTCGCACACTGCAGTTTCGGCAGCGACCGTCGCAGGACACTGAGGTGCAATTTGTGTGCCTGGATTCCGCACGCCCGATCATCTCAACGCCCACAATCGAAAGCCGGATCACCGGCGTTCCTTCTTTACGGAGCGTTTGAGCTCATCGATGTCAATGTTCAGGAAGTCCTGAGCGTAGTCGGCATCGGCCGGGTTGAAGACTTCCGTCGTCGGTCGGTCTTGACGACGGTCAGGTCCGGAGAGTTTCGACGTTCCGGAGTCGGATTGAAGCAGCTGCCAGAATTCCTCGCTGTCCATGCACTGAGCCCTGCGGGAGCGTGCTGCTTTGTGCAGCCGGTGGTCGCTCGAAACCACAAGGATCTGGCGAGGGCTGCTGTGAGTCCGGAGCAGGGTTTCGATTTCCGTGTCGGCATCCGAGCCCGTTGGTGAGAATCGGACATTGATCGACGGCGGCGAGTTTCCGGCGGCTTCGGAGGCGGAAGCCGACTGTCCGTCGAACACGACGATCGTGTCTGCCGCGGCGGATTCGTCGAGCGAGTTCTCCAGCTGTTTCAGGAGTCGGTTCCGGCAGCGTTCCAGGTCGCCCGGCCCGTAGCTGCTTCTTCCCAGCCCTGAAGCGTGCATCAGGTTGTAGCCGTCGATAATGAGAAACAGTCGTGTCATCAGACAACCATGGACAGCCATTTCGTCAGCAGCACCATGCCGATGACAACAACCCAGGCAACAACAAAGCCAATGGTACCTGCGCGGGTCGGGCCGGGCAGCTGGAAGCCGAGGAACGACAGGGACGGTACCAGATCATCCCCTTCCGGGGGAACAAACTGTGCCGCGTAACGGTTTTCATGCGGCGTCACGGGGGACCGGATGACTCGATAGAAGTGTTCCAGCTGATCGTCCGGCTGCGGAACACTCAGCAGGGTCGCCGTGACGCCAGCCAGCAGACCGCTCCCGAGGATGAACGCAATTTTCCAGGCATCGATCATGGAGAGGCCAGCGGGGCTGTGGACAAACAAAACATCGGACAAGCCGGGAAAGGTTCTCAGCACCTCCTCCGGATAGTAGCCGCACAAAATCCCCACAGCCGCCGCGGCGAGTGTCGTACTCCAGACGGAGATGGTATTCCAGCGCGTCCAGAACAGTCCCATCCACATACTGATACCGATAATCGCCGGTGTCTTGATCACCAGCTTCAGTGCGTCGGTGACATCGGAAAACGTTGTCTGCAGCATCAGTGCGACGACGACCAGGGCGGGTCCGCACAATCTCGCGATGTGAACATAGTGTCGAGGTGCGTGACCGGGACTGATGTGATGGCGGTACAAATGGTCGGCGAGCAAGCCGCTGCCAACGATCATTTGTGTTCCGCAATGACTGATTGCTGCGGCCAGAACCATCGACACGATCAGCCCGATCAGTCCGGGAAACACATCACTCAGCAGATCGCGCACGGCCCGGCCAAAGATCCGGTCGGCAAACGCCATGTCAGTCGCCTGAAGGCTCCGGAGCGATGCTTCGGGCACGGCAGCCACGTCACCGGAAGCGGCTGAGCGGAGTCGATCCAGCAGGATTTGCTGTTCAGGAGCGTCCGGGCGTTGCAGCGGACTGTTCGGGCCAAGATACCAGGCGACGCAGGCCAGTCCCATCAGCGTCCATGCCACGGCCATGCTGCGTTTCAGCAGGTTGCCGAACGTGAATCCAATGCGCGCATCGAGTTCCGATTTGCCGGCCCCGCAGATGGTCAGAATGTGCGGCTGCACGATGATTCCGATGAGTGCTGCGACCGACAGCATGCAGAGATAGAACGGTGTGAATGGTTCCTGATGAGCCTGGATGGTGGCGTTGGAACTCGCGACGAAGTCGAACATTCCCGGCTTCAGACGGTCCATCGAATGCAGCACACCGAATCCGCCGATGCGCTGGAAAATCATGGGCAACAACAGCAGCGTCAGCAGAATCCTCAGCACACCCTGGACAGCATCGATGACAATTGCGGAGCTCAGACCGCCGATGACCGCATAGGTCATCAGCAGAAGACTGAGTCCGCAGGCAATCAGCTCTTCGCTGCCGAGCATCCTCCAAACCACCAATGGCGGGCGATCGATTGCCGGTGGCTGCAGCGCGACACTCAGATCGATGACCGGGATCTGGATATTCAGCTGCGTCGACAGCTGTCCGAAGAACGGAGCGGTCAGCGTGTCGAGCAGTCGTGCGCTGCCGAATAGTACGCCGGCCATCAGCACCACCGAAATAATGACTCCATAGACGGAATAGAGTGCCGCGGTGCTCGTCCCGAACCGCATTGCAAAGAAGTCAGCGGTCGTGATGGCTCGCAGTCGTCGCAGCAGCGGTGCAATGATCCAGTAGAATGGAGTGATCGGCAGCCAGAGAAATTGCCACCACAGCCCTGAAAGCCCCGATCGCCATGTCGTGGCGATCACCGACGACTGCGAATCCGAGGCCGTTCCGGATCCGAACGCAAACAGAATCAGCATGAACCTGCGCGTCCGGCGACCACCCGTGAAATAGTCTTCCGGAGCCTTCGATCTGATGGCCGAAACGACAGCGATGACGAGCATCGCGGCGGCGAACAGTGTGAGCACGACCCAGTCGACCGTTGTCATTTCCCGCATTTCAGGAATCCGCACAGCAGCCCGCGGATTCGAACGAATCGTGTTTCATCAGGATCAATCATAGGGGAGCCATCGCAGAATCATGCTGAATCAGAAATCCTGCCGTGAACTCCACCTGAAGTGACCCGAAAAAGCGACCCGCGAAAGGATTGTACTGACGACGTCGAACCAACAAAAGCAATTCCGCGTTTCCTCGACTGTGTGTACAGATCATCGTACATTTCAAGCTTTCCGGGTGTTCCAGAACGCTTCATCTGCTTTAATCGACATTAATCGACAGGAACCAGCCATCTCCACGTTTTCCCGATCTTACGCCGGCGTTCGGGCCACAGTGATGGGGTTGGGGCGGTTCGGCGGGGGCATCGCGGCCGCTCGGTTTCTGGCGGAGCAGGGGGCCGAAGTCACGCTGACGGATGCAAAATCGGAAGAGAAACTTGCAGACTCTCTTGCGATGCTGCGAGATGTCCCGATCCGGCGGTTCATTCTGGGAGGTCACCGGGCGGAGGCATTTGCCGACTGTCAGTTGCTCGTCGTCAACCCGGCGGTCAAACCCGACGAATTGAATGTCGTTGCAGCCGTGGCGCGCGGCGTTGATGTCACCACAGAGATCGAACTGTTCGTCCGTCACAGCCCGGCGTCAGTGATCGCCGTGACCGGCAGCAACGGCAAGTCGACAACGACTGCACTGATTCATCATCTGCTGAGTCATGCCGGAGGCCCGGGGAAGACATGGCTGGGCGGCAACATCGGCATCAGCCTGCTGGAACGGCTGCCTGAGATTTCAGCAGACGACCTTGCGGTGCTGGAACTCAGCAGCTTCCAGTTGGAGCTGCTCCGCAGGAAGCGATTTCGTCCGAACGTGGCCGTGCTCACGAATTTCTCGCCGAATCATCTGGACTGGCACGGTTCCGAGTCCGCCTATCAAAGATCCAAGCAGGGGATTTTTGACGCCCAGAGTGCCGATGACGTATCAATTGTTCCCGATGGGAATGAGTCCGGTGCACAATGGAGAACGCGAGGTCATCGGTTTCAGTTCGGATTGCATGACACGGGCGACGATGGGGCGTTTCTTGAGCGGGACACGCTCGTGCTGAGGTCTTCGTCCGGTGCATTCGAAGATGCCGTCCGCATTGCCGTGCCGAGTCAGCTGCCCGGCGTGCACAATCGCCTGAACATTGCGGCGGCCGCCTGCGCCGCGTGGCAGGCAGGTGCGGACCCGAATCGGTTTTCGGAGGTACTCAATTCCTTTCAGCCGCTGCCGCATCGACTGCAGTTGGTGGCTGAGCAGCAGGGACGACAGTTCTGGAATGATTCCATCGCCACCACGCCCGAATCGGCCATCATGGCACTGCGAGTCTTCTCGAAGCCTGTTGTGCTGCTGGCCGGTGGCTACGACAAAGGTCAGGATCTGAGTTCATTTGCTGCCGAAGTTCGCAGCACGGCGGACGCGGTGGTGCTGATGGGGCAGACCGCAGAGACTCTGAGATCGCTGATCGAAGCCGTCCCGGCGAGCGGAGGGTGTGAACCCTCCGAGGCAACTGGCGCTGACGATCAGGTCGCAGGACGACGAGTGAAGCATTCCCCGGTGATTCGTGTCGCGACCGACTTTTCAGATGCATTTGCTCAAGCCGTTGCACTCAGCCGTGAAGGCGGTATCGTGCTGCTCTCGCCGGCGTGTGCGAGCTACGGCTGGTTCCGCGACTACCGCGAACGCGGCGAGCTGTTTACGACGATGGCAAAGGAATGGAGACCTGTGCGATGAGAATTGAGATTGGCAAACGGAGTTTTGTTTTGGATGGTTTCGAGCCTGAGTGCGTTTCCCCAAGACGGGTCTCCAGACTCGTCCAGACCGCGCGTGCCCTGCACGGACGGGTCTGGAGACCCGTCCTGCGAACACAATCCCTCGTTCTTGTCGCATCAATGGCCCTGCTCATCGGCTGTACCGAAGAGTCGGCCGACATGTTCGAGACGGAACATGCTCGCCGAGCTGCGGCCGAAGATTCCACAACGGTGAAGATCACTCCCGAGAAACTGCGGCAGGATCTGAACACAAATGAATTGGCTACCTTCCTGATGTCGGGCGGTGAGGTCGTCGAAGCAAATCTGCTGCGATCCGGAGCCCGCACGGTTGATGCGCTGAAAGGACTGCCGCTGCGAGGCCTTGATCTGGGATTCACGCACGTCTCGGATCTATCGCCGCTGAGCGGAATGAAACTGACGATGCTGGTGCTTGAGAGTACACCGGTCAGTGACATCAGCGTGCTCAAAGGGATGCCCCTGGAGATCCTGAAACTGCAGAATACAAAGGTCGAAGACTTCTCGGTGATCGCGGGGATGCCGCTCGAGCAGTTTAACGTGCTCAATCTGCCGTTTTCTGATTTGTCACTGCTGAAGGACATGCGGCTGAATACACTCTGGCTGACCGGAAGCAAGGTCACCGATCTGTCCGGCCTGCCCGTCGGTACGCTGGTGAGTCTCGACATCGAAAACACAGAAATCAGCAGCCTGGACTCACTTGCGCGACAGACAACTCTGCGGCGGCTGAACATCGCAAACACTCCGGTTGCGGATGTCAGTCCGCTGAAAGATCTGAGACTGGAACGACTGATTCTTTCCCCGGATCGAATCCGCACCGGTATGGAATCGCTTCGAACCATGACGAGCCTCGTCCTGATTCAGACATCGATCGACGAAGAGCTTTCGGCGGATGAATTCTGGAAGCGCTATGATCTAGGTGTCTGGAAACCGACGGACGAGACGCCGCCCGTGCAGCCGTAATGGACTGCTCGTCTAAAATCCCGCTGGCAGAACACTCTGGCTGACGTTCGGCGGGAGATCCAGTCAAAAGTCCACGCCCGCTCATCACTTCTGTTCGAAGACCCCGCGGAAGTCCGCCGCTTTGAACAGGCACTCAAGAGCATTGCATCGTGATTCCTGAATGGGCCATTCTGCTGTATCCACTGCTGATGATGTCGGCCCTCGCGACAGGAATCTGGCTGAAGAGCCGCCAGAAGAGTGACCTCGGACTGACGCCCTTTGAACGACTGTGGATCGGGTTGGGTGCGTTCATCGGGGCGATGCTGATGGCGAAGCTGCCGTTTGTCGTGCTGGACCCCGGAGGTGTCGCTGACGGGTCCGCCTTCCTGTTGTCGGGCAAGACGATCCTTTTTGGACTCGTCGGCGGTTACTTCGGCGTGGAGCTGGCCAAGTGGCGACTTGGTGTCCGAGTCAAAACCGGCGACACATTCGCCGTTCCGGTTTCCGCATCAATCGCTGTCGGACGTCTGTCGTGTCTCGCGGGAGGTTGTTGTTATGGAACGCCGACAAGTCTGCCGTGGGGACTGATCTTTCCCCGCATTGACAACGCGCCACGACATCCGACGCAGCTTTATGAGTTCGTATTTCACGTGCTTGCTGCGATCATTCTGGCATTGCTTCAGCAGCGTGGTCTCTTCAAAGGTCAGCTGATCAAGCTGTACTTCATCAGCTACTGCGTATACCGGTTCTTCAGCGAATTCCTCCGCCCCGAAGCCCGCGATGCTGTTGGACTGACAGCCTATCAATGGACTTCAATGATACTGATTCCGCTGTTCGGCTGGCTATGGTGGCGGGATGCGCGTCGCCTGGGGGCATCTGCCCCGAGCAATTCCCGCCGACAGGGCGACGGACCAACAGCGGGCACCCTCGGATGACATTCTTTGCCACGCTGCCACAATTCCGGTGTTCCGCTGCACTCTTTTATCAACGAACGACAGGGCGACAATTGTGATTCGACTGAACGAAGACCGGGCCGTCCGGCGAGTCCTGGACCTGATTGCAGTTTCAGGCGGAAGCTGTCAGGAGCACGCTGTCTCCGCCTGGATTCAGAAGGCATTGAAAGACGCCGGGGTCCCGATCTCTGCGATCAGCGTTGATTCGGCTCACAGGAAGAGTCCTGCCGGAGGAACGACCGGCAACCTGATCGTCAAACTGAAGGGGACAAAGAAAGGACCTCGCCGACTTCTCATGGCGCACATGGATACCGTGCCGCTTTGTGTGGGATGTGAGCCGGTTCGCGAAGGCGACTGGATCCGACCGAAATCGAAAGACACGGCACTCGGCGGCGACAACCGCGCGGGGTGTGCGGTTGTGCTGACCGCGGTACTTGAAACGCTGGCCCAGGGAATGGACTATCCGCCGCTGACGCTGCTGTTCACGGTGCAGGAAGAGATCGGACTTCGAGGAGCGCGGTTCGTCAGCGCAAGCAAGCTCGGCAAGCCCGAACTGTGTTTCAACTGGGACGGTCGTGATCCGAACAGTCTGATCACCGGCGCTGTCGGTGCGAACAATCTCTCGATCCGGATCGAAGGCATCGCCAGCCACGCAGGCGCACATCCGCAGGACGGAGTGAACGCGGCAGTGATTGCGTCACTGGCGATCGCTCAGCTGCAAAAGTCCGGTTGGCACGGACTTGTGCGGAAGGGGCGAAGTCGAGGTTCCAGCAACCTGGGAGTCATCATGGGAGGCGACGCGACCAACGTCGTCATGCCGCTGGTGACAATTCAGGCGGAGGCGCGCAGTCACGACAACAAGTTCCGCCAGCAAATTGTCGCGGCCTGGCGTGATGCATTTGAAACAGCCACGGACAGTCTGACGAATGCCAGCGGTCAGTACGGAACTCTCAGGTTCGAAGAAGACATTCGTTACGAACCGTTCCGAATCGACGACAACAGCCCATGCGTTCTCGCCGCGAAGGCGGCGTCAGAATCGGTCGGCCTGAAACCCGTCGCCCAAATCTGCGACGGTGGACTCGACGCCAACTGGCTCGCTGTCCACGGCTTTCCGACCGTCACGATGGGCTGCGGCCAGCATGAGATTCATACGGTGAAAGAACGTCTGTTTATTCCCGAGTACCTCGCAGCGTGCAAGGTCGGCTTGGCGCTGGCGACGGGTGGTTGACCCGAAGCGCAAAAGGCGAGCGGTTGGGCGTCAGCCCACCGAGGGAGACGGCGTGTTCTGCCGAATTGCATGGCAATGTTCTGTTGTATGACAACCCGCCGCGACCGCGTCTTGCCACATTAAAGAACCTGTTTGGCCGTTCCCCCGGGATTCCTCGGTGGGCTGACGCCCAACCGCTCGCCTTTGCGGGGAATTGCGTTGCCAGCTATTCTTCCGCCGAAGAGCAAGTCCTCGCCATTTGATCGCCACGGATCCGCATGTCCTCCCCGGAATTCCAGACGCATCTTGAAGAACTGCGAACAGTGGTTGAGGCTGCGCTGAAGGCGGAATTGGGCCGGGTCGGGTGGCCGGACAGTCTGAAGGAGGCAGTTGAATACAGCCTGATGGCGGGGGGAAAGCGACTGCGGCCCGTGCTGGTGTTGCTGGCGAATGAAGTGTGCGGCGGGAATCGCGACGATGCGATCGCCGCGGCGTGTGCGATTGAGATGGTTCATACCTATTCGCTGATTCACGATGACCTGCCGTCGATGGATGACGACGACTTTCGCCGGGGTCGACCGACCAGTCACAGAGTTTTCGGTGAAGCCCTCGCGATCCTTGCCGGCGATTGCCTGTTGACACAGGCGTTTGAGACGATTTCGTCGGCAGGTGTTGATCCGGGACGAATCGCAGTGCTGGTTCGGATCCTGGCCGGCGCCGCGGGCGGCGCCGGCATGGTCGGAGGGCAGGTGCTGGATCTGGCGGCCGAACGAGGGGCATTTCGGAAAGCGGAAAGCGGAAAACGGAAAGCGGAAGACGCGGCAAATCCCCGTTGCGATTCGAAGTTCGATGCGGTTGGAACGGGACACGGGTCGGGGGCTTATGCTGCGGCAGGATTTACCGGATCTTCGGGTGCCGCACAGTCGCGATCTCCGGATTCTGAGCAGAACGATTCCAATCAAACGCCTGAAACTCGCGTAGTAGAACTCACGCGGATTCATAAAATGAAGACGGGAGCCCTGATCACCGCGGCTCTGGAACTGGGTGCAGTCAGTGCTTCAGCCGATCCGGAAGAAATCGCTCGGCTGCGGCGGTACGGATACTGCATCGGCCTGGCGTTTCAGATTGCGGACGACTTGCTGGATGTGACGGGCGATCAGACTCGACTGGGCAAAACTCCCGGTCGTGACGCGGATCTCGGGAAACTGACATACCCAAGCCTGTTGGGGATCGAACCCAGCCGCGTGAGGGCTCAACAATTGGTGCAGGACGCATGTGGTGCTGTCGACGCTTTTGGCGAATGCAGCAGGTGGCTGAAGGAACTGGCCCGGTTTATCGTGGAAAGAGATCACTGATGTCATTTGAGATCCTGAGCGGAATCCGATCCCCAAAGGACTTGCGCGGACTGAGCGATCCCGAGCTGAATCACCTGGCGGTTGAGATCCGCGAAGCGCTGCTGACGATTGTCTCCGACCGGGCTGCGCACTTTGCCAGCAACCTTGGAGTCGTCGAGCTGTGCCTCGCGCTGCATTTGACGTTTGACTTTTCGAAGGATCGGCTCATCTGGGACACCGGCCATCAGATCTATCCTCACAAACTGATCACCGGGCGGTTCGATCAGTTCTCAACGATTCGTCGTCGTGGCGGGCTGATGGGATATCCGAATCCCGCCGAGAGCGAGTATGACCTCTTCGTCACAGGACACGCGGGCAGCAGTGTCTCGACGGTTCTGGGAATGAAGGCCGCGGATGATCTGATCTTCAAAGACGGGCGCAAGTCGGTGGCTGTGATCGGCGACGGAGCGTTGCCGTCCGGCATCGTGTTTGAAGCGATGAACAACGCCGCGGGGCTGAAAAAAGATCTGCTGGTGATTCTCAACGACAACAAGATGGGCATCTGTCCGCGAGTCGGCGGGCTGGCGTGTTATCTCGACAAAGCTCGCGTCGCTCCATTTTACAACGGGCTGAAGCGTGACGTTTCATGGCTGCTGAACAAGCTGCCGCTCGTGGGAGAGTCGACCGAGAAAATGCTGGGTGGTTTCAAGGATGCCGTGAAATCGTTTCTGCACGGCGGGATGCTGTTTGAAGAAATGGGGTTCCGTTACATCGGACCTGTCGACGGCCACGACATTCGTTCGCTGCGGCAGTACCTGGAGATGGTCCGCGACGTCAAGGGCCCGGTGCTGCTGCATGTGTTCACAGAAAAGGGCCACGGCTTCGAGCCCGCGTGCAAGGACCCGGTCAAGTTTCATACTCCGTCACCGTTTAAGCGCGACGCGGACAATGAGATTGTTCCGGTGAAAAAGTCGTCCGAGATTTCCTATACCGAAGTCATGTCGGACGCGATTCATGAATGCATGGGAGAAGACGATCGAGTCTGCGTGCTGACCGCAGCAATGTGCGCGGGAAACAAACTGGAACGAATTCGCAACGAGTACCCTGATCGATTCTTCGATACAGGCATCTGCGAGAGCCACGCCGTGGCGTTCGCCGCCGGAATGGCGAAATCCGGGATGAGGCCGATTGTGGACATCTACAGCACTTTTCTGCAGCGGAGCTTCGATCAGATTTTCCAGGAGGTTTGTCTTCAGAATCTTCCGGTCACGTTCTGCCTGGATCGAGCCGGCCTGTGCGGCCCCGACGGACCAACGCATCACGGTGTGTTCGACATGTCGTACATGCGAATCTTCCCGAACATGATGGTCATGGCTCCTGGTGATGAACTGGAAGTTCGTCAGATGCTGGACTTCGCACTTCAGTGCGGATCACCAGTTTCGATTCGCTATCCCAAGACGCGCGTGGAACCGGTCCCGCGCGAGGTGGCTCCCATTCAGCGGGGCAGGGCGGAAGTGCTGTCGCTGGGACAGGACGGCAACATCCTGTCATGCGGCACAATGCTGCCGCGAGCCATCGAAGCCGCCGCTCAGCTGCGCAGCGAGGGGCTGGACATTGGCGTGGTGAACGCCCGCTTCGTGAAGCCGGTTGATGAAGAAGTCATTGCGAAAGCTGGGGTCG
>Ga0163144_10026167_pt1 | contig 11356 bp, 10 predicted proteins | sample OliLak19BULKMAT1_FD_123175 | JGI IMG/M metagenome (GOLD analysis project Ga0163144, IMG submission 123175) | Freshwater microbial mat bacterial communities from Lake Vanda, McMurdo Dry Valleys, Antarctica - Oligotrophic Lake LV.19.BULKMAT1 | ecosystem: Environmental > Aquatic > Freshwater >... | reverse complement strand
GGATGCCCGGATCGCCCCGTCCACGGGGCCGGGCTTTAGGAGCGCGCCGCATGTCCCGCACCCAGGCCTTCCGACACATGGCCCTCACCGGCGGCCCCGGCGATGAGGTTCTGCTCCTGCGCGCCCTCACCGGCACCGAGGAACTCGGCCGCCTGTTCGAGTACACCGTCGAGTGCGTCTCCGAAAGCCCGGACGTGGTCTTCGAGGACTGGCTCGGGCAGAACGTGAGCATCCGCCTGGCCTCACATGGCGGGGAGCGCGAACGATTCCTGAACGGGATCGTCAACGACATGGAGCAGACGGGCATGATCGGGCGTCTGGCGTCTTATCGACTCAAGGTCGTCCCGTTCCTCTGGTTGCTGACGCGCAAGGCCGACTGCCGGATCTTCCAGGACCAGACCGTCCCCGAGATCATTCTCGAGATGATGAAGGAGAAGGGGTACACCTACATCGACAACCGCCTGTCGCGCACCTACTCCAAGTGGGAGTATTGCGTGCAGTACCGCGAGACCGACCTGAACTTCATCCACCGCCTGATGGAGCAGGAAGGCATCTACTACTACTTCATCCACGAGGAGGGCAAGCACACCCTGGTGCTCAGCGACGACCGCGGCTCGCACTCGCCGGAGGAGGGCGCCGCCGAGGTGCCGTTCTTTCCGCCGGGGGCAAGGGCCGTGTCCCGTCCCCATGTGTATCAATGGAGGGTCCGCAAGCAGATCCAGTCGACGGCCTACTCCACCACCGACTACAACTTCCAGAAGCCCAAGGATGACCTGTACGTGCGAGGCAGCAAGCCCAAGCAGCACACCTTCGGCGAGATCGAGGTCTTCGATTACCCCGGCGGGTACACCGAGTATGCCGACGGCGAGACGCACGTCCGCCTTCGCACCGAGGAGCTCGAGGTCGGCTACGAGACGATCGACGCCATGACCAGCAGCCGCCTGGTCTGCACGGGGCGCTTGTTCACGCTCACAGGTCACCCCAGGTCCGACCAGGGGCGGGAGTACCTGCTCGTGGGCACGACGCTGGAAGCCACAACCGACGCCTTCGACGGCGGATCGGTGGACACCCAGGCCAACTACACGTTCCGCTGCGGGTTTGACTGCATCCCCAGCGCCACGCCCTATCGCCGCTCGTGCAGCACGCCCAAGCCGGTGATTCCCGGCCCGCAGACCGCGTTCGTCACGGGCCTGGAGGGCCAGGAGATCACGACCGACGAGCACGCCCGCGTCAAGGTCAAGTTCCACTGGGACCTGTACGGCGAGGCCAACGAGAAATCGACCTGCTGGATCCGCGTGTCCCAGGACTTCGCGGGCAAGCGATGGGGCAGCCTGTTCGTGCCGCGCCAGGGCCAGGAGGTGATCGTGACGTTCCTGGAGGGCGACCCGGACAGGCCGCTCATCACGGGACGGGTGTACAACGCCGAGAACAAGCCGCCGTACGACCCCAAGGCCAACCCGACGTTCTCGACAATCAAAACACAGACGATTGACGGCGATGGTTTCAACGAGCTGCGATTCGACGACAAAGCGGGTGAGGAACAGATCTTCATGCACGCGCAGAAGGAGCTGGACATTCGTGTGCTGGGGTCGGAGCGTGAGACGGTGTGCGGGGAGTTCCACCTGAGCGTGGGCGGGGACCACAAGCGGGGTGTGGGCGGGGACATGGACTCGGACACCAAGGGCTCCGAGAAGCGCAACGTGGGGGCGGACCTGCACCTGACGGTGGACGCGGCCCGGATGGTGAAAATCGCGGCGTCGGACGACCTTACGGTGGGTGCGAACCTGACCGAGAGCGTGACCGGCGACCACGTCGAAGATGCGGCGCGGTGGTTGGTGCGGACGCGGCAGGCCAAAATCGAGGCATCCGAGAGCATCGTGCTCAGGTGCGGGGGGTCGAAGATCAAGATCTTGCCGGGCAGGATCCAACTGACGTCGGAGTTGGTGGAGATCAGCGGGAAGTCCCTGGTGCACATCGATGGTCAGAACGTGATTGTCCAGGCGTCGGGCAACCTGCTCAACTCGGCGGGGTCTATCTCGCTGTCCACCCCCGAGGTGAACTCGATCGCGTCGGTCGTCTCGTTCTCGTCGGCGGTGCTGATGACGGCCACCTTGGTCGCGTCGGCGGCGGTGGTCTCGCCGAGTTACACGCCCGGGGCCGGGAACATCCTGTAGGTTCGGTGAGCAGGGCGACAGTCGAGCGTTCGTGCGGCGGGTCGGGATGAGTTCGGACGGCCCGCGAGGGCGTGAACAACGGATTGGAATCTGAGTCGGCCGGCATGGTCGGCACCAGGAGCGACAGATGGCCGCGGCCAAACCAACCAAAGCGACCGGACCCGACCAGGCGTGCAACGCCGACCCCGGCTCGAAGTCGGACCTCGAGAAGAAGGCGGCCAGGCCGTTGCCGCACGTGCCGGAGGAAGAACCCGCCCACTGGATCGAAGTCCGCCTTGTGGACGAGGCCGACAAGCCGGTCGTGGGCGAGATGTGGGAGGCCCTGCTCCCCAACGGGCGGATCGCCCGCGGCGTGACCAACAAGTTCGGCGTCGGGCGCGTCTCGGGCATCAAGCCGGGCGGCTCGTGCAAGGTGTCCTTTCCAAGGCTCGACAAGGGGGCGTGGGAAGAGGCGTGAGCATCAACCACGGAGACACAGAGGCACAGAGGAAGGCGACGGGGCTGAAAGCCAGGGCCGCGAGCAACAGCCGCCAACAACCCGCCTTCCCCCGTCCACCTCCCCCCACTGCCTTTCTCTGTGCATCGGTGCCTCTGTGGTGAATCTCTTTGATCGCGGACGGAGCAGACCAATGGCGGACAGAACAATCGGCAACGGCGACAGCATCATCTCGGTCGCCAAAGACAACGGGTTCTTCTGGGAAGACCTGTGGAACCACGGCTCGAACGCCGAGCTCAAGTCCAAACGCAAGGACCCAAACGTCCTCTTCCGAGGCGACGTGGTCCACGTCCCCGAGCTCGAGAAGAAAGTCCTCGACAAGGCCTGCGATCAGCGCCATGAGTTCAAGCGCAAGGGCGACCCGGTCAAATACAAGGTCCGACTGCTCCGCTACGGCAAGCCACGCAAGAGCGAGGCCTACACCCTCGACCTGGGCGGCGAACTCCTCCAAGGCACCACCGACGCCGACGGCAAGATCGAGCAGTGGCTCCCCGGCAACTGCAAGGGCGGCCGCCTTATCCTCCAGGACGGCAAGGAGATTTACCCCGTCTCCATCCACCGCCTCGACCCCGTCGAGGAGACCACGGGCCAGCAGCAACGCCTCAAGAACCTGGGCTACCCCATCCCCATGACCAGCGGCAAACTCGACAAGGCCACCAAGGCCGCCCTCATGGCCTTCCAGAAGGTCTGGAAACTCAAGGAATCCGGCGAGCCCGACGACGCGACCAAGGCCAAACTCCTCGAACTGCATCCCTAGGCCTCAGGTGGCTCAGCCGTGCAGGCTGAGCCGCGGGCGCAGCCCGCGCCCGAACCACCAGCGACCCCCTCCCAGCAGTTTCTCGGATTGACTCTTGCAGGCCCACCCACCCGGACCCGGCCTCAGTACACAGGCGGAAACGACCATGCTCGAAGCAGTCAGCGGAGCCATCGGCGACATCGCGGGAGCCCTGGGCGACAGCGCCCCCGGTGCCCCAACCCAGGGCGAGCCCGTCTATTACCCCGGTGAGTCCATCGCCCCCACCGACGGCTCCAACGCCGCCGACCAGGCGCCCCAGAACCTCCAGCCCCTCGACTCGATGCCCATCGAGTTCATCCACTTCGGGCGAGCCCACCCCGACGACGGCGCCCGCTTCCCCCACATGGAACTTCCCGACGCCGACCACGCCGACCTCGATGAGGGCATGGACCCCCGCGGCCTGTTCTTCCGGGCCGCCATGCAGCGTGAGGCCCTCCTGCTCGACGCCATGGTCGGCGCCACCCAGAACGTCATGAAGGAGTACGAGAGCAACTCCGGCGCGGTGGGCGAGCTGCTCGGGGCCGCCACCAGCATGTTGATGGGCGACGACGCCGGCGGCGGCCCCCCCAACATCGACGACCTGCAGCGCATGCGCGACGACATCGCGGTGGCCGGCGGAAAGGCCAACGCCAAGGACATCAAGTACGAGGACATCCACGACTCGGGCACCCTCCTGCACCAGGCCCGCGCCGACTACAACAAGTTCTGCACCGAACTCCTCATCCCCTTCTACGTCAAGAAAGACGGCGGCGGGGGCGGCGGCGCGGGCGGGCTCATGGACACCGTCGGCGGACTCATCCCCGACCTGCCCGGCGTCGGCGACGTGTTCAAACTCATCACCGGCATCCTGTTCAAGCCCTTCGACCTCTACCTGGCGATGTACCTCTCCGCGCGCGACGCCCTGCACACCGACATCGAGAAGGGCGCGTACAACCTCACCATCCGCCAGATCCGCACCCGCCACACCCCCGTCTTCGACGCCTGGGGCCCCAAGGTCCCCCCGCCCCCGCCCCCTCCCCCCGGCACGCCCCCGCCCCCGCCACCCTCCAACATCCTCGAAGAAATCCAGCAGAAGGCCCAGGCCGCGAAGAAGGCCGCCGAGGACGCGGTCCAGGACGTTCGCGATGCGTACCAGGACGCCCAGGACGCCTTCAACGACTTCTTCGGCCGCCCGCCCAAGGCCATGTTCGGCGACGAGAGCCTCGCCATCGCGTTCGCCTCGTTCCCCCAGATCGGCCCGCTCTACCTCGACGCCATCCGCACCGTCATCGGCATCGATGAGCTGCCCGGCTTCGTCTCCAAAATCATCGAGGAGATCACCGCCCTCCAGTTCGACATGCTCAAGCGGATCTACGAGACCATCAACCGCGACCCCAACAAACTCATGGAGGACATGCCCCTGCTCGAACTCGGACGCCGCGCCGTCTACGACCGCCTCATGAAGCTTCTCACCGACACCGTCCCCTTCCTGGGCCCGCTCACCGATCCCAACAACCAACTCTTCAACATGGGCGGTTTCGGCATCGGCGGCAAGCAGATCGGCGATCTGGGCCTCGCCCAGCTCGACAAAGCCATCGGCCCGGGCCTCAACTACATCATCGAGCTCACCATGAAGGACCTGGGCCCGCGCATCCGCGACCTCCAGATGCAGGCCGCCACGGGCAACTCACTCGTCATGGACGTGCTGCTGGGACACTTCCCCCACCTGCTCACGCTCACGGTTCGCAACACCTTCTTCCCGTTCTGGGAGCTCATGGTCACCCACCTCTTCAACCGGGCCAGCGACATCCTGGCCATGGGCATGAGCCCCACCAAGGCCCTGCTCGGCAGGCCCGCGGAGTTCCTCACCGACGCCCAGAAGGAAGTCGAGAACGTTGACAAGGAGATCGAGGACGCCAAAAACAAGGCCGAAAAGGTCCAGGAGCGGCTCTCCGCCTTCAACCAGGACACGATCGCGGCCTTCGCCTCCGACCCCGAAGGCTTCGTCGACAACCTGCTCGCCGACGACCCACTGGCCCCCGAGGACGCCGAGCCCGAGCCGCCCCCGGTCTTCCCCGGCTCATGGCGAGAGAACGCCGGCACCGGCGTGAACATCGACGGTGACAAGGCCGAGGCCCTGGGCTTCGTCGAGACCGAGCCTTTGCCGCCCGAAGACGAAGCACCCGAGCAAGAGCCCGCTCCCGCCAACGCCACCGGCGCACCGCCGATGCCCTGAGGCCGCGTCGGGCGCCCCGGGTCAACCGAGCCGGTCCCGCGAGCGATCGGGCCACCGTTCGATCGCGGGCCGCGCCCAGACTCGCCGACCGTCCCGGGCGGCCCAAGCCCCGCCATCCGTCTCGAGCCCCCCACGCGAGTCGCTGGCGTGCGCTCGCACCAACGCCCGATGCCTCGGGCGATCTTCACCCGCACCGACCGCCGTGCGGTGGCCGACCGCTCGCGCGGCCGGTTCCGTCATCCCAAGCCCGCTCCATCACTCGAACTCGTGATGGAACGCGGGCGTCGTCGTGCCACCGATCGCTGCGTTGAGCGATCGGTGCCCCGGTCACAACCGACCAACCCGCACCGATCGTGCACAGCCACGATCGGTGGCACGCCCGAGTCGCAACGACAATCCGTATCACTCCGTCTCTCGATCGTTTCTTGACTTTTTATTCACAACACCGTATATTCCTGCATGACCTCCCGCCGCGCCCGACAAGCCCGGATCGTCCGACTCCTCTCCAAGAGCCCCGTCCCCAGCCACGAGGCCCTCCGCGCCCTGCTCGCCTCCGACGGCATCGAGGCCACGCAGGCCACCATTTCACGCGACCTGCGCGAGATCGGCGCCGTCAAGGGTGGCGCGGGCTACACCCTCACCGCCAACATCATCGCCGCCGCCGGCGCCGCCTCCCAGGCCAACCAGATCGCCGCCTACGCCACCGCCGCGGCCCAACCGCCCCCGCACGCCAACCACGCCCCCGCCTCGGGCCACGCCAACGGGCACGCCACGCCCCACCTCGCCCCGCTCCACGCCGGCTCCCTCCACGCCCAGGCCGCCCTCTCCAGCGTCGGTCGCTCCGCCGCCATGCGCACCTTTGTCATCTCCGTCGAGCGTGGCGGCAGCATCGTCGTTCTCCGCACGGGCCCCGGGCACGCGTCCCTCGTCGCCGCCGAGATCGACCGCGACGCGCCCGATGGCGTGCTGGGCACCGTCGCCGGCGACGACACCATCTTCATCGCTTGCCGCGGCGAGCCCGCCGCCAAGCGCGTCGCCACCGACTTCGCACACGCCGCCGGCGTCGGCAAGGCCGCCAGGAGCGCGCGATGACCCGCTCCTCAAAGCCTGACGATGGGCTCGGGCGTGCCAGCCCGACCTCACATGAGGGGGTCGGGCTCTCCGGCCCGACCTCTCCCGGTCGCCGCGCCCGCGCCGTCGTCATTGGCGCCTCGGGCTACACCGGCGCGGAACTCATCGAGATCGTCCTCCGCCACCCCTCCGCCCAACTCGTCGGACTCTTCGGCTCCGGACGCACCGCCGAGGCCCAGACGCTCGACTCCCTCTGGCCCCGCTTCCGCGGCCAATGCGACCTCAAAGTCCTCCCGCTCTCCGGCGGAAGCGCCACTTCCACCCCCTCGTCGCCCTCGTCCGGCTCAACCGCCGCTTCGATGGACGCCGTCCTCTCCCTCGAGCCCGACGCGGTCTTCCTCGCCACACCACATGAAGCCAGCCTCGACCTTGCCGCCGCGCTCATCCACCGCGTCCGCGTCGTCGTCGATCTCTCCGCCGCCTTCCGCCTCTCCAGCCCCGACGCCTATCCAAAGCACTACGCCTTCGCCCATCACCACCCCGAACTGCTCCCCAGCGCCATCTACGGCCTGCCCGAACTCAACCGCGCCCGACTCGCCGGCGCCAGCCTCATCGCGGCCCCGGGCTGCTACCCCACCTCCGCCATCCTGCCTCTCTGGCCGCTCGTGCAGGCCGGCGCCATCCGCCCCGGCTTCACCCCCATCATCGACTCCACCAGCGGCGTCTCCGGCGCGGGACGCACACCCAACCAACGCTCCCTCTTCTGCGAGGTCTCCCAGTCCCCCTACGCCGCCCTCCGCCACCGCCACTCCCCCGAAATCGCCGAGCACGCGGGCACGCCCGTCCACTTCGTCCCCCACCTGGGCCCCTACGACCGAGGCATCCTCACCACCATCCACGTCGAACTCGCCCACGGCTGGACCGAATCCCGCGTCCGCGACGAACTCGCCCGCCGCTACGCCCGGGAGCGCTTCATCCGCCTCCTGCCCGCAGGCCAGTGGCCCACTGTCGCGGCCGTGCGCAACACCAACTTCTGCGACATCGCCCTCATCGAATCCGACCCCGCCGGCCACCTGGTCCTCTGCTCCGCCATCGACAACCTCGTCAAAGGCGCGAGCGGCCAGGCGGTCCAGGCGATGAACGTCGCGCTCGGCCTCGACGAATCCGCGGGCCTCGCCCCCTCCCCCGCGTGCGGGGGTGGTGTCAACGAGGCGCTGCCAAGTTGACTGTGGGGGTATGAAACGCCGTGGCGCGGCGGAACATCGATGAAACAACGACCCGCCCCGAGCTGATTTCTTTCAACCCATCGCCACGCCTCTCAGCGTCACCTCTCCCTCCCGCCATTTGCCTCCCGCCTTCCTCGGTGTCTCTGTGCCTCTCTGGTGATTCCCATCCGATGAACATCCCGCCAAACAACCCGCCTCCCGCCCCGCTGGTCGTCAAAGTCGGCGGCGACGCCATCGACGCGCCCGAGTTCCCCGAACTCTGTGCCGCGCTCGCCGCCCTGCACGCCACACTCCCCGCCGGCCTCATCCTCGTCCACGGCGGAGGCAAGGCCGTTGATCGCCATCTCGACCGCCTGGGACTCACCACGCAGCGCCGCGACGGCCTGCGCATCACCCCGCCCGAGATCATGGACCAGATCACCGCCGTTCTGGCCGGCTCCACCAACACCGCGGTCGTCGGCTCACTGCTTGCCGCTGGCGCCCCAGCCGTCGGACTCACGCTCGGCGACGGCTTCCTCACCATCTGCGAGCCCATCTCTCCCGGCTTCGACGTGGGCCGCGTCGGCGATGTCGCCGGCGGCGACCCGGGCCTCGTCCGCGCCCTGCTCGAAGCCGACTTCCTCCCCGTCATCGCCTGCGTCGGCCTCGACCGCAAGGGCCGCACCCTCAACGTCAACGCCGACCACGCCGCCCGAGGCATCGCACGCATCGTCGCCGCCTCCGGCCTGCTCCTGCTCACCGATGTGCCCGGCATCCTCGACGCCGACCGCCGCGTCATCCAGACCATCGACGCGACCACCATCGAAGCCCTCATCACCCAGGGCGTCATCGCTGGCGGCATGATCCCCAAGGCCCGCGCCGCCGCCCAGGCCGCCGCCCTCATCGGCGCCCCCGCCATCGTCGCCTCCTGGAAGACGCCCCAGAACCTCCTCACCCTCGCCCAAGGCCACCCCGTCGGCACCCGCGTCCAGGCACACCCCGAGCCCCACGCCCACTCCCGACGACGAACCTGAGCCCTCCCCGCTCGCCCGAGACCATGAACCGAAACTCCGCCACGTTTTCCCGAATGACTTGACTGCGCGCCGTGTTCGTACTCTGGCGCCCGCGCCTCCCCCGCACCGCCCGCACGCCACCCCGCACACGCCGACTTCCAGAGAGAGCCCCATGACCAAGCCCACCTCCACCCTCTCCTCGCTCGCCGTCTCCCCCGCGGCGCTCGCCTCGCCCAAACTCGGCTCCACCGCCCCGGCCCGCTCCGCCTCCATCACCGCGCCCACCACGACCTCAGCCGCGCCCGCCGACCTGCTCACCCTCTCCGAACTCACCGGCGACCAGATCCGCGGCCTGTTCGCCCTGGCCGCCCGCACCAAGCGCGACATCACACCCTACCGCAAAGCCCTCGACGCCAAGAGCGTCGTCCTGCTCTTCGAGAAAGCCTCCCTCCGCACCCGCCTGACCTTCGAAGTCGGCATCGCCAAGATGGGCGGGCACCCCATCTACTACGACCACTCCGCCTCCCCCATCGGCCAGCGCGAGGCCGTCAAGGACTACGCCAAGAACCTGGACCGCTGGGTCGACTGCATCATCGCCCGCGTGAACAAGCACGCGGTGCTCGACGAGATGGCCCGCCACAGCCGCGTGCCCGTCATCAACGCGCTCTCCGACCTGGCTCACCCCTGCCAGGCTCTGGCCGACCTCTTCACCCTCCAGGAACGCTGGGGCACGCTCGAGGGCAAAAAACTCGCCTACGTCGGCGACGGCAACAACGTCTGCCACTCGCTCATCCTGTGCGCCGCCAAACTCGGCGTCAGCATCACCGTCGTCGGCGCCCGCGGCTTCGAGCCCCAGTTCGCCGTCCTCCAGGAGGCCACCCGCTGCCTCACGGGCGGCGCGACCATCCGCGTCACCGCCGATCCCGCCGCGGTCGCCGGACACGACGCGGTCTACACCGACGTCTGGGTCTCCATGGGCCAAGACGCCCAGACCGACCAGCGCCTCGCACACTTCGAGGACTACCAGGTCAACGCCGCCATGATGGCCCGCGCCGGGCGCGACGCGGTCTTCATGCACTGCCTCCCCGCCAAGCGCGGCATGGAAGTCACCAACGACGTCATCGACTCCTCACACTCGGTCGTCTACGACCAGGCCGAGAACCGCGTACACACCCAGAACGCCCTGCTCCTGCACATGCTCGCCGGCATCGACCTGGCCTGACCCCGTTGCTCCGCAACCGTGCCACCGATCGCCGCCCCGGGCGATCGTTGCCCCACGCCTCAACTCCCGCCCGCGCACTCGGCCTTCAATCACCCATGTCCACCGACCCCCCGCCCATTCCGCCCGAACTCCGCGTCGGCGCGCCCCTGCCCGAACCCACCACGGTCTGGACGCCACGCGCCGAATCGGCCCGCCTGGCCCGTCCCGGCGGACGCCACGGCTCCATGGAGGCCCTCTCCCGCATCAGCAGCATCTCCCTCAACTTCGTCTACTCCGTCGCCGGCCTCGCCCTGCTCGGCTGGCTCGTCGACTACTTCGCCAAATCCGTCCCCATCGGCCTGCTCATCGGCGCGGGCCTGGGCGTCGCCGTGGGCGCGTACCGCTTCGTCCGCGAAGCCACCGCCCTCAACAAGAAGCAGGCCAGCGACCTCAGGATCACCCCAAAGCCCACCGACCCGCCCGCGTAGAGCGTGCCATCCGCCAGTTGCATTCTCACCCCACCCCCACCCCCGCCCGCCCTCACGCGCTCAAACTCAACTCCGCCCCCTTGCCCCCCATCCCACCCGCCCTCTCCGCCGCCAGCTTCTCCAGAAACATCGCCCACGTCTGCCGCTCGAACGCCAGCAGCTCGATCACCTCGTCCAGCTTGGCCGTGTTCCGCTCCGTGCTCGCCTCCAGCAGCCGCGAGTACATGTAGGTGTACAAGGCCCGCACACGCTGGGCCAGCGACGGCTCCGTGTCAGGCCCGATGCTCGTCAGCAGCTCAAACACGATGGCCCGGCACTGGCTCACCCCCAGATAAGTCCCCTCGAAGTCCTTGCGCCCCATCGCCTCCCGCCCCTGGGTCGCGAACCGGATCGCCCCATCCAGCAGCATCAGCCGAACCTGCTCGGGTGTTGCGGTCAGGACCTTGGTCCGGAGGTAAGCGTTGGCGGAGTCGTGTGCCATGCGGGCAGGGTCATCGGACGTTGCGGGCGGATGCATCAGCCGTCAGGCGTCAAGCCCCAACGGGCGCAGGAAGTGCCCGAATCCAGGAAACCGACGGGGCGACGTGGCAGAGTGACCACATGGCAACGTGAGAGGCACGCGGCGAACCACGCACCGCGCCCGGAGACGCTCCGCCCCGCACTTTGCCCCTCCGCCACTCCGCCACTCCGCCACTCC
>Ga0163144_10026164_pt1 | contig 11357 bp, 6 predicted proteins | sample OliLak19BULKMAT1_FD_123175 | JGI IMG/M metagenome (GOLD analysis project Ga0163144, IMG submission 123175) | Freshwater microbial mat bacterial communities from Lake Vanda, McMurdo Dry Valleys, Antarctica - Oligotrophic Lake LV.19.BULKMAT1 | ecosystem: Environmental > Aquatic > Freshwater > Lake... | reverse complement strand
TCGGCACGCACATGCGTGTAATAGAACGGACGCGCGCGCACGGCCGCTTCACCATTCACGCGCGTCCACGTCTCCCCGCGGTCATCCGAGCGATACAGCCCGCCCTCGGGTTCGGCTTCGATCATTGCCCACACGCGCGTCGGATCGGCGGGAGACTGCGTCACCGCGACCTTCCCCACGATGCCCTCGGGCAAGCCGCCGCGCACCTTTGTCCACGTCGTCCCCCCGTCGCGCGAGCGGTACACGCCCCCTGCGGGGCCTCCCGAAATGACCGTCCACGGCTTCCGCTCGGCGCGCCACATGCCGGCCCACAACTCGTTCGGATCGTCGGGCGCCATGGTGATGGTCACCGCGCCAGTGGAGTCGTTCAGGAACAGCACCTGCTCCCATGAGCTGCCGCCATCAATGGTGCGGTAGACGCCGCGTTCCTTGTTCTTGCCGAACGGATGTCCGAGCGCCGCCACGAGAACGATGTTCGGATTGCTCGGGTGGATCACCAGTTTGCCGATCGCCCCCGACTCCGGGAGCCCCACATAGGTCCACGTGCTCCCGGCGTTCACGCTCCGCCACACACCGGTGCCGACGGAGACGTTGCCGCGAATCGACGCGGAGCCAAGCCCCACGTAGATGATGTTGGGATCGCTGTCGGCCACATCGATCGCGCCGACATTGCCGTTGTCGAGGAAGGCGTCGGTGAGTGAAGTCCAGGAGTTGCCCGCGTCATCCGAGCGCCAGACGCCCCCACCGGTCGTCCCCATGTAGAAGAGATTGGGCTGTTCCGCAACGCCGGTCACCGCCGTGGCGCGCCCGCCGCGATGCGGCCCCACCATGCGCCACCGCATCCCGTCGAACAGGCCCGGTTCCACGAGCGGCGCGACCGGCGTGGGTGTCGCGGCCGCCGCCGGGGGCGTCCGTCGAGCCGTCGGTGGTGCTACGGGTCTTGGCGCACGGGCCGCCTTCTGGGCCGCAGCCGAGGCCGGGACCTGGAGTGAAGCGAGGCACAGGGCAATAAGGAGGGCGCGCATTACGGAGACTCGGTCGAGGTCGGGGCGTCAGAAGGCTACGAAGTAAAATGACCGCCGGTCCGAACCGGCGACAGCGTGGCATTGTGGTCGCGTGACCTCGTGGCCGCGCTTCCATGTGGCCGTGTTGCCTCATGGCCGCGTTGCCTCGGTGCCTCCAAGGCGAGAGATTTCTCGCTCCGACCCCTCTCCCTCACCCCGACGCAGTTGCCAGACCTTAAGAGCATCGAGCGCTGGAAGGATCTCCGGGGCCGCCCTGAGCTGATGCTCGCGCGTCGGCTCGGCCTTGTGCTCGTCATCTATTTCGTGATTCGCCTCGTCTTTCTGGTGGATCACCGCGCCAATTTCGCCGACGCCTCCCTCGCCCAGCTCATCGGCGCCTTCCTGCGCGGGGCGCGCTTCGACCTCTCGGCGATCGCCTACACCAACATGCCGTTCGTCCTGCTCTCGCTTGCCCCCGGCATGTTGCTGGCCAAGGCATGGTATCAGCGTCTCCTCCTGACGCTGTTCATGCTCGTGAACGCGGCCTTCGTGATCGTGCAGGTCGGCGATATCGCCTACTACCCGTTCACGGGAACGCGCGTGACGATGGACGTCTTCGCGCTCACCGGCGAGGCGACGGCGCAGGCCGATCAGCTCTTCCTGAACTTTGCGGGCCTCACGGTCATCGCGCTGACGCTGATTGCGTTGCTGGTTGCGCTGTATCCGCGGCAGCGCGACGCGGCGCGTCATACGCGGTCGTGGATCGGCGCGGCGGCTGCCGTCGTCGCAACGGTGCTCTTCACCGTGATCGCCGCGCGCGGCGGCGTGCAGAAGAAGCCGCTGAACCCCATCCACGCGTTTGCGAGCGGCGATCATGAGCTCGGCGTCCTCACGCTGAACTCGGCGTTCACCCTGATCCAGTCGCCACGCGGGCGTCAGTTGCAGCCCGTGACGTATTTCGCGGACCAGGCGCAGGTCGATTCAATCCTGCAGGCGCCGTATGGCTACGCCGAGTTGGTGGGACGCCAGGCCGCAACGCAGCCGCAGAATGTCGTGTTGCTCATTCTGGAGAGCTTCGGCACCGAGTACTGGGGCGGGACGGAGCTCGAGGAGCCGGGGCTCACTCCTTTTCTCGACTCACTGAGCAAGCAGGGCGTGTTCTTCACCAACAGTTTCGCGAATGGGCGGCGGTCGATGGACGCGCTCCCCAGCATTCTGTTGGGCGTGCCGCTGTACACGGGCCAGAGCATCGCTGTCTCGGCGTATCAGGGGAATCAGTGGCTCGGGTTAGGCCACTTCCTTGAGAACGCGGGGTTCCACACCAGCATGTTCCATGGCGCGGTGAAGGGGACCATGTACTTCGATGCCATCGCGTCGATGGCCGGCATTCGCGAGTTCTATCCGCTCGAGCGCTTCCCAGCGGAGGTGCAGCGCGAGGGTTTTGACGGACATTGGGGTCTGTACGACGAACCGGCGCTGCAGTTCGCGGCGCGTCAGTTGGGGACGCATCCGCAGCCGTTCTTCACGACGCTCTTCACCATCAGCACGCACCATCCCTTCCGCGTGCCTCCGGCGTCTGTGAGCACCCTCCCCAAGGGGTCGCGCGAGATTCACCAGAGCGTGGCGTACGTCGATCACGCGGTGCGCGAGTTCTTCCGGACCGCGAGTCAGGAGCCTTGGTTCGGGAATACGCTGTTCATCATCACGGGCGATCACACGCCGCCGTTGCGCTCACCGCGCTACGACACGCCGCTCGGGCGTTACATGGTCCCCATCCTGCTCTATCACCCGGGGACGCCTTTGCCGGCGGTCGACCCCACGCGCCTCGTGCAGCACGTGGATCTCTTCAAGACCATTCTCGATTACACCGGCGCGCGGCCGCCGCGGGTGCCGGCGTTCGGACGTTCGCTCTTTTCGTCGGCCCCGGGTGAAGCGGTGCTCGCCACGGATGACGTCTATTGGATCGTGCGGAAGGAAGGCGTGCTCGAACGCCTCCCCGACGGCCGAGAACGCACGCTCGCGTTCCGTCGCGAGTTGACGGGGAGCGACCCGGGGACGCTGACGCCACAGCAGTCGGCGGAGATGTCGCAGCGCCTGCTGGCCTACGTACAGCACTTCACGATGTCGATCATCAACAACTCGTTCTATCGCGAGCCCGGATCACGTGCTGGCGCGCGCGGGGACAAGTGACGGCGCTCGGCCCGGACGCCGCGCACGCGCGGCGCGTGTTGTTGGCGCTGGCCGGCGCGGTCGTGCTCTCGCGGATCGCGGTGATCGTGTGGTTGAAGACATATCTCGGCGACGCCGGGGTCTACGAGCACGAGGAGATCGCACGCTCGCTCGTGGCCGGTGACGGGTTCCGGTTCACCTTCTTTGGACCAAGTGCGGAGTTGAGCGGACACCAAGCGCCAGCGATCCCGATGTTGCTCGCCGCGGGCTACGCGCTATTCGGCGTCGGGGCGGCCTCGGGCAAGTTGTTCGCCGAATTGGCTCTGGCGTTGCTCGCCGGCGGCGGTGCCTATGCGCTGGGAACGGTGGCGCACCGTTGGTGGGGCCCGCGCGTGATGGTGATTGCGGTGCTCGGATTTCTGGCCTATCCGGCCTTCGCGTACATGCCGACGCGGGTGCAGGCGGTGAACTGGGCGCTGCCGTTCCTGCTGATGTTCGTCGCGTCATTTGTGGCCCTCGTGGAGGGTCGGGACACCACGCGCCGGGCGGTCCTCACCGGGATTCTTGGTGGACTGGGCGCGCTCGGCGAGCCGATTCTCGCGGCGCCTTTTGGGCTCTGCTGGCTCTGGCTGTTGACGCAGCGGCAGGTGGGTGTGCGATCGAAGGTGCTCGTCGCGGTCGCCTGTGCGCTCACGCTCCTCCCCTGGGTGGCGCGCAACGCGATGACGCTGGGGAAGGCGGGGTTCGTGAAGAGTTCGTTCTGGTATGTCGCGTGGCAGGGCAATCATCCGGCCGCGACTGGGACCGACAAGCTCGATGTGTCGCCCAGTGTGGCGCGGGCGTTGGCGTGGCGCGTCGCCGGCGGGCGCGAGACGGAGGCCCTCCTCGATAGGGCCCGCCGACAGGCCGTGAGCGTCGACATTGCCATCACGGCGGCGGATAGCGCAGCGCTACGCGCGCTCCCGACCGAGCAGGCGCGCATGCAGTGGTTCGGGGCGCGGCTGCGGCGCGAACTCGCGGCCGACCCAGGCAGTTACCCGCGTGTTGTCGCGCGGCGCGCGTGGATGCTCCTCTGGTTCGATCCCACGAACCCGCGGTCGTACGTGGCGGCGTATCGGGTGCCGTATGTGGTGCTGGCGGTGCTGGCGGTGGTCGGTCTCCTGCTGATGGCGCGGGCGCGGGAGTGGCCCTCGAGCTTGGGTGTGTGGGTTGCGGCGGTGTGCGGGCTATATGTTGTACATACCCTCATCATCACCTCCGCCCGCTTCCGATTGCCGATCGAAGCGCTCCTGCTCCTTCCTGCCGCACTCGCGGTGCACCGGTTGCTCGAATGGCGTTCCACTCGCTGACGGTGGAGGAGACCCGGGCGCGACTCAAGGTCGCGCCGGATGATCAAGGGCTCAGCCCGAGCGACGTTGCCGCTCGTCTGTCGGAGCACGGCCCCAATACGCTGCCCGCGCCTGAGCCGGTCACCCTCGGTGCGATCGTCCTGCACCAGTTCCTGAGTCCGCTGATCTACATCCTGTTCGCGGCGGCGATCGTCGCGGTGGTGCTCGGCGACTTCGTGGATGCCGGCTTCATCGTGTTGATCGTCTCCATCAACGCGGCGCTCGGTGCGTATCAGGAGTGGCGCGCGGAGCGTAGCGCGGCCGCGTTGCAGGATCTGCTCAAGGTGATGGTGCGTATTCGCCGCGCCGGACGTGAGGACTCGATCGGCGCCGAAGAATTGGTGCCCGGGGATGTCGTGCTGCTCGAGTCTGGGAATCGAGTGCCCGCGGATCTCCGACTGGTGCGCGTCACAGGGCTTGAGGTCGACGAGTCCTTTTTGACGGGCGAGTCGGTGACCGTGCACAAGACCATCGAGCCGGTCGCGCCCGAGGCGCCGCTCGGTGATCGCCACAACATGGCCTACGCTGGGGCGACCGTACTCGCGGGACGCGCGGTCGGGTTGGTCTCGGCAACGGGACGCTCGACCGAGGTCGGCGCGATTGCCGCGCAGGTGACGAGCGGCACGGTGGTGAAGACCCCGCTGGTGCAGCGCATGGAGCGATTCTCGCGGCAGATCTCCGTTGCCGTGCTTGTTGCCTGCGCCGCGCTGATCGGGCTCGGATTGAGCACCGGCATGCCGATCGTCGAGGTGTTCTTCCTCGCCGTTGCGCTCGCCGTTTCGGCGATTCCCGAAGGACTCCCCGTCGCGGTCACCGTGACGCTCAGCATCGCCGCCACGCGTATGGCGAAGCGGAATGTGATCGTGCGTCGTCTGACTGCCGTTGAGGGACTCGGCAGCTGTACGATGATCGCGAGCGACAAGACCGGGACGCTGACGGTGAATCAGCAGACGGCCCGTAGCATCGCGATACCATCCGGGCCCACGTTGGACGTGACGGGTGAGGGCTACAATGACGATGGTGAGGTGCGGTCGCCGAATGGCGCGGTGCTCGCCGAGGGCGATCGTCCGCTGGCCCTCGGTGTTGCGCAAGCCGGCGTGCTCTGCAACGAGGCGCGGCTCGCTGTGGATGACGGGGAGTGGACGCAGCAGGGCGACGCGGTCGATGTGGCGTTCCTTGCCCTCGGACTCAAGTTGGGGATTCACACCGCTCGAGTCCGCGCCGATGCGAAGGTGCTTGGCGAACTCCCGTTCGAATCGTCGCGCGCGTACGCGGCCACGTTCTACGAGGCGGATGGGCAGCGACGCGTCGCCGTGAAGGGGGCGCTGGAGACGGTCCTCCCGCGCTGTACGACGATGCGGACGGCGGCCGGAGACGTTCCGGTCGATGCAGCGGCGATCGATGCGCAGTCGAACGCGCTGACCTCACTCGGGCAGCGCGTGATCGCGGTGGCCGAGGGTGCGCTCGACGCGAGCTTCGCACTCGATGGGGACGCAACGAGCGACCATCTGCCGCCACTCACGCTCCTTGGCGTGGTGGGGTTGCTTGATCCTCCACGCGCCGAGGCCGCAGCGGCGGTGGCCCAGTGCCGGGCGGCGGGCGTTGAGGTCGCGATGGTCACGGGCGACCATCCGCGCACGGCGTTCGCGATTGCGCGAGACCTCGGCATCGCCACGGACGAGTCGCGAGTGGTGACGGGGGCAGCGCTCGCCGCGGCAGGGCCGGGGACCCCGGCATTTAAGGCGTTGGTCGCCGAGGGGAGGGTGTTCGCGCGTGTGGCGCCGCTGCAGAAGCTCGATATTGTCGAGGCGCTTCGGGCGGCCGGTCACTTTGTGGCGGTCACGGGCGATGGCGTGAACGACGCCCCTGCGCTGAAGGCGGCGCACATTGGCGTGGCCATGGGCTCCGGCTCGGATGTCACCAAGGACGCGGCATCGCTCATTGTGACGGACGACAACTTTGCCTCCATCGAGGCCGGCATCGAAGAGGGGCGCTTCGCCTACGACAATATCCGCAAGGTGACATACCTGCTGATCTCAACGGGGCTGGCCGAGGTGCTCCTCGTACTGGCGTCCCTTGTGCTTGGGTTGCCGCTGCCACTGTTCGCGGTGCAGTTGCTGTGGCTGAACCTCGTGACGAACGGGATCCAGGAGATCGGACTCGCCTTCGAGGCGGGCGAGCCTGGCGCGATGCGTCGGCCGCCGCGGCGCCCCAGTGAGGGGATCTTTGACGGGCTGATGATCCGGCAGGTGACGCTCATCGGCGTCGCGATGGCGGCCCTGGCAACGGGGTACTGGTCGCTACTCCTGAGCATGGGGGTCGCGGAGGAGCACGCACGCAGTCAGCTCCTGCTGCTCTTTGTGCTGATGCAGAACGTCCACGTCTTCAATTGTCGCTCCGAGCGCGAGTCGGCCTTCCGGATCCCGCTGGCGCGGAACTGGATGCTCGTCGGCGGGGTGGTGGCGGCCCTCGGGGTGCACGTGGCGGCCACGTACGTCCCGTTAATGCAGCGACTGCTGCGGGTCGAGCCGGTCGCATTCGGGTTGTGGGCCGCTCCGATGGCCGTGGCGCTGGTGGTGCTGCTGCTGGCCGAGCTGGATAAATGGGTGCGCCGCCATCGGGCGGGTGCGTCCGCCCTTGTCCGCTGACGGCCCGTCCGCAACTTTCGCAGATGCAATCGCCCCGCAAATTGTTGTTCGAAGAGCGCGCCAGCCTGGTCACCGTCTCGGTGGTGAGCATCGCGGCGTTCTGTATCGCCGCCGCGCTTGCCTACACGCGCGCGGTATTGGTGCCGTTCGTGCTGGCGATGCTCATTTTCTATCTGGTCGCCCCGGTCAGCGATGTGCTCGAGTCGAAGATCCGCTTCCCGCGGTGGCTCTCGACTTTGGTCGTCATGCTGCTGGTCGCCACCGGCATCTTCTTCGTTGCGCTGCTCTTCTTGACGTCGTTGCGCACCTTCGCGGCATCGGCGGGGCTCTACAAGGGCAAGCTCGCCGAGGTGGTGGTGCTTGGCGCCTCGTGGCTGCGCGATCGCGGGCTGCCCCTGAATCCCGATGAAGTGCTCGTGTCGCTCGAGATCATGCCGATGCAGGATCTGATGCAGGCGACGGCCACTGGTGCGCTCACGCTGATCACGAATGGGACGCTGGTCACGATCTTCGTGATTTTTCTCCTGCTCGGGCGGCGCAAGAGCGCGAACAAGAGTGCGGTGTTCCGGCAGATCGATCACAACATTCGGCGCTACCTGATCATCAAGTTCCTCGTGTCGGCGCTCACCGGCTTCTTGACTTGGGTCATTCTGACTTCGTTCGGTCTGGAACTCGCCCTGGTCTTCGCGGTGCTGACCTTCGTGCTCAATTTCATTCCGAGCATCGGGTCGATCATCGCGACGATTCTGCCGATCCCCATCGCGCTCGTGCAGTTCGAGACGATGGGACCGGTGATCGCCATCGTCCTCTTGTGTACCACCGTCCAGATGGTGGTGGGGAATGGGCTCGACCCATTGCTCATGGGACACAACCTCGATCTCAGCCCAGTGACGATTGTCGCGGCGCTGGTCTTCTGGGGTTTGCTGTGGGGCATCGTCGGGATGCTCTTGGCAGCACCGTTGACCGCGATTCTTCGCATCGTGCTTGGTCAGTTCGAGACGACGCGCCCCATGGGCGAGCTCTTGGCGGGACGATTACCCACCGCGGGTTTCACGACGGAGATGCCGGCCGCCAACGCACCCTAAATCACTCCCGCAAACGCACCGTCAGCATCGGCGGGGCCCGCGGGGATCGCGTAGCGACCCTTGCGATCGGTCTGGGCTTCCCTTACTCCTTCGGCACAGCCGCCAGGGGTACTCTGCGTCCGCAGAGTTGAGACAGTCTCTTGGAACCTGACCCGGTTAACACCGGCGTAGGGAGTGCGGCGAGTGTCCTGTCCGCACCATTGGGCCATGGCACCCGCTCGTCGGGTGTCGTGGCCTTAGTCGTTCTGGCCACGGCTTCTGGCGAGGATCCACACTACGGCGCCCTCGTGTACTTGAGGACACCGCTGATGTATCGATCGTTCGTGTTTCCGCTGTTGTTCGTGCTCACCTCGGTAGGCGCCAGTCCACTCGCCGCGCAGCAATCGCCGCGCGACTCCACCGCGCGCGACTCGACCGCGCGTAACCCCACCGCGCGTAACCCCACCGCGCGTAACCCCACCGCGCGCGATACGCTGGAATCGGTCGTGGTCCGCGCCGTGCGCGCCGGTGGCGCCACGCCCACGTCGCAGACCGTGCTGGATCGCACCACGATCGAGCGCACCTACGCCGGGCAGGATGCGCCGCTCGCACTCCTCGGTGCCACCGGCATCACCGCGGCCTCCGATGCCGGCGCATTCTCTGGCTACAGTTCGATCCGACTGCGTGGGATCGATCAAACCCGGCTCGCGATCTCCCTGGACGGCGTGCCGCTCAACGACCCCGAAGATCAGGTGCTCTACTTCTCGAACGTGCCGGACTTCATGAACTCCATGAGTTCGGTGCGCGTCCAGCGCGGCGTGGGGTCCAGTGCGTTCGGCACCGCTTCGTTCGCCGGCTCGATCGACTTTGAGAGTTTGCCGCTGATGTCCACGCCCCGTTTTGCCGAAGGGCAGATGACGGCGGGCTCATGGGGAACGCAGCGTCTCTCCGTCGAGGGAGCCACGGGGCTCGTCAACGGGCTTGCCGCCTATGCGCGCGTCTCGGCCCAAGAGACCGAGGGGTACCGCTTCAACTCGGGGAACGAGGCGCAGTCGGGCTTCGTGAGCCTCGGCTGGTTCGGCACGCGCGATGCCGTGAAGTTCACGGGATTCGCCGGCCGCTCGAAGATGCAGCTCGCGTACTACGCAGCCAGCGAGGCCGAGCTCGCGGTCGAAGCGCGCACCAATCCCATGAACTCCAATGAGCGCGACGACTTTCGGCAGGAGATGCTCTCGCTCCAGTACACGCGCGCGCTGCGGCCCGGACTGACGCTCACGACGACTGGATATCGCAACAGCGCCGGGGGATGGTACGACATCGAGATCGGCGAGCCGACCTATTGGCGCTTCAATCTCGATCACGTCTGGTACGGCGTGCTGTCGACGGTGCAGTGGCAGGGCGAAGGCGTCTCGGTGGCCGCTGGCGCACACGTCAGCGATTACGCACGCGATCACTTTGCGAATGTCACGCCGGATGTCGCTACGCGCGTCTACGACAACACCGGCCACAAGCAGGAACAGAGCGCCTTCGTGAAGGGCACGATCACGCGTGGCCGCGTGGATTATCACGCGGACGTGCAGATCCGTCGCGCCGCGTTCCGGCTCGATCCGAGCGCGGGCACTGCATTCGCTGCGCCGCGTGTGGACTGGGTCTTTGTGAACCCGAAGCTCGGCGTGACCTGGCGTGCGCGGCCGTGGGTGGAGCTCTTTGCCTCACTCGGGCAGGCGGGACGCGAGCCGACGCGCTCCGACATGTTCGCCGGCAACGACGACCTCGACGATGCAATCGCCGCGGAGCTTCTTCCGCTCACGCGCGTGACACCGGAGCGCCTCACCGATCTCGAAGTGGGCGCGCGGTGGCGTCGCGGCACGCTTGCGGCCAGCGTCAATGGCTTCGCCATGCAGTTCCGCAATGAGATCGCGCCCATCGGCCAGCTCACCCTGAACGGCAGTCAGCTCCGGGCCAACGTTGCGCGTTCGAGTCGCATTGGCGTGGAGGGTGAGGTGACGTGGCGTGTCCGGCCAACGCTGCTCGTGACGAGCAATGCGATGCTGATGCGCGCACGGATCGCCGAGTTCACGGACGCGGCCTCCGCACAGACCTTCCGTGACATCGCGCCCTTGCTCTCCCCCGCGATCATCGCCAATGCGCAGGCAGTCTGGCGCCCGCGAGAGGCGCTGGAGCTCGCGCTCACGCTGCGGCATGTCGGAGAGTCACAGCTCGCGAACGACGGCAACGCGGCACTGGTGACGCCCGCTTTCACGCTCGCCGATCTTGGCGCGTCGTTCGGGGTCGGGAAGTCCACCCTGCGCCTACAGCTGCAGAATCTCTTCGACTCGGTGGCCTACGCGAGTGGGTACACTGATGGGAGCAATCGGTACTTCTTCCCGGTCGCTACGCGCACTCTCCTCGCCACGGTCGTGGTCGGATTCTGACAGGAGGCCGTGAGGATTCTGACAGGATGCTGAGCGGATGCTGATCAGAATCCTATTGAATCTCGCTGGCGTCTAGCACGCGGGGGCATCTGCTCCTAACTTCGGTGCCATGGCCTCCCGCACACTCCTCGAAGAACTCCAGCAGTCTCGTCCGTTCGATTCGCCCGCCGATGAAGCGTTGGTCGCCTTGATGCGCACCGCGACGCTCATTCGGCGGGCGATTGCACAACGAGTCGAGCCGTACGGCATCTCGCCGGCGCAATACAACGTGCTGCGAATCTTGCGCGGGGCGGGGCCGAGCGGTCTGCCGACGCTCGCCGTGCGCGATCGCCTGATCGAGGAGGCGCCGGGCATCACGCGGCTGATCGACAAGCTCGAGCAAGCGGGCCACGTCCATCGCGCGCGCGCGGGCACCGACCGCCGCGTGGTCCACTGTGTCATCTCGGAGAAGGGGCTCCGGCTCCTCGACGCCATGGACACGTTGATCAAGGAGACGGCGTCACTGGTCGCGCGTGGACTACCGGACCTCTCGGAACAGGATCAACTGATCGGCTTGCTCCAACGCGTCAGGGACGGCGTGCGCGGGCGGTAGCCGCCACGGGACGGATGCGCAGGATGCGATCCCCCTCAAGCATCGCGTCCACGAGGG
>Ga0163144_10026163_pt1 | contig 11357 bp, 11 predicted proteins | sample OliLak19BULKMAT1_FD_123175 | JGI IMG/M metagenome (GOLD analysis project Ga0163144, IMG submission 123175) | Freshwater microbial mat bacterial communities from Lake Vanda, McMurdo Dry Valleys, Antarctica - Oligotrophic Lake LV.19.BULKMAT1 | ecosystem: Environmental > Aquatic > Freshwater >... | reverse complement strand
GACGCAGTCCCCGCACCGAAGCTCCCCGAATCCGTCCTAGTCGTCATCCACACCCCCGCCCTCGACGTGCTCCTCATCGAACGCGCCGACAAACCAGGCTTTTGGCAGAGCGTGACTGGTTCCAAGGACACGCTAGATGAACCACTCGCGACGACCTGCAGGCGCGAGGTGGAAGAAGAAACCGGCATCATGATCGGCAGCGCCGATGTGCCCGCTTGCGCGTTGAAGGACTGGAACCTTGCCAACGTCTACGAGATCTACCCGGTCTGGCGCCACCGCTATGCGCCCGGCGTGACGCACAACACCGAGCATGTGTTCGGGCTGACCGTCCCTGCCGGCACTCCCGTACGCCTGAACCCCCGCGAACATCTGCAGTGGCTGTGGCTGCCCTGGCAAGAAGCGGCCGACCGCTGCTTTTCGCCGAGCAATGCCGAGGCCATCTTGCAGCTGCCCCGTTTTGCCTCGCCCACCGCATGAAGACCCTTCAATCGAGCCTGCTGCCACCGCACACCGGGCTGCACGAGCGCCTGCGCGTGGCCACGTACAACATCCACAAGGGCGTGCGAGGGGTGGGGCCGAACAAGCGGCTGGAGATCCACAACCTCGGGCTGGGCGTGGAAGCGCTGGACGCCGACGTGGTGTTCCTGCAGGAGGTGCGCCTGCACCACCGCGGCGACGCACGGCACTTCCAGCGCACCTCGTTCGGCTGGCCCGACCAGGGCCAGGCCGAGTTCCTCGCGCCGGAGGGCTACAGCGTGGCCTACCGCTCCAATGCGGTGACGCGGCACGGCGAGCACGGCAACGCGCTGCTGTCGCGTTGGCCCATCGGCGACATCGGCCACCACGATGTCAGCGACCACCGCTTCGAGCAACGCGGCCTGCTCCATGTGCCGGTGCAGTGGCAGGGCCGCGAGGTGCATGCCGTGGTCGCGCACCTGGGGCTCATCCACGCGAGCCGCGTGCGCCAGATCCAGCGCCTGGCTGATTTCATCGCGGCCGAAGTGCCGCCCGATGCGGCCCTCGTGGTGGCGGGCGACTTCAACGACTGGGGCGAGAAGCTCGGCGGTCCGATGGCCGAGATCGGCTTGGCGCGGGCGCTGGGCGATGGCCCGCGCGCGCTGCGCCGCCCCACGTTTCCTTCTCGGGTGCCGGTGTTCGCGCTCGACCGCATCTACACCCGCGTGCTCGAATGCCGCTCCACTTTCGTACCGCGCGGCGCCTCGTGGGCCCGCATGAGCGATCACCTGCCGCTGGTCGCCGAGTTCGAATGGCCATGATGCCCGCTCCCGGCCAAAGCTGACATGGCCGCCGCACCGCACGAAGGCGCTTGGTACGCACAGCGCGACGCGCAGTTCAGCGGCGGCAACGAAGTGAAGTTGCTGACCGGCTGGGACGAACTCTTCCCCGCCATGCACGCGGCCATCCTGCGCGCGAGCCACGACGTCTGGCTGGCCACCTACATCTTCCACGACGATGCGGCCAGCCGCGCGATGGCCGACGTGCTGATCGCCGCTGCCGCGCGCGGTGTGCGCGTGCGAGTGGTCGTCGACGGCTTCGGCACGCGCTGGACGCTGCCCACCTTGCGGCGCTGGTTCGACGGCAGCGGCGTGGCGATGGCGGTGTTCCGGCCCATCGACCGCTGGTACGCCTGGCTGCAGCCGGGTCAATTGAGGAGGATGCACCAGAAGGTGCTGGCGGTCGACAGCGAAGAAGCTTTCGTCGGCGGCATCAATATCATCGGCGACCGGGTGGACCTGAACCACGGCAGCACGGAAGAGCCGCGCCTGGACTTCGCCGTCGGCCTGCGCGGCCCGATCGTGCTGCCAGTGGCGCAGACCGCGCGCGCGATGTGGACGCGTGCCGCGTTCGGACGCGACTGGCGCGAAGAAGTGCTGGCCCTGGCACGCAGCGCCGAGCCGCTGGCGCGCGCTCGGGTGTTGCTGCGGCGCCTGCGCCTGCGCACGGCGCCGCTGGAAGTCGATGCGCGCGACCGGCAGCCGGTGCGCGCGGCCCTTTTGGTGCGCGACAACCTGCGCCAGCGCCGCGCCATCGAGCGCAGCTACCTCGATGCACTGGAAGGCGCGCGCGAGCGGTTCGATCTGGCCTCGCCGTACTTCTATCCCGGCACGGTCTTTCGTCGTGCCTTGAAGAATGCCGCGCGGCGCGGCGTTCGAGTGCGCCTGTTGCTGCAGGGCAAGCTCGACTACCGCTTCGCGGGCCTCGCCGCCAGCGTGCTGTACGACGAACTGCTCAAGCGCGGCGTGCGCATCTTCGAATACACGCCCGCCTTCCTGCACGCCAAGATCGCACTGGCCGATGGCGATTGGGCGACGGTAGGCAGCACCAACATCGATCCGCTGTCGCTGCTGCTCAACCTGGAGGCCAACGTCGTCGTCAGCGACGCCGACTTTTCGCGTTCGCTGGCCGCCGCGTTCGAGGAGGCCATCGCCGTGTCGCGAGAAGTCACCGCGTCGCCACTGCCGCGGGGTTGGGGCTCGGCCGTGCGGCGCGGCTTCGTGGCCTGGGTGGCACACTGGTACTTGCGCCTGGCCGGCATCACCGGCAAGTATTGACGGCGCGCGGACCTCGAGCGGGCGGCGGCGGCCCGAAACGGTTCGCTGCCGGATCGCCGCGCAGCAGTCCGTTCTGAACCAGCGCCCAGATCCAGCCCACCAGCGGCACCAGCGCCACCAGCACCCACCAGCCGCTCTTGTCGCGGTCGTGCCAGCGCTTCACGCTGACGGCGATCGCCGGCCAGAACAGCACCAGGTTCACCAGCACATCGGTGTAGCGCGGCGCAACACCCACCACACGCAGCAGCACCGTGAGGTAGAACGCCATGCCCAAGGGCATCGCCACGCCCCACAGCCACCAGCTTTGCCGGCCGATGCGCCCGCGCAGCCCGAACAGCAAATCCCTGGGTGGCATCGGTTCTTCGAATCGCATAGCGTCCATCGTAGCCGCTCGGGATTGCCCGGCCACCCACAATCGCCTGGTGCGCCCACCGTCCCTCCCGCCCGGCCATGGCGCCGATCGCAGCGAAGACCTGGTCGTCGCCACACCCGACGGCCTGTACTGCCGCGCCGGCGACTTCTACATCGACCCGTGGCGCCCGGTGCCTGCGGCCATCATCACCCATGCCCATGCCGACCATGCCCGCGTCGGCCACGGCGCCTACCTGGCTTCGCACGACAGCGCGGGCGTGCTGCGCACGCGGCTGGGGGCCGACATCGCGCTCGAAACACGCGGCTGGGGCGAAGTGACGCAGCGCAACGGCGTGCGCGTGAGCCTGCACCCGGCGGGCCACGTGCTCGGTTCGGCCCAGGTGCGCATCGAACAGAGCGGGCGGGTGTGGGTGGTCTCGGGCGACTACTTTGTCAGCGGCGCGGGCGACACCAACGCCACCTGCGCGCCGTTCGAGCCGGTGCGGTGCGACTGTTTCATCACCGAGTCGACGTTCGGCCTGCCGATCTACCGCTGGCTGCCGCAACAGGCGGTGTTCGACGACATCAACGCCTGGTGGCAAGCCAACGCCGAGGCGGGTCGAGCCAGCCTGTTGATGGGCTACAGCTTCGGCAAGGCGCAGCGCATGCTGGCGGCTGTCGACCCCGCCATCGGCCCGATCGTCGTGCACGGTGCGGTCGAGAACTTGAACACCGCCTACCGCGCTGCCGGCGTCGCGTTGCCCGACACGGTGCGGCTGCCGGAGCTCGACGCGCCAGGCTTGAAGCGCGCGCTGATCGTCGCGCCGCCGTCGGTGCAGGGTTCGGCTTGGCTCGAGCGCGTGCCCCACGCCAGCGACGCCTTTGCCAGCGGCTGGATGCAGTTGCGCGGCACGCGGCGCCGGCGTGGCGTCGACCGCGGCTTCGTGCTGTCCGACCATGCCGACTGGCCCGGTCTGCAGGCGGCCATTCGCGCGACGCAGGCCGAGCGCGTGATCGTCACCCACGGCTACGAAGCGACGATGGTGCGCTGGCTGCAGGATCAGGGGCTGCAGGCCGGCGCCTTCGCCACCGAGTACGGCGATGACGCGCTCGACGATGCGGCCGCAGCCGCCTGAAATCACACCGTGCAGGCCTTCGCCGATCTCTACGCCGCGATCGATGCGAGCACTTCGACCCAGGACAAGGTGGCTGCGATGCGCGCCTACTTCGGCCAGGCGAGCGCTCGCGATGCGGCCTGGGCGGCCTACTTCCTGGCGGGCGGCAAACCGCGCCAGACGGTGCCGACGGCGGTGCTGCGCGCGCAGGCCTGCCGCATGGCCGGCATCGACGACTGGCTGTTCGACGAGTGCTACCAGGCGGTGGGCGACCTGGCCGAGACCATCGCGCTGCTTTTGCCGCCGAGTGTGGCTGCAGGCGCAGGCGCGGGTGCTCCCCATGACGGCGATGCCGATGCCGATGCCGACCCCGACGCCCTGGGCCTGGCCGACTGGATCGAAACGCGTCTGCTGCCCCTGCGCGGGCAGCCGCCCGCCGAGCAGGCCGAGCGCGTGGCAGCGTACTGGGCCATGCTCGATTTGCGCGGCCGCTTCCTGCTCAACAAGCTGATCGGCGGCGGCTTTCGGGTCGGCGTCAGCAAGCTGTTGGTGCAGCGCGCGCTGGGCGAGGTGGCGGGTGTGGATGCGAAGCAGATCGCCGAGCGGATGATGGGATACACCGACGCCAAGACGATACCCACGGCGGCGCGCTTTGCTGCGTTGCTCGCCGGCGCGGATGCATCGCAAACGGGCGACGTCGAGGGCGTCGCCGCCGCACCGAGCGGCCAGCCGTACCCCTTCTTCCTGGCCCATGCGCTCGACGGCGACCCGGCCGGCTTCGTCGAGCGGATCGGCCCACCGGCCGACTGGCTGATCGACTGGAAGTACGACGGCATCCGCGCCCAGCTCGTCAAGCGGGGCGGCCAGGTGTGGCTGTGGTCGCGCGGTGAGGAGCTGATCACCGAGCGTTTTCCGGAGGTGGTGGCGCAGGCCGAAGGCCTGGCAGACGGTTGCGTGCTCGACGGTGAACTGCTGGTCTGGCAAGACGAGCGGCCGGCCCCCTTCGCCAAGCTGCAGCAGCGCATCGGCCGCAAGACGCTGAGTGCGCGCCTCTTGGCCGAGGTGCCGGTCGTCTTCATGGCCTACGACCTGCTGGAATGGCACGGCGCCGACCAGCGCGGCCATACGCAGCAGGAGCGTCGCACGGTGCTCGAGCGGGCCGTTGCCGGCACCGCTGTGCAGCTTTCACCGCTGGTCGAAGCCGGCGACTGGCTGGCCCTGGCCGAGCTGCGCCGCAGCTCGCGCGAACGCGGCGTCGAGGGCCTGATGCTGAAGCAGCGCAACAGCCCCTACGGCAGCGGCCGCACCAAGAGCACGGGCGTGTGGTGGAAGTGGAAGATCGAGCCGATGACGGCCGATGCCGTGCTGGTTTACGCGCAGCGTGGCCATGGCCGCCGCGCCAGCGTCTACACCGACTACACGTTCGCGGTATGGAGTCGTGCGCCGCATGACGCTGCCGAGGCGCAAGCGGTGGTCGACCACATCGCCGCGGGCCAGCCGGCCGAGCCGGGCGCGCTGCAGCTGGTGACTTTCGCGAAGGCCTATTCGGGGCTCACCGATGTCGAGTTCGCCGAGGTCGACCGCGTGATCCGGGCCACGACACGAGAAAAATTCGGCCCGGTGCGCAGCGTGGTGCCGAGCCTCGTGTTCGAACTCGGCTTCGAGGGCCTGCAGCAGAGCCCGCGCCACAAGAGCGGCATCGCGGTGCGCTTCCCGCGCATGCTGCGCATCCGCCGCGACAAGCCGCTGCACGAGGCCGACACGCTCGATACGTTGAAGGGATTGATCGAGGGAAGCCGCCAACCCGTCTAAAGCCGCTTGCCGAAGCACACGCTCATCGGGTCGCCGATGTAAGTGTCGTAGGCCGCGATGCGGCGAAAGCCGCAGCCCGCATACAGCGCGATGGCAGGGCGCTGGCGGCGGCCGGTCTCGAGGACCAGCTCGCGGTAGCCCAGGCGCTGCGCGTGCGCTTGCAGCTGCGCCAGCACGGCCCGCGCCACGCCCTGGCGCCGGGCGGCGCGCGTGACGAACATCCGCCGAAGTTCGCCGACAAAGGGCGTGTGGGCGCGCAGCGCGCCGCAGCCCACTGCCTGCCCTTCTTGGCACGCCAGCAGGTAAACCTCGCGCTCGGCCAGAGGCGGGTTGTGGGGTGGGAGCGAATCCGGCGCGAAGAGCTCGGGGTAGAGCGCGCGCGCTTCGAGCGCCGCTTCGGCCAACAGACGCAGGGCTTCCGGGTGTTGCGCGTCGACGGCCTGGATGTCCAACGTGACGGCGTTCAGCAGGGCGGCCGTCAAGGCCGCCAGCCGATCATCGTGCGCACCAGATCCTGAAGCAGCGGCGTCACCTCGGCCGCGCGCTCGGCATGCCAGTGTTGCGGCGCGTTCTCGTCGACGTAGCAGCGCCAGCACATCTCGAGCTGCACCGCGTGCACATGCCAGGCCGGCCGGCCGTAGCGCCGCGTGATGAATCCGCCCTTGAAGCGGCCGTCGGTCACGTGCTCGTAGCGCTGCTGGCTGTTCAGCGCGTCGCCCAGGGCCTGGCTCAGCGAGGCCGCGCAACTCTGGCCCGCAGCGGTGCCCAGATTGAGGTGCGGCAAACGGCCTTCGAAGAGCCAGGGCAGTTCCGACTTGATGCTGTGCGCATCGAACAGCACTGCATGGCCGTGTGCAGCCTGCAGCCGCGCCAGCTCGCCGCCCAACGCATCGTGGTAGGGCTGCCAGCAGCGCTCGATGCGCTCGGCGATCTCGCTCTCGATTGGCTCCTGCCCCGGCCGGTACAGCGGCTCGCCGCTGAAGAACCGCGTCGGCACCAGCCCGGTGTTGTTGACGCCGGGGTACATCGGCGTGTCTTCGCGCGGCCGGTTCAAATCGATCACGTAGCGGCTGTAGCGCGGCACGATCAGGCTGGCGCCCATCGTACGCACGAAGTCGTACAGCCGGTCGAGGTGCCAGTCGGTGTCTTCGACGCCCGCCGCACGCGGATCGAGGCGTGCTGCCAGCTCGGCCGGCAGGGCGGTGCCGGTGTGCGGCACGCTCACCAGCAGCGGCGCTCGGCCCCGGTGCAGCGTGAAGGCAGGTGTGTCGTCGCTGAACGACTTCGAAGGGTTCAAGGCAGACTGCTGGCGTACAGGCACAAAGCTGAAATTTCACGTTCGACGTCGATCGGGAAGCCGCGCCGGCCGGTGCGACGGTCATTCAGCAGATGGTCGAACAGCTGCGTGCGCGCTTCGCCGTCGGGCCAGGCTGCGGCGATCGCGTTCACGATTCGGGGGTAGCGCTCGGCGGTCACCTCCGGCCGGATGTTGCGGGGCAACTGGCGCGCCCAGTCCATGGAGATACCCGTGAGTGCCCGGTCAGTGGGCAGCAGGGTGCGACGGTTCTTGACCCAGTAGCCGGGGATACCGTCGAGCACGCGTTCCACACCCACGGGCAACTCGTCGAGTGCGGCGCGTGCCGAGTCGATCGTCACGGGCTCGAAATCCAGCCCACCCGATGACGTTGGCGTGAACTTGGGAGGTAAGGGCGGGCTCATGGGGCAAAGGGGCGTCGGCTGGCGCATTTTCACTGTGCTGTAGCCCACCTCAGCGGCAATGTGTCACGCCCGCCTCGGCTTTTCGATCGGCGCCGCGTTGCGCAGGGCCTCATGGGGTGCGAGGCGGCCCACCTCCAGTCCGCGCCAGTTGCGCAGCACCGGCTCGGCCAGTTCGGCCACCAGCGTTCGCTGCGCGTCATCGGGCAACGGCACAAAGGCCTGGATCAGGGCCGCCATGGCCACCTCGCAGGCGCGGGCGGTGTTGCCGTCGTCGATCTTCAATGCCACGCCGAGGCCGGCCTCCGGCAGCGCCGCGCAGTACACCCCTTCGGCACCCACCTTGCAGAAGACACGCTCGCCCAGGGCCTGCATCACGCGCGTGTCGAAGCGGCCCGTGCCGCCGACCATGAACGGCGAATGTGCCACCGCACGCCGCAGTCGCGCCGCCGCTGCGGCGCGCCCGGCGCTCATGCCGACGCCCGTGGCCGCGCGCGCGAAGCCGAGCGCCAGCGCGCGCAGGGGAATGCCGTAGGTGGGGATCGAGCAGCCGTCGATGCCCACCGGCGCGCGCTCGAGGTTGCAGCCGGTCGACGCAGCCACCGACGCCTCCACCTCGCGCATCACAGCGTGTTCGCGGCCGACGTAGCCCGCCAGGAAAGCGCGCCGCGACCGCCGTTCGCTCGCCGGTGCGCCGTCCCAACCATGGCAGGCCAGGCAGACGAAGCCGGCATGCTTGCCGGAGCAGTTGTTGTGCAACGGCCCGGGCGCTGCGCCGGCGGCTGCCAGCGCATGCGAAGCCGCCTCGTGGTACGGCCAATGGGCGCCGCACTCGAGCACACTCTCGTCGACGCCGGCCTTGGCCAGCATCGAGGCCGCGGTGCGCGCGTGCGCCGGCTCGCCATTGTGCGAGGCACAGGCCAGCGCCAGTTCGTCGTCGTTGAGGCGAAAGCGGTCGGCCGCGCCGCTTTCCACCAGCGGCAGCGACTGCAGCAGTTTGATGGCCGAGCGCGGAAAGACCGGACGGTCGATGTCACCGAGGCTTGTCACCCGCGCGCCGTCGCCGTCGACGACCGCGAAGGCGCCGCGGTGGAACGATTCGACGGCGCCGCCACGCCAAGCCTCGACCAGGACCGGATTGCCAGAGTTCATGGCGCGCCACTGTAGCGCCAGCGGCGCACCGACAATCTGCCTATGCCCCTGACCGCGCTCCTGCTGGTGCTGGCCGCCGCGCTGCTGCACGCGGTCTGGAACATCGCCGCCAAGCATGCGGGCGGCAACCACCACTTCGCCTTGCTCAGCGTGTTGCTCACCTGTGCCCTGTGGGCGCCTGCCGCCGTGTGGTTCGGCATCGCCGAGGCCGGCGCCTGGGGCCTGCGCGAATGGGCCGTGCTTGGCTGCAGCGCGGTCGTGCATTCGCTGTACTTCACGGTCCTGTTGACGGGTTACCGCAAGGCCGACCTCACGGTGGTTTACCCGGTGGCGCGGGGCAGCGGCCCGTTGCTGGCTTCGCTGGGCGCCGTGGGGGTGCTCGGAGAACGCCTGACGCCGGCCGGCATCGCCGGTGTGCTGGCCGTCTGCGGCGGCGTCTTCCTGATCGCCGGCGGCCCGGCCCTGGTGCGCGCCGGGCAAGACCCCGTGCAGCGCGCGCGCGCCTTGGCCGGTGTGCGCTGGGGCGCGGCCACCGGCGTGTTGATCGCCTGCTACACCGTGCTCGATGGCTATGCCGTCAAGGTGCTTCTGATCGGCCCGGTGCTGGTCGACTACGTCGGCAACCTGCTGCGCGTGCCGTTGCTGCTGCCGGCTTCGCTGCGCGATGTCGAAGGCCTGCGCGCGGCCTGGCGCGGCCAGTGGCGCCAGGCGCTGGTGGTGGGCACGCTCGGGCCGCTGGCCTACATCCTGGTGCTCTATGCGGTGCAGGTGGCGCCGCTGTCGCACGTGGCGCCGGCGCGAGAAGTGTCGATGCTCTTCGCAGCGTTGATCGGCGGACGCCTGCTCGGCGAGAAGGACCGCGGCCTGCGCCTGCTCGGCGCGGGCTGCATCGCCGGCGGCGTGATCGCCCTGGCCAGCGCCTGAGGCGGCGCTGCACGCACAATTCGCCGATGGATTCGTTGTCGCAGATTGCATTGGGCGCCGCGGTCGGCGTGGCCACGATGGGCCACCGCACCGCGCTGTGGAAGTCCGCGCTGTGGGGCGCCGTGGCCGGCACCTTGCCGGACCTCGACGTGCTGATCGACCAGGGCGATCCGATCCGCAACATGGTGCTGCACCGTGCCGAAACGCATGCGCCGTTCTGGCTGACGCTGTTCTCGCTGCCCTTTGCCGCAGGCGTTGCGCGGCTGCACGGCGAGTGGGCGCAATGGCGGCGCTGGTGGCTGGCCCTGTGGCTGGCCCTGGTGACGCACCCGCTGCTCGACGCGATGACGGTTTACGGTACCCAGCTCGCGCTGCCATTCTCGAACCATCCTTTCGGCGTCGGCAGTGTCTTCATCATCGACCCGCTGTACACGCTGCCGCTGCTGCTGGGCACCGGCTGGGCGCTGGCGTCGCGCGGCAGTGGTCGGGGGCTGGCGGCCAACGTCGCCGGGCTGGCACTGAGCACGGCCTACCTGGCCTGGGGCGCGGCGGCGCAGCAGCAGGTCGAGCGCATCGCGCGCAACTCGCTGGCCGTGCAGGGTATCGCTGCCGAGCGCCTGCTCGTCACGCCGACACCCTTCAACACGCTGCTCTGGCGTGTTGTCGCGATCGCTGGCGACAGCTACCACGAAGGCTTCTACTCGCTGCTCGACGCGTCGCCGCAGATCGGCTTCGACCGCTTCCCCCGCGGTGGCGCGCTGATGGCGGAGGTGCAGGCGATCGACGGCGTGCAGCGCCTGCGCGACTTCAGCAAGGGCTTCTACGCGCTGCGCCAGGACGGATCGCGGGTCGTGATCAGCGACCTGCGCATGGGCCAGGAGCCGACTTACATCTTCGCCTTCGTGGTCGCCGAGCGGCACAGCGCCGCGTTGCCGCTGCCCGCGCCGGTGCAGGTCGGCAGTCGGCCCGACATCGGCCGCGCGCTGGACTGGCTGTGGCGCCGCGCGCTCGGGCAACCCCTGCCGCCGCCGCGCTGAGCTGCGCTCAGCGCCGAACGAGCACGATCGCCAGCTCGGTCCAGCCCATCGCATGCGGTACCGCCGGATACGGTGGCGCGGGCCAGCCCCACTGCGGCGAAGGCAGCAGCGCACGCAGCATCTGGATGTCCATGTGGTACGGCGGGCCCTCGATGCGGCCTTTTGCCCCACCGGGGCGCAGGCATTGCATCGCCATCAGCAGCAGGCGACCGCCCGGGCGCAGCCAGGTGTGGAGCTGGCGCGCGTACGCCTGCCAGTGGTCGGGGTGCAGGGCACACCAGCAGGTCTGTTCGTAGACCGCGTCCAGCGGCGTGTCGGGTTGCCAGGCCAGAACGTCGGCCTGCAACAGCGTGGCCGATGCGTCCGCTGCAGCCAGGCGTTCGCGCGTGATCTGCACGGCAGCCTCGGCATAGTCGAGCGCGGTGACCGCGCAGCCGGCCTGCGCCAGCGCCAGCACGTCGTGGCCGCTGCCGCAGCCCGGCACGCCGACGCGCAGGGCGGGCGCGAGCGTGCCGTCGGCGAGCCAGCGCAGCAGTTGAGGACCGGGCGCGCCGCGGTCCCAGGGTGTCTGGCCGCGCTCGAAGCGCTGCTGCCAGAACGCGCGGTCGGGGCCGTGCGCTGTTGGCGCGGGGAGGCTGGAAGGCGGATCCATCAGGGCAGTGTCGCATTGCGAACTG
>Ga0163144_10026162_pt1 | contig 11357 bp, 12 predicted proteins | sample OliLak19BULKMAT1_FD_123175 | JGI IMG/M metagenome (GOLD analysis project Ga0163144, IMG submission 123175) | Freshwater microbial mat bacterial communities from Lake Vanda, McMurdo Dry Valleys, Antarctica - Oligotrophic Lake LV.19.BULKMAT1 | ecosystem: Environmental > Aquatic > Freshwater >... | reverse complement strand
GCCAAATCTCAACTACAGCTTTTTAAAACAAGTGGCTTAAATTGCTCCTAATGATGTCGTTTTTTTTATATTTGGCAAAAAAAATGGAGTTTTTAGACGGACTGCCGTTATCGGTCATGCTATGAAAACAGTGCTAACATTAAACAGACAGCCTTTAAATGAACATTTTTACGACATATGAAATGGACTTGACTCTACTACTAAGGGCTAATCCTTCGGAAAAGAAATTAAAAAAAATGCCACCGCACGAAAAAATTCTGGTGTCACCGCACATTGCGCACATTAGCCTTTGCCTGACTGCTCATAAGCCCACCCAAAGGCAAAAGCAAAAGAGTGCAATCGCCAACGCTTTGGAAACCGTTCACCATTCTTGCAATAACTCATTTATGAAATAAAATTATGATTGGAGTTACAATAGGAATAGGTCCAGTTCACGAAGCAATTGCCAAAATATCTGCAAAATGTTTTCTAGAAATGACTGGTTTAGATGTATTGATTTTAGGAGAAAAAGAATTAAAACAAAGTGGTCTAACTCATCCTGCATCCTTAAAATTAAAGGCATTTGATTTTGTTGATGATGACGATATTCTGTATTTTGATGCTGATTGGTTTTGCATTAAAAATTGGAATCCTTTAATTTTTAACAATAGTAAATTAATAACCGTTTGTAATGATTTTGTTTTAAAAATCGATTTCCCAAAGCAGTATGAAGATTATGACGTTAAAAAATTTGATGACTATAATTTAAATAATTTGGCTTTTCACTCCATTTCTGAAATTAGAAATGAGTACATAGATGAAATCAAAGAATTTTCTGGAATTAAATTGGAATACAGCAAATGGATTAATACGGGTTTATGGATTGCTAACAAAAAACATCATCAAGAATGGCTCGATAAATCTTTTAAAAATTATATCGGTTCTATCGGACACCATCCCCAATATTATGAGCAACCTTCAATGAATAAAGCAATTGAAGAACTTGGACTTGAAATAAAATATCTTGGTAGAAAGTATAACACTTTGGTTGCTTCAAAAAAAAAGTGGTTAGATGGTTTAGTTGGTATGCACGTAAAACTAAAACACCATCAAGATTTTATTGACAAAATTATTAGTAGTCAAATACAAACTTCACAGCAAGTGAAAGAATATTTTTTAAATGGCAAATGAAAATAAATCATATCCTGTTATAGTAACAATTGCTAATGATGAATATGCTTTAGCACTTGCTGTTATGCTAAAGTCAATAGAGACAAATCTTAGCGCTAATACTACTGGCAGGGTTTATATATTAATCAAAGACTTTAGCAAAGAATCAATAATGCAAATCAACAATTCTATTCAATCTGAAAAATTAGAATTGAATTGGATTGTTGTCAAAGACGATGGAATAAAAGAACTTAAAGTAGATGGGCATATTTCAATAGACACCTACTATAGATTGCTCATTGAAGAACATTTCCCACAATACTCTAAAGTTATCTTTTTAGATGCTGATGTAATTGTTGAGACATCGATAACCGAATTATGGAATCTTGAGGTGGACAATACTCATTTATTAGCTGTGCCTCTTACCTCAAAACATTCGGGCTTTGTCAACGGGACAAGAGGATTACCTTCATACAAATTAATTGGTATTCCAAGCGACACAAGGACTTTTAATGCAGGTGTTATGGTATTGAACCTGAATTTTTGGAGACGAGATTCAGTTTCACAATCAGTTATAAAATACCTTAGAGAATACAATGAACATATATTATGGTGGGACCAAGACGGGTTAAATGCAATACTTTACAACAAGTGGCAACCAATTCATGCTAAATGGAATGCCATAACAAGCCACTTAATTTTCCAGCAAGATTCACTCTTGACAAAGGAAGAATTTAAAGAGGTTTGTTCATCGCCATTTATAATTCATTATGCTGGACCTTTAAAACCATGGCATTCAAACTATGAGGGACCTTTTGAGAATATTTTTATAGAATATTTAAACAAACTTTCTTCCAAGTATTTTAATAAAATATACGACAACTTAAAATCAATTAACTTAAACCAATGATAGATTTCATAATTATTGGTGCTCAAAAAGGAGGCACGACAGCAGCAGCGTTTAATTTGAATAAACATCCTGAAATATCAGTTTTCTCTGGTATAACTGAATATGGACAATATGAAATCGAATTTTTTAACCAGCATTGGGATAGAGGAGCAAATTGGTATTTTGAACAACTTCCGAAGTCGCAAGGAATTGTAGGAGAGAAAACAGCGGAATTATTTCACCGAACAATTTGCCATGAACGTATATTCACTATTAACCCAAAAGTAAAACTATTAGTTTTATTGCGTTGCCCACTTGAAAGAGCATTTTCTCAATGGAGAATGGCTGCCTATATTAAAAAAGATGAGTTAAAAAGTTTTGACGAGGTAGTAATTGATGAATACGCTAAACTTGAATTACCGAATTATAAACAAGAATTTTATTTGTGCAATGAAACCGAAATAAGTTGTTGGCGAGAAGGATACATCATGAAGGGATTTTATTACGAACAATTACATAACCTTCTAAAGTATTTTCCTAAAGAGAATATACATATTGCCATATCAGAGAATGTTACCAAACACAAGGAGATAGAATATAATAAAATGTTTTCCTTTTTAAATGTCAGTCCATTTATTACTGATTTTGAAAATAGATTTATTGGAAAACCTGCACAAATGATGAATAAGAAAACATATGATTTGCTAAAAGAAATTTATTCTAAATCGAATGAATCCCTTTTCAACTTTCTTGGATTTGAAATTAAAGAATGGTTAAATAATCCAATTTACATAGATGCAAAATAAAATTATTACATCTTGTATAGAGTGTGTACTCTCCAAATCAATTTTAAAATATTAAAAACATAACTATGGACAAACCATATTGGAAGAAATACCAATGGAACATCTGGAGTCCCAAATCTGACCCGCTACCAAAAAAGGTTCACTCTTTTAAAGGCATTTCATTTTGCACTGTTTGCATGGGTAGGACAGAGGACTTAAAAAAAACTCTTATTCAAAACATTCTTGACAATGAGGATTACCCTAATTTGGAGTTCGTCATTCTCAATTATAATAGCATTGATGACTTGGATATATTTATGACATCGAGTTTGATTTATCCTTATATAAAAAATGGCAAAATCAAGTATTTAAAAACCAATAAGCCTAAGTTCTATTCGACAAGTCATTCAAGAAATATAGCTTTCAGAAATGCATCAAATTCAATAGTGATAAATGTTGATGCAGATAACTATACGGGGAAGGGTTTCGCAAACTATTTAAACAGGCTAGCCTACCTATGCCCGCAGAAAGCTTTGTTCTCCAAAGGGAAATACCGAACCCATGGAAGGATTGGAATGTATAAAAATGAATTTGAGAAGATTGGGGGGTATGATGAAGATTTAATTGGATATGGCTGGGAAGACATCTCGCTTTTAATACGAACAATGAACGCTAATTTTAAAATGATGTGGTGGGCAGGAAACCAAATTGATTTTACCAAAAGGATTAATACTCCTAAAAATCGAGTATCAGAATACATGGAAAATACAGATTGGATGGCAACTGAAATTATAAACAAAAGAATCACCTTTGACAAGGTGAATCAAAACCAACTTATTGTTAACAAAAATCGTAAATGGGGGTTTGTTGATGACTTAGAAGTAATTTGATGAAAAATTAATAGACATTCATTTATAATAAAGTTTAATGAACTAAGAATATTTCCAATGGAGAACTCAAAAAAATGGAAAATTAATAATACTTGTAATAAACATGAGTCAAAATAATATCACCACAGTAATTGCTACATCTCCTGTCCCAGGGATGCCAGAATTTAATCACCTAAAGACAACAATTAATTCGCTTAATCTAGTTCCAAAATTGGCTCGAAGTAGAATTTTGGTTGTATTTGATTTTCCAAGAGGCAATAATGAAATTTTAGAATACAATGAATACAAAAAGAATGTTGTAAAATACTATAATAAATGTTCAAACATTAAATTTCTTCATCTTGAAGAATGGGGACATCTTAGTGGTGTAATGGAAATAGCAGTTCGAAATATAGAAACACCTTTTATTTTTGTTCAGCAACATGATTTACCATTAATTCGAGGATTCGACTTAGATAATGTGTTAAAATGTTTGGAAAAAGATCATTTAGTCAAACATGTTCGACTAAATAAACGACATAATAAAGCCGTTGGCTGGGATCGAAGACCTCTTTTTGGAGCGTATGAAAATCAGTATGTAAACTTAACAAGGACAACTTGTTGGTCAGACCAAAGTCATTTGACTACAAAGTCCTATTACGAAAATGTAATATTTCCAGAAATTAAAGACAAAAAGATTTTTATGGAAGAAGTATTTCATTGGAAAATGAATCTTCCTGAAGGTAAAGAGTTAGAAGCCATGCATAAAAAGCTTGGTACATTTATTTATGGCAGCCCTGGTGATCCTCCAGTTATTCGACATACAGATGCAAGAAATGCTTTTAGTCAAGTTTAGTTTGAATACATATAATATCAATATAACAAAAACAATGCAGACCAATATTTGGAATGAGAGTATTCAAGGGTATGAGTGGCCTACTCGATTGGGAAACATAATGGTAAAAGATGAAATTGTTCCCCGTTTTAATAAAGAAGTTTTACTAAAACTAGCTTTTAACAGTTCTGAGGAAAGTTATTTTATAATAACATTTCTTTCAATTGAATATTTTAACCTAGGATTACTATGGGTCAAACATGCAATACGAGCCGGTGTTAGGAGATTTGCCGTTGCTGCCGTAGATACAGAAACTGCAGAAAAGCTTCATAATCTTAATATTCCTCATTTTAAAGTAGAACTCCCTCCTATTATTTTAGAGATGACTTTTGAAAACAATCGTGGGGGGTTCAACGGGAAGGCAATGGCACTTATTAACAGCAGAACCCAAATTATTAAATTTCTTCTAGAATCTGGTGTAAATGTATTGTTATGTGATATCGATGCAATAATAATTAAAAATCCAAGCTCAACTTTAAACAATGGCAATGAGATTACTTTCCAACGAGTTGTTTATTTCCCAAAACCCTTAGCTATAATATGGGGGTTTACTGTATGTTGTGGATTTGTTGCATTTCGAGCTTCCACTGAAATCGTAAACCTTCTTGATCGTGTTATCAATATTCAAAAGACTGTATCAAGTGACCAACTGGCATTAAACTTAGCCCTTTGGGAATACAATGTCGAATGGGCTTTGAATAGAAATTCCATCGAAGCGGAAGAAATGCAAATATCAGAATTTACCGCACTAGCATCCAATAGTATTTTTGGGAGGTTACCTAAAACTGGGATTAAGCTCGAAGCACTTCCTGCAACAACTTTCTGGCGACATAAATTCGTCTCATTAGATCACAATTTAATTTTAGTCCTGCATCCAAATTCTCCAAAATCTCTACAAGGTAAATTGGATGTATTTAGTCAATATTTGCAATAGAATAGAGATATATTAAATATAACCAATGTCACAATTTCCAACGGTAAGTATAATAATTCCATTTTATGGTAAATCAGAATTGCAATTATTAAAGTGCCTGAATGCTTTAAGTAATCAAAGCTATTCAAAAAGCAAAATTGAAATACTTGTAATTGATAATAATGAAATCCCAATACTCAAAGAAAAATTAAAATCCAAATATGAAATTATAATACTCCATGAAAATAAATTCGGTTCTTATGCAGCAAGAAACAAGGGAATTAAAATTGCGAAGGGGGAAGTTTTAGCGTTTACTGATAGTGATTGTTTACCTGATACTGATTGGGTAAAAAATGCTGTTACAGTATTACAAAACCGAAATTTAAAATCTGCCATTGCTGGAAATATAATTTTCACTTATCAAAAATTGAATCAACCAAATTTGTTTGAATTCTACGATAGCACCATTCACTTACGGCAGGAATTTTACGTCATAAATTATGGCTTTTCAGTAACTGCTAATCTTGTAGTCCCTAAGTACATTTTTAAAGAATGCGGAAATTTTAATACTACCTTTTATAGTGGTGGGGATAGAGAATGGGGTGAAAGAGCATCAAAGATTGGATATAAATTTTTCTTTGAAAAAAATGCAATCGTTTTCCATCCTGCTCGCTCAACAGCCTTTTCAATTATTAAAAAAAACATTCGAACCGTTGGGGGTGAGTTCATCCGTTTTAAGTCTAAAGGGAAAAATGGTTTTTCTGTTTTAAGTATGGAAACGAATGCAATTAAAGATCGAAGAAAAATACTTGAGAATGGAAATAAGGCATCTAATAATATTTCTTTAATAAAAATGTACCTATTTTTTTATATTGTTCAAGTATTTAGACTAATTGAAGCACTTAGATTAATTTCTGGTGGCAATCCTCGAAGACAATAATTAAACTTACCCTTAAATTAGTAAAAACAGTAAAATTAAAGTTCTTCCGATATGGCAATACTAAATGAAATAATAAATAAAGATAAGGAATACGATGACCACATTCCAAATATTAAACCGAAGGAAATCTCAATCGTTATTCCCGTGAAGGATAACCAACTAGGTATTGACAGATTTTTGAAATATTTTTTTAAAACCCAACAGAAACATAATTTTCCGCTTGAGATTATTATTATTGATAACAATTCCAGAAAACCATTAATTATTCGTGATGAATTTATAACAATTGAAATAGATATAAAATTATTGACATGTAAAAAGTTAGGACCAGCTGCTGCTCGTAATATAGGCATTCTCCATTCAAAAGGTGAATGGGTATTATTTTGCGACAGTGATTGTGTTCCAACAAATTCTTTAATTACTGGTTATATCCAATCAAATACTAAAGCAATTGCATTTGCTGGAAATGTAAAAGCAGCCAATAATACATGGCTTGATGGATTTTATGATAGAGAAGAAATATTATTACCGCGTTTGAAGCCTAATGTAAATAAGGAATTAGTCCCTTTGTATATCGTAACTGCAAACGCCTTGGTTTGGAAAAATGCTTTAATAAAGTGCGGGTGCTTTAATGAAACATTTAATATTGCCGCAGGGGAAGATGTTGAATTATCAATAAGATTGTGGCAAATAGGAAACTTATCTTATATAAGTGATAGTTTAGTTTTACATGATTTTGGCAACGGACTTAATGATTTTATCAAACGTTTTTTTCGATATGGAAAAGGTAATAGACAACTAGAAAACTTTCATAACATTTCAATGAAACCAGTATTTAAAAAACCTAAAAAAAGAACTCACTTAAATTACATTGCTAAATATTTGCAGCATACACTTCAATTTTTAGGATACCATATAGAGATGATTCTAACTAATTGTTCATATAAACAAGAAATTAATTAAACACTATAATTGGCACACTTGCATGTTTAAAGCGTATAATAAACTTTCGAAGATTATTGTTTTCATTTATGGTATTCCTGCCTCGGGTAAATTAACTGTTGCAAGAGAATTATCAAAAAAAACTGGTTTTACGCTATTCCATAATCATCTCATTTTAGATATTATATTTAATTTATATGGATGGGAAAGTATTGAAGGGCAGAAGATCAGAGAAACAATGTATTTTGACCTCACAAAATCATTAATAAGTGAAAATAAAAATATTATTTTCACACATGTATACCAACCTAATTATGTTTATCCTTCGGGTATATCTGATAAACTTTTTGTTACAAAACTTAAAAATATTGCAAAGAAGAATGGATACAACTTTTTCCCTGTTCAATTAGTTTGTGACAATAAGGAATTATTAAAACGAGTTATAAATCCATCACGAAAAATAAATTCAAAAGTAAATACTAAAAAAGAATTGATGAAATGGCTCTCAAACGAAGATTCTACAATCTCGCTGGAATTCCCTTTTAACATAACAATAAATAATACAAATCTATCTCCCATAAAAACTGCAAATATGATTATTAAAAATATTCCGTTTTCTATTTATTCCTAAAACCACTTTCAAACACTTTTTCATAATTCATCTTCAAATTAATAAGCACTTATATGAAAATACTAATCACTGGAGTTGCCGGTACGGGTAAATCAACAATATCAAATTTATTGATTACCAAAGGAATTATATCAGTCGATGTAAGTGCAGTTCCAAACCTTTGCTATTGGCGTGAAAAAACCACAAATAACAAAGTTGAATTCGCTAAGAAACGAAACGAAAAGTGGTTTGAGTCAAATGAGAGAATATGTGACCCACAACATTTATCAACTATCTTAATTAATCATGATAATATTGTTTTATGTGGTTCATTTTCGAATATATTTGAACGGCTTCTTTTATTCGATAAAGTAATTCTACTTCAGTGTAATTTTGATGAACTAATCGTACGATTAAGAAAAAGGAATTCTAATTACGGCAAAACCAAAATAGAACAAAATATAGTTAAAAAATGGCAAAAAGTATTTGACCCTCAAATGATTTCACATAGAGCCATACCTGTAAATACTGATGCACCAATAAACATAGTATTGAAAAATATAATTCATCAAATAAATAATATCTAAAATGATAATAATCTAAATATTTCACTTTTAACAATCAATGACGAACTATCTCATGGTGGAAGAAAAGTTTTACGTAGTGATAGGAATACTTATAGAATCCTAAAATAAATCCATTATTGCAAATTAAAAGCAGGTTGAATATGAACAGAGAAAAAATATTTATGAAATTAAAACTGGAGATTAGAGATTTGCTTAAACTCTATCCTGAATCATCATTTGAAAGAGAGACAAACTCGATTTATGAAGATTTTAGAAAAACTCACGATGCTTTAATTGTTAATCATAAACAAGTTTTGGCAATTTTTTGTTTCAAAAATATCAGTATTGAGACTTTTAATTCTGATTTCTCAGATGCTCCTAATTCGAGTATTTATGATTATAAATTTTATATAATAACGGATGGATCCCTTTTTAAAGTTTTAAATAGAAACTCTAGTGAAATTTCAGAATTCGAAGAAGCAGGTGCATTAATAAATTCTTTAATGTTGGTCCCAAGTGAAAAGGAGCTAACCAATACGATAAGGGAAATTGCACATACAATTCATAAAACTGTCTCGAATTACTTTAGGTATTTTGAAATTAAATCTCACTTATTAACTAAAATAAGGAATAAAGTCATTGAGCATTTTTCAGAAAATAATATAACGAGAAATATACTATACCATAAACACGGTCAATATTTTCATTTTGCTGCGAACACAAATGATTTATCGAATTTTGAAAACACTTTTTTTCAGATGTTATTAAAAAAGGTTGATTCAGAAACATTGCTATATCGCTATTGTGATATAGAATCTATGTTTTCAACTCTAAGTAATAACTCTATTCGGTTAAATGGAATTGCTGCAATGAATGACATATCGGAAGTAGGCTATGTGGAAAGATACATAGACCGCGATCACATTATGATGAAAAATAAGAGAGATGTAAACAGAATTAATGATAAATTTATTTATAGTTCTACAGTTTTAAAAGATGATCTAATGCATTGGAGATTATATGGAGACGATAGTAAAGGTGCTTGTTTAACTTTCAAAGCTAAGGGAGGTGGTAATTATTTTGGAATTCAATTAAAGAAAGTAAATTATGGCATTGAACGAGATGGACTAAATTATCATCCAGAATTAGAGTTGGTTTCTAAAATTAGAGAAGCTGTTAAGAAAATAAATAAAGAATCAATTCAATTTAGAACTCTCAATGTATGGAAACATTTCTTTAAATCCTATGAATATAGATTAGAACAGGAAGTTAGACTGCTAATTTCATTAAGAGGAAGTTTTATTCTAGGAGAACATTTAAAGGAGAATAATAACAATATTATTAAAAAGTCATGGGGACTAACAAAATCCTATAAAATTCTCAATCCGTTTATAATATTCAGTTTTGAAAACAAAGAGTTACCACTGGAGTTGGTTGAAATAACTCTTGGAAATAAATGTCCTGAGATTGAAACTAATAAAAAACAGCTTGAAGAATATTTGATTAATCATACTATAAATACTATTGTTGTGAATAAATCAAAGATAGATAACTATCGATGATTTCAAAGTAAATAAAGTGAATGTCTTAATCCCCTGTAAAGCTGGACAAAATTTGCAAAACAAATTAGGTCTAACTAAATTTACAGGAAATGACAAAAATCAAAAGAAAATTTAATCTCTATTAATTATGTCCTTATGTTTCGTTACAGGTGTTGCGGGCTTTATTGGTTCAAGCATTGCTGAAAGATTGCTTTCAGATGGGTACAGCGTAATTGGAATTGATTCCTTTACAAATTATTATTCCATTGCACAAAAGAAAATCAATTTAAATCAGTTACAAAAAAACAAAGAGTTTTCATTTTATGAATTGGATTTAGTCAAATCTGATTTTGCGAAACTATTAACTAATGTAGAATATGTTTTTCATTTTGCAGCTCAACCTGGTGTAAGAGATGGATTCGGTGAAAACTTTATATATTATTTGAATAGTAACATTTTGGCAACTCAAAAATTACTTGAAGCAGTAAAATATCTCCCTTTAAAGAAATTTGTATTTGCTTCCTCATCCTCAATTTATGGACAGCATTCTTCTAAAGAAGTTTCGGAGGATGCAATCCCACAACCAATTTCTTTATATGGAACTTCAAAGCACATGGCGGAGAATATTTGTAGAATCTATTTTGCAAATTACCAAGTGCCAACAATTATACTCAGATTATTCACAGTTTATGGACCAAGGCAAAGACCTGACATGGCGTTTAACAAATTCTTTAGTTCAATTTTAAACAACGAGAAAGTTGTGATATTCGGAAATGGTAACCAGACTAGAGACTTTACTTTCATAAATGATGTTGTAGATGCAAATATCTTAGCACTAAAATCAAATGCCGTTGGAGAAGTTTTTAATATTGGGAGTGGGAGTAGCATTACCTTGAACGATTCTTTAAAAATTCTTCAAAATATTTCTGGGCAAAATTTCAATATCGAATACATCACAAAAGAAATAGGAGAAGGAGAACATACTTTAGCCGATATTTCAAAGGCAAAATCAATTTTAAATTATTCGCCAAAGTGGGATCTTCATGACGGTTTAAAGGAAGAATTACATTGGCTAAAAACTCGATAAAAAATATGCTCAACAAATCATACCTAACTAAATCTATTCTTTACAGAATGTAAATTCCGCTCAACGTAACCCCCTCATTCCGGCGAACGTGACCCCCCTAAAAAGAATGAGTTAATTGTATGATAAAGAACATTGTGATTGGATTGTTATTCAAAGATAGTTATTCAGGTT
>Ga0163144_10026161_pt1 | contig 11357 bp, 10 predicted proteins | sample OliLak19BULKMAT1_FD_123175 | JGI IMG/M metagenome (GOLD analysis project Ga0163144, IMG submission 123175) | Freshwater microbial mat bacterial communities from Lake Vanda, McMurdo Dry Valleys, Antarctica - Oligotrophic Lake LV.19.BULKMAT1 | ecosystem: Environmental > Aquatic > Freshwater >... | reverse complement strand
GCTCGAGTTCGCGCTCGATATCGATCCGCTGCCGGCGGGCATGTCGGCCGCCCTCGATTCCGTGGGCAATACCGTGACGCATGTCTGGTTCGACGGGCTGCATCGCTCGCTGACAATCGTTGCGCGTGCCACGGTCGAGATGCTGCGGGAGAATCCGTTCGATTTCCTCCCTGACAGTTGCCGCTCGCGTCTGCCGGTCTTCTACGCCGCCGAGTCTGACGCGCTGCGGCCTTACCTCCACCGCAATCCCCACGGCCTCGGCGAGCCCGATCAAATCGCGATCTTCGCCTCAAGGATGCGCGACGCCGCCCGTGGCGAATTGGTGCCGCTGCTCACGTCGCTCAACAATACGATCTTCGATCGCTTTGAAACGATCTGCCGAACGGAGCCGGGCGTCTGGGCGCCCGAGCGAACGTGGGGGGAGAAGCGGGGCGCTTGCCGTGACTTGGCCGCGCTCTTTATCGACGTTTGTCGCGCCCTCGGCATCGCCGCCCGATTTGTGAGCGGATACGAAGAGTCGGAAACGCTTGGCGTTGACGAGCGGGGCGAACTCCACGCTTGGGCCGAAATTTATATCCCAGGCGCCGGCTGGCGCGGGTACGACCCGTCGCGCGGCTTGGCCATCGCGCAAAGCCATGTCGCCGTTGCAGCGGCGGCCACGGCAGCGGGGACCGCCCCGATTACGGGCGCCTATCGCGGTTCAGGCGTGACGTCGGAGTTTGAGACCGAGGTTCGCGTTGAGCGTCGCGTCGGTGCGCTGGCTTGAGAGCGCATAAGTTGGATTTATCGGGTGGCACGCCCAGAGGAACTCCGATGGGCGTGGCGAACCTGCCTCAGCCGTTACCACGCCCTGCGGATTACCTTAGGTCGTGCCACCCCATTTCAATCACTTCATGTACTTCCAGAGCCCCATCGCCGGGTCGCGGACGAAGAAGAACCGCTCGCCGTCGGCCGATTCGTTCCAGCCATCGTCGAGTTGCGTGACGTCGTAACGCCGCGCGTACTCGGCCAGATCGCCGTATTTGTAGCAGGCGGCTTCAATCTCGGCTTTCGACAGCGAGCCGGGGCAGTAGGTGACGCGGAACCGCTTTTCGCTCGAACCGTGGATGAGATGGGCCGCCGCCGAGAGGTTGTCACGCAGCTCGGCGTTCGCCTCGACGGCCGCGAGCACTTCTGGCGTCGTGCGGTAGCCATACTTCCGGATGAGGCGGTCAATCTCAGGATCCTCGCCGAAAGTCCGCACGCCGGGGGCGAGGATGATCAATTCGCCGCCGTCGGCCATCGCCATGCGCGTCCGGTAGATCGCCTTATTGCCGAGCCAAGTGCTGGGGAACTTCTCCGGATCGAGATAAACGACGCATTTGTGGAACGGCTCGGGGACGACCGTCACGTTCACCGCGAAGGCCAAGTCGCACGCTTTCCAAAAGCATTCGGCGTCGTCGCCAATGAACAGCCCGCGGAGCACCGACTTGCCGGCCTCATTGGGACCGATCACGGTGAGAACGTAAAGAATCGGCAGGTCACGGCAAAAATGTTCCTGGGCGTAGTTCAGAATCCGCCGCAGCGGGGTATCGCCGCGGCCCATCATCCGTTCCATCCCGTAAACCGCCCCGATGTAGTGGCTCTCGTTGATCCCCTTCACCCCGCCAGCGCCGACGAAGAGATTCTTGGCGTGGTTGGCCATGCCGATCACTTCGTGGGGAACGACCTGACCGATCGACAGGATCAAGTCGTGCCCGCCGCGTGAAATGAGCCGGTTCAGTTGGGCAGGCCAGGGATCGCGGTAGATTCCTTCGGTCGCCTGCGAGACGAACTCGCTCGGGACGGTTCCGACCGTTTCGACGTCGGTTCGCCAATTGTGATACCGGAACAGCTCTGCCGGGATCGTCGGAAACATCTTCGTGCGGTGCTTTTCCGACATCTCCTCGTGGGTTCCCAGGGCCGGCAGCACGTCGACCAGATTCGCCCCGTAGTAGTCGTGGGCCATGCAAGTCAGGTCGCCGGCACGGCTGGCATAGCGCGAATAGTCGGGCGGCACCGCGAGGACTCGGTGACGTGGACCGAGTTGATCGAGGACGCCGTTCAGGGCCTGGCGAGCATCGTCGAGCGACAGCTCGGACATCGGCGAACCCAAGGCGAGGTAAAGGGGCATGAGATACTCAAGGAGTAGGGACTTACGCTAGATTTCTTCATCTTAGCGAACCTTGTCAGCGAAGATGGGATTGGCAGTAAGCGATTTGCCCGCCGCGCCAAGAAGCACCATAATTGAGCCGCCATGCCGCCGGATCCCCAAGCCGCCGCAGTCGAATCGCCGGCCGCTCCGCCCTCAGCCGAGCGTGAGCCGAATCTTCTCCGTTTTGGCCTGCGGCAATGGTTCTATTTCATCTCGGGATTCGTGCTTCTTTGCGCCCTGTTTGCTCGCTTGGAAGGGGAGGGCTCGATCGTACTGGCAAGCATCGTGGCCCTGATCGTGGCCCACGTCTTTGGCACGTTTCTGGGAACCCGCCTGCGAGACACATCTGGCGAGGTCGTCCGTTGGAAGGCCCGGTTTGGTTCCGCCGACGCAGATACTCCGGTGGCGCTACCACAGCCTGTGACACTGGCTAATCTTCGCCTCCCGGAAGCCACCTCGCTCGCCGGACGCAGCATCAATTCGCGTCGCAACTATTGGGCCCTGACGCTCGGCGCCGTGGGCGGCTTCGCGCTCGGGGCCTGGGGGATCCATGAGTTAGCGGGGCCGACGGTGACCTGGCCGGGGCTCGCATTAGGCGCCCTCAGTTGCGGCGTCATGGGAGCATGGGGCTCCCTGCTCATTGCCAGTTTCTGGGTGATCGCCCGACAGGCGTTGCGTCACGCGTCTCGCGACGAATAGCGTCAATCGCGGCTGTTTAGCGCAGCAGTCGCTTCAGTAACACCGGATCGACCCGCCCGCGAAAGCGAATCTTGCCGTCGATTTCGACGACCGGCACGCACTCGTTAAACCGCTCGCGCAGCGCCTCATCGGCGTCGACGTCGATCAATAACGGCGCGATTCCCTGTGCGATGAGGAGCGTTTCAGCCTCCTCGCAGAGGTGACATCCATTACGAGTATAGATCACACCATGCATCGTGCTGGCTCATCATGCTCAAACGGGGGGCTTCATCAGCGCGCTGAGGAGACTCGACAACGCTTCAAACAGCGTTTCAATTAGTGGACCAATGTTCACAAAACAGGTGGCTGCTCGGGGCCCCCAAATACCCGCCGGACCCCTCCTCGGGGGGGTGTCCTTAGACTCCCCAAGTCCCGTCTCGGCAACGTCTTACGCCTTCTGTTTGCCGCCCCTTTTGCCAGCAGCCTACGATGGATGTGGCAGCTGGAAGGCCGCCCCGACCCGCTTTGACGCCTTGGTCGGCTCGCCTCGCAGGGGTGTAACAGCACCCCTCCCGCATGATGCGTGACGCGCAGCAAGTGTATGAATTCTTTAAGGTTAGGCTCGCCATGTCAACGCAACGTCGCTCGCAACTCAACGGTCTCCGCCCGAAGAAGACGACTCGCGCCCAGACTGCCGCCGTTCGGTGGTCGCGTCGCGCTCGCAGTCCTCAGTTTGGCGCGCAGAACGTGCGTGCACCGTTCGCACCTCCGGAAGATTGGCACGAGCCTCGCAATGACGGCAAGCAATATCGCGTCATCGTCCAGGAGCCGGGCGAGGGGTACGCTCACGTCGTTACCCCCGAACAGGTCCGCGAACGTCTCGCGCGGGTCCCCCAGGAGTTCCTCAAGGGGCTTGAGGTGGTCCAGTTCAGCCAGATGACCCGTAAGAAGCAGAGCTTCCCCTGCTATGGCATGCAGTGGGGCAGCACGCTGTACCTGTATCCCCTCGAAGAATCGCTGGAGGAGTGGTTCAACATCCCGCCGCAACCGCAGGTCGTGACCGAATCTCGAATGTTCGGCGGCCGTTGGGATGTGCCGGCCAACGGTTCGTGGCGACTGACTTGGACGAAGGCTGCTATCCAGGATTTTTACCTGAATAACATCCTGATCCACGAGTTGGGGCACCTGATCGACGACCGCAACACCGGCTATACCGACCGAGAACGGTATGCCGAGTGGTTCGCGGTGGAATATGGCTATCGGGCCACCGGCGGCGGCGAGACGCGACGGAAGACAAAGGTGCGCCGTCGGCACCACGCAAATTAGGCCAGCCGTGCGGTGCTCATTGATCAAAACGAAAAAGCCTCGCCAGACCGCTTCGGTCTGGCGAGGCTTTTCTCTTTGGGCTGAAAACGAGCGCTACCAGAAGCGAACGTAGAGGGCAGCCAGAATCGAAAGCGTGACGACGATCAGGAAGGTCGTTAACGGCGACACCTTGAACATGCTGCTATCGATCTCGATCGCCTTCGGGTTCACCTTCGGTCCAAACAGGCTGATGATCACCATCGCCAGAACGGTGAAGCCGAACGCCCAGCCCATGCAGATCAGGTAGGGGATCTCGAAGACAGGGGCCCCGGCCTCCGTCAGCTTGCCATTCGGATAGGCCGTGTAGAGCAAATTGTCCTGCGAAAGACCCGGGGCAAAGTCATTGAAGAAAATCGACAGGAGGAAACCCAGGATGACGCCGGCGATTGCCGCCGCCCCGGTGGTTCGCTTCCAGAACATGCCGAGCATGAAGACCGCGAAAATGCCGGGGCTGACGTAACCGGTGTACTTCTGAATGAAGTCGAAGCCCCCTTTCTCGATATTGAACGAATCCTTCCAGGTGCAGGCGATGGCGATCACCATCGAGACGAGGATGAACAAGCGGCCGATCCAGACCTGCTTCTTCTCCGAGGCGTTCTTATCAAGGTACTTCTTGTAGATATCGAGCGTGAAGATCGTCGCAATGCTGTTGGCCTTGCCGGCGAGCGAGGCGACGATCGCTGCCGTCAGGGCCGCGACAGACAGTCCGCGTAACCCCGTCGGCAGAAAGCCGAGGATGGCGGAATAAGCCTGATCAGCGACGACGGCTCCATCCTTCTGCATTTCTTGCTGCAACTGACCATTCTGGTAGAGAACGAACGCGGCGATGCCGGGAAGCATCACGATCACGGGCATCATCAGCTTCAGGAAGCCCGCGAAGAGCAAACCCTTGCGGGCCGTCTCCAGATCGGCGCCGAGGGCCCGCTGAGTGATGTACTGATTGCAACCCCAGTAGTTGAGGTTGGCGACCCATTGCCCGCCAAAGTACATGGCGGCCGGGAGGGCGAGATATTTGGATATGTAGTTGGGATCAGCGTCGGGCCCAGGTTTCGACAGCATCATCTTGAAGTGGTCAGGGGCCTGCTTCATCAGTTCCCCGAACCCGGCGATCGCGTCTTTACCGAGCCCAAATTGCTCGCTCACCATCGTCAAAGCGATATAGGTGGTCGCCAAGCCGCCAACAATCAGCACCACCACCTGAATGACGTCGGTGTACCCGATCACCTTCATACCGCCGAGCGTGATAAACGTGGCAAACAATGCCAGGGCAATCAGCACATAGTGGAAAGACCCGTCACCCCCGACCAACTTGCTGATCGCCAGCGAGCCGAGGAACAGAATCGACGTCAGGTTGATGAAGATATAGAGGAAGAGCCAGAAGACCGTCATGATCATGGCGACGGTCTCGTTGTAGCGCCGGGTGAGGAACTGCGGCATCGTATAGATGTGGTTCTTCAGGTAAATCGGCATGAAAAACACGCCGACCAGGATCAGCGAGATGGCCGCGATCCACTCGAACGCCGCCACGGCGATGCCGACCTTGAAGCCCGAGCCCGACATCCCAATGAACTGCTCGGCCGAGATATTCGAAGCGATCAGCGAAGCGCCGATGGCCCACCAAGTCAGCGACCCTTCCGCCAGGAAAAAATCGGTCGTCGAGGCGGCGTCTTTCCGCTTCTTTTGGTAAATCCAGTAGCCGTACGAGGCGACGAGGACCAAATAGATCAGAAAAACCGTGTAGTCGATGGCGTGAAGCTGGTTCGACAACGCGAGTGGCAACAAGAGATTCATGGCGCCTACGAAAGAATGAGCGACTATTTCCGGAAAAGTTTTCGAGAAGCGGGCAAGATTCCCGCCAGGCTTGCGAAAACTCTAGCAGACGTTCCGGACTCCGCACAAGTCGGTACTGGGACAAGAATTGCGCCGCACGCGAGACTTGCTCTCCAAGGCGGGGTTACAAATTGACCGCGGCAAAATTGTTATTGCGCACTATAATCAGCCGCGGCTGAGATTGATTGTCGATGGAGCCATTGGCATGACTCGTCGTTACGCATTTACTCTCATCGAACTGCTGGTCGTCATTGCGATCATCGGCCTCTTGGTGGCACTGCTGCTGCCGGCCGTTCAGGCCGCGCGCGAAGCGGCGCGGCGCACGCAATGCAAAAGCAACTTGCGGCAGATCGGTCTGGCGCTGACGCAGTATCTCGATCGCCACGGCGAACGCGGTAAGTTTCCCGACGTTGCCAAGAACCCGCTCACCGACAATCCGTTGAAGAAGCCGTCGCTTTACGATGTCCTCGCACCTCATTGCGAACAGAATCGCGAGGTCTTCCGCTGTCCGAGCGACCTCTATGTGTTCGTCCCGAAGGCTGATGATCCAAACGACGAAGTTCCGCCGGAACTTCCCCCCGAGATCATGCCTGAGACTTACTTCGAGAAGGAAGGTCTGAGCTACGAGTATCCGTCGCTGGCTCTGGCCGGCAGGACTCGTCCCGAGGTGCTCGACTACAAAGGAAGCTCGGAGATCTGGGTGGTTTACGACTTCAACGCCTTTCACGGCACTCCCGGCGAAAACGGCGCGCGCAACTTCGCCTACCTCGATGGCCACGTCGACGCCGTGATCGTGGCCGAATAGCGCAAGGAGTTTAGTATGAAAAAATCGGAAGTCTTCGGCGTCGTCGCCGTCGCGATGCTTGCCCTCTTCGTCGCCTGGTTCTACGGCTGGTTCGACGGCAAAGACTACAACGACGACCCCCAAGTCGCTGCGTTGGAGAAGGAACGCGATGCGAACGCCGACAAGTTCATGAACATGCCGGAAGAACAGCGACGGACTGAAGGCCAAGCCTTTCGCGAGCGTATGGAGGGGCTAACGGCCGACCAACGCACGGCGTTCATGGAAAGCAGCATGGCCGTCTTCGTGCCGCTGATGGCGCAGCAATTCGAGAAGCGCTACGACGAATTTCAGGCCATGTCACCCGAAGAACAGCGTCGCGAACTCGACAAGCGCATCGACGAAATGGAGGCCCGCGGAGGGCAAGGGGGACCCGGCGGTCCTGGTCGCGGCGGGCCGCCAAATATGGACCCCAAGAAGATGGACGAGTTTCGCAAGAAGATGCTCGACTACACCACTCCCGAGCAGCGGGCCAAATTTGAGAACGGCATTCAGATGTTCAATGATCGCCGCCAAGAGCGCGGCTTGCCCCCAGTCGGCCCTCCTGGCGGACGACCGTTCTGATTACTTTGTCGGCGCTTGTTCAAACCGCAGGAGTTCCTCGGCAGGAACAAGTTGCTGGAAGCTGCCCGACCGAAAACCTTCCAGATCGACGGCGACGTAACGGAAGCCGATCCGCCGTAGCGTCTCGACGATATTCGTCCTATTGGCGTCGGCGCACAGCTTCGGCAGTTCCTCCACGGGGACTTCGAGCCTCGCCAGCGAGTTCTCATGGAGGCGAACGCGGAAGCGGCGGAAGCCGAGTTCGCGCAGGTAGGCTTCGGCCTGGTCGATCATCGCCAGCCGCTCCGGCGTCACGGCCACTCCGTACGCCACGCGACTTGAAAGGCAGGGAGTCGCGGGCTTGTCCCAGACTTCGATTCCCCAAGCCTGGGCGATGCGTCGCACAGCCTCTTTGTGGAGGCCGCACTCGGCCAAGGGACTGCGGACGCCATGCTGCGTCGCCGCCGTCATCCCGGGGCGAAAATCGCCGAGGTCGTCGGCGTTCGCGCCGTTCAGGATGATGGCGATGCCGCGACGTTCGGCTTCCGCCTTCAATTTGGCGTAGAGCTCCGTCTTGCAATGAAAGCAACGGTCGGGAGCATTCTTTAGATAGTTCGGGTCGGCCAACTCGTCTGTTAGCAACGCCTCGTGCCGAATGCCTATCACTCGTGCGATGCGCTCAGCAACTTCCAGTTCGCCGCTCGCCAAGCTCGCACTGACGCCCGTGACCGCGAGCGCTCCCTCGCCTAAGGCCGCGTGTGCTGCGTAAGCGACGACGGCGCTATCGACGCCGCCTGAATAAGCGATTACGCAGCGTCCAAAGGGTCGAATCATCTCGACCAACTGGCGGGCATTCTCGGCGACGGCTTCTTCCATGCGCTAAGTATAACGCCATGTCGCGCGAGCTTCGCGGCTAGCCGTCTTAGAAACTGCCGTCTAAAGGTAGACAGCCCGTAGAGCGGGTCGCACCGCCGGGCACAAATCCACTTTCGCGCGTCAGATCGCGACGCTCACTGAACCACCCGCCCTGTGCGACTCAAGAGCACGCACACACGCGACGCCCTTACCGGCATGTTCTCGGGCGTCTCACTTGCTCCCGCGAGATTCCGATTTTGACTCAAGCTGGTAATTCAAGTTCGTATTGCCGTCGGCGCCGATGGCGACGGTCACCGTACTGTCATACCCGTAACGGTGAGGAATAATGTTCTCCAGCGGATTCTGAACGTCGGTCGCCCCTAAGCCGCTCCTCGACTTCCTTGCCGGGCGCATGGCGAAGATACGGACGGTCTTGGTTCCCAAAGTGACCTCCCCGCTGAAAGCTCCCCGAACGATGTTGAGCGACGTCGGAACGCTGCCGTCGCCCGAGTCGAACTCAATGACGGCATCGTCGATCGCAACGCCGTCGAGCGTCACTGCTCCGGCAATCGGTGCGGTTTGAGGACCCTTCTGGCATCCGCCAATCAGTCCTGTCGCTACGACCAAGGCAACGGCGACGCGAAATGCCGTCATGACTTTCGCGTTCATATCCTAATTGCCTTCCACATTCGCTTGGCCGTCGTCGCGAGTCGCGAGAGCGGCGAGAGTCCGGAGCGAGGCGTCGTCCTGCAGGAAGCGAATTGATCCGTCGCCGAACAACGCGTTCACCCCGCCGGGATGAGCTGATGTTAGCGGGTTGTTCGTACCGATGACGCCCACTCCGTTGACAGCACTGTCGGAGCTCGCCTGGCTAAATTCATTGCGAAACGGCCACGGGCCTTTCTGGTTGATGGCATAGCGGATCGTGGTGCATTGATGGGCGCGCCAGTCGCCAGTGACCAGCGGATGGTCCAATCGGGCTGGCGTTCCCTTATTCGCCCCGATGAGCCAGCCGTAAGGAAGTCCGGTGCTCGCCGGGATCTCCTGGCCATTGCTTCCGAACAGATAGTCGTTCTGCTCGCTCACCATCATGGTATTGCTCGTGCCGTCGGTGACCTTGGCGATCGACACCCGGCCGCCGGCGAACAGCACCCCCCCCGCGCTGGCCGTGCCAAACTGCGCTCTCGGCGCTTTGCGCTCTTCGTTGAAACCAATCAGGTCGAACTCTTGTGCCCCGATCTGAGGCACCGCAAACCCCGAGATTCCCGCATAGTGGTTCGTCATGATATTGGGAGACATATTGGGAGGCTCAAAACTTGGATTGCCGATCGTCGGACGTTGCAGCATCATCGACGAAGGACATTGATATGCCGTAACGCGAACGGCTCCGACGACGGCGTAGTTGTATCCGTTCTGCCACCCCGAACCGTTATTGGTCGACGCGCCATTCGCACCTTCCCCGAACAGCATGCGATCGTGCAGCGCCCCTTGCTCAAAATAGGGAAGAATAAACACGGTCCAGGCGCTTCCCCAGGATTCCGCGGTCGCTTTTCCGATCGGGGCCTGATCGGTGTAGGCGCCATGCGGAAACTGTCCGATCGCGCTATGGAAGTTCTGCATCGCCAAGCCAATCTGCTTCAGATTGTTGAGGCACTGTGCGCGCCGCGCCGATTCGCGCGCCGCCTGCACCGCCGGCAGCAGCAGCCCCACCAGGACGCCGATGATCGCGATCACGACCAGCAGTTCGACGAGGGTGAAGCCCCCGCGGTGCGAGCGCAGACTCCCTCCAGTCGTCGACGCGCGCGGCCCCCGGCCAGCATGACGCACACGCAGCGAACGATCCCGGGCCGCGACCATAGTACGTCTCCTGCAACGCGCGAAAGAAGAAAGTTGGACGGCGCCCGGGCGCGGGAAAAAGGATTGGATGCCGCCTCCGGTTGGTGACCGCCGAGTATATGCCCGGGACGCCGCATTGTCAAAATCGCGCCGCGTAAGAAGAGGCGCCAGCCGTCTACGCATGAGCTACCGGCCAAAGCTTTCCCGCGTGAGGCGCGGCCCAGTGAGCACTCAAATCGTCTCATCGAGGAACGGCGCCAAATCATCCGACATCCCCAAATCAGATACCGAGAATCCAAGATCATAACCCCCGGCCATCCACCCCATTCATTGAACCGACAATTCCCATATGGACTGAGCCTGGAACCGATCCAGTCTCGCGATGGCAGCAATTCTAACAACGCGTCCCCCCCCCGCGTCTATCGCGTGGTGAAAATTTCGACATACTTCTAGGCCCTCGCCCAACGCAGGTGGTATTTGGCCGCGGAAACGGGCCATTCGAGTCGTTTTCCCGCGTCGGACGCCGGGTGGGCGCAGACTGTCCCTCCTGGCTTGCTGCATTTCTGGCCACCGGAGCCGCTCAAGCGGGACGCCCCACGACCAGCGGCGGCGGGATCGCCAGCCGCGCAATCCGGTCAAGAATCGCCGCGAACAGATCCCGCGTGACCGCCACCTCCGCCAGTTGGAACGTCACGTATTTTGCGTGCCGCGTCACCTTGGCCCCGATCTTGATCATCTTCTCCCGCAACGTCGTCAACGACCAGTGACGTACCGGTTTGGTTAGCGCCAACCGACGCAGGAAGTTTCCCAGGTTGTACGCCAGCGCGAACAACTGCAACCGCGTCTGGTTGTCCTTGAACGTGCGGCACGAGAGCTTGGTCCATTGGATGGCGTTCTTGCCTTCCTTGATCCACGGCTCCGCCGTGCCGCGACCGTTGTGGAACTTGATCACGTTCTTGGACCGTTGGTTCAAGTTGGTCACGATGAACCCCACGCGGGCAAACAGTTCACCCCGATGCCACTCCACCTTGGCCACCACCCGGCGTGAACTCTGCCAGGACTTCGCCCGGTACTGGAAGCTGTGATAAAACACCTTCGGCCTGAGCGAAGGCCGACCCACGGGACGGGTCAGCAGGTGCGAGATTTCTCGCTCCAAGACCGCGTTGGCCTTGAGGCGAATGGCGTACCGATAGCCTTCCTCCTCCAGCACGCCGTACAAGGCCGGAATGCCAAACG
>Ga0163144_10026160_pt1 | contig 11357 bp, 9 predicted proteins | sample OliLak19BULKMAT1_FD_123175 | JGI IMG/M metagenome (GOLD analysis project Ga0163144, IMG submission 123175) | Freshwater microbial mat bacterial communities from Lake Vanda, McMurdo Dry Valleys, Antarctica - Oligotrophic Lake LV.19.BULKMAT1 | ecosystem: Environmental > Aquatic > Freshwater > Lake... | reverse complement strand
TAGTAGCTACTACCTCCTTCTCTAGCCTGAGTGTGATGCCTTTTATTTTATTAGCATCCACGCAACACGTTGGAAAAAAAACTACGCTGCTCCACATTACTCCTATCGACCGGGCTCCCCCACACAAAATCTCACCCCCACACACAAAATCAAAACGCTTCGAAACCGCAACCATGAACGCCTTCTCTTGCTCTTCGTCCTCTTCCCCTTGCTCGTCTTCTGTGTTGCCATCTTCTTGCCCCGCCATGAGTGGTGTCATGGAACTGAACAACCGAAGCGTCGCCTTGTTGATGGAAGGAAAATGCCAGGAATCCATCCAGGTCTTGCAGCTTGCTCTCACCGCCTTTGGCAGGGCTCTTGATGAAAAACTCCAATCGCATCCACACGAGGATGACGACGAATCGGATGACGACATGAGCGATTCTACGGAGGACTCGCACTGTACGATCCCGCAAACAGAACGAGTGGCTCTGCCTGCCTTCGGTGGCTCTTCCACGTCTGATACTACTTCTACTAACAATGGCACGAACGGAGGCGCCTTTGAAGTCTTCAATCGAGCCTTTATCTTTACGTCTAACGATTGTGTGGAGGATGTGGATGAATTCACACTTCCTGCGATTCTCTTGTACAACATTGGCATTTGCTATCATCATCTTGCCTTTCAACGAGCAAGTCACTCTCAAGATTTGAAACTGGCCGATTCCATGTACGGCCGTTCTTTTCAACTATTGGAAGTCTACCAACCCAATTTGAGTTGTGATGACTGCGACTCGGACTGTGTGCACATGGTACTGGTGGCGGCCTTGGCCAATAACATGGCACACATTGCCTCGTCCTTCTTTGACGTGCCACGAACTCAAGTCTATCAGCAACTGCTGACCAATGTCATGGACCAGAACGACATGGATGATAAGGATACCGAACTCTTCTTTGCGGTCAACTTGTTTTATGCCTACGCAAGTCCCTGGAATGCCTATGCACCGTCAGCTTGAAGAAGCGAAAGAGGCAGTTCAAGACTGCTCACACGTCCCCCTTTAGGGGGGCTGCCTTTTGGCCACAGCTCGGATATGTACATACATTTACAAGGCACCTCGTTACATAATAGAATTTTGTTATTTACATGAGTCAAACTTGCAAGCTAGCCTTATCTGAATACTGTGTTCCCTGTAGCTAGGACGGATGGGGACACGACACGTATTGGCTGAAGAAAGACTGCTATCACAGTGTTCAGGCTAGGCTTCCCATCGGCAATTGGATCTCATCACAGGAATGGTACTGTACTTCGCTCAAAGCCATCCAAAGAGTTTCCAACGTTTCTTGGCTCCCTAGCAAACTAGGTTTCACCGTTGCGCGTGACAACAATGGGCGAGTCCTGTTCCTCTTCAAGGTTGGAAGAAACCAAGGTAATGTTGGCCCGTTCCGGAATCTTGGTGCGGCAGGAATCATTCCATCGTTCCTGGTAGTTTGTACCAAACAAGTTCCACCAGGATGTACCCGTTTCCTCGCGGACCGGGCATTTGCAGGATTCTCCTTCATACATAAGGCAATCTGGAATGTCAATCAAACTAATATTTCTGGCTCCTTCTGTAGCTCCACAGCAGCGGCAAAAGATACTCAAATATTGTTCTTGCACTTGGCTTTCCGTCATGGACCACCCATGCAAGCGGCCTTGTTCCTCAACTCGGCCTTGGTAGCCGTGAACGACAACGATGCAATGAGAAGCATAGAAACAAGCCACCAAGGCAAATGCGAGAAAACGTGAAGTGCTAATCATTCTTGTGTTTGTAGTCGTTTGATAATCGGGTAGATGCTGTATTACTTTTCCAAAAATGTGCCGACATGGTGCAAAGTCGTCTATTCCAAGGCAAAGTTAGAAGCTAACTAGCAATCCAGCTCGCTCTGCGTCTACTTCTATGCCTAGCTAGTCTAGTAGCTAGATAATACATGTAGCATCAGTCTACCATAAGCTCGCGGGGTCGCGGCGACACGTCACTTCGTTCACCAGGCCGGGTTCATCTGACACGATTGGTTTCCGGCGGGATCACTTTGAATCCTGAACGGGATCTTTCTGAATCGCGAACGGGAACCACTTGTGAGGGCATGTGTGCATACTATTACTTACCTTCAGAACGCGCCCCTAATACATGTTAGGTACTAGTACTTTAGTACAATGGCATTATTTATAAATGTCCTGTGGACAATATCACTACTTTGCTTCTACTTGCTCCAAGATAGCATTATCTCTCAACCGCTTCATCACCGTGGCATTGCCCAGGGCCAACAAAGCCTTTTGATTGCTGGGTCCAACTCGAAACAGAATTCCCAAGGACAGGTTATTGGCCGTGGTCGCGGTGGTGAGGAGCGGGACATGAAGTTCCTCGACACACTGATGCAAATTGGCATCTTGGGCAAAGGACGACCAATTGGTCACGAGCGCCCAATGTGTGTGTTTATTGGCATGACAAGCAAAGGATGGTACCGACGTCGTTGAGTGCGTCACGGCCCGTTTCCAAACCAACGTTTTGCCGGTATTCTCCGTGGTGGTTGTAGTCGCATCCTTCTTGTCATTGCCATGTTTTTCGCTTTCATAAAAGCCGGTATGCGACTTGCGAATCCGTTGAGGGGTTTCATAGTCGGGAGGATAATAAAAGATGACATGTTCATAATTGCCAGCATGTTGATGGGTATGTCCCTCAATGCGATTGCGAAAGTTGACCGCCATGAATCCAAAGGTACATTGGGTTTGTTGCAGGAACCACGACGTGACGATATCATTGGTCGACACAAAGGCTGGCTCGACCTCTTCTTTTTCTTCTTTTGGGTCATCATTCTCGTTACCAACAGCATTCTTTTTGTTGTCCTTGTCACTCTTGTACGTTTGTTTTTCCGCTTCAATCTTGTCTTTGTCCAAGAAGGAATATCGGTGTTGCGTTTTGGGTGCTAATCCCAGAGGTGCCAAGAGGACGGACCTCCAAAATCCTCAAATGGCGCCAACCAGTGCTCCAGCCGACGAAAGAACATGCATTTCGTCCTTGCCCATTGCGGATTCTTGTAATGATACAGTGTCCATGATGCGTTGTGGATTCAACGAGGATACACAACCATTCGTTGTCGTCGTTGTCGTGTTGTCATGGTTGTCCTTGGCTTTTTCACTGTCACTACAGACCAGCATGTTGTGAATGCGGTAATAGGTAAATCCATCGGCAATGACATGAGACATGGAATGTATGACGGCAAAGTGTTCGTTGGGTTTTTCCCAACAAGGAATCACTGTGACTTTCCAAAGACACTTGGACTGGGTTGCATAAAACTTGTTGCAGTACTTGGCAAGATTTTCCATGGGTGTTTTGCGGCATAATCCTTTTTTGGGTGCAACATGCCGAAAATGTTTCTTGGTGACATCTTTGCTATTCTTGGAAGTGGACTGTGGATGCACCAGGACGACCTTGCAATTGCAAAAGTGCCTCTCAAATCGCCCTGCCAACCATGGATTCGCCACCAAAAGGTCCGATACTTTTTGTCGTAACACGACAGCGGCAGCCTCGTGATTCCCGGCAAACCATGTCAGCGTCGAAATATGCATCCATCGATTGATCTTGGAAAATTCTTGTTCAATAGGAAGAAGGTCCCTTACAAGCATTTTGCCTTTTTTGTCACCAGGAGTCGTCATGGTCGAGGTTTCTTTGGTTGGTTCAAGGGGAAACTATAACAATCAATTCTGATGAAATAGAGGCCACAACGACAGATATTAGCTAGACAATCACAAGAACTTATGTTATAGCACTGTGCTATCATCATCGATCAGACTGGCATGCATGGCGATCTGTTAGCTTCTTGTGCGACTGGTTGGTACCACAGTACAATAGTACAGTAATACTTTGTTTGACCTCCTTATTGAGTCGGGGATTTTGACATTGCTTCTTAATTACGAACCCGGGCAAACCGGGGAAAGTTTGGCGCGAACAACTTTGTGTTCAAGTGTGGGTGCCAATATTTCGGTTGACTGTGCGTCCGCTGAATCTCAAATCGTGATGGCACCCCGGCGGCCCTGATTGGTACATTGATTTGATTGTACTGTACCACCAGCTAGCTGGAACTGGAACTGGTACCAGTATACCTAGCTAAGCATGCAATGGAAGAATGTGCTGAAGGAAGAAAGAAACATCCTTGGAGGAGGAAGACAGCACCCCCCCAAAAAGGTTTTTGAGGCCGTTGTTGGCTTCACGCTTGATTTTGATATATGCCTGGCGCTGCTGCTGCCGAATTTGCGAAATTTGTGTGGCTTAGTTGCTGAGGGAGAATAGAATGAGGAGTTGAAGCAGATGCTCATTCCTAATCGTATCGGGTGAGGAACCCTAGTAGTAGCCGCTGGTGGCAATGTCATTGTAGGGGAAATGTTGCTGACAAATTGGGTCGAAACTGGAGGGAGAGGGGTGAACTACAGGAATTCCAATCACAACACCCATAAAGTTTCGACCAGAGGCGAACCATGTCGTTTAGGAAGTGGCACTATCGTACCAGATATATTTCTATGATGAAACTTCATTTTTAATTAGTTGCTTCATTTTTCGTTGGCTATAAACATTACGCAAGAAGGCGAGCTTCTTCGTCGTTGTTGCCTTGCTTTCCTTTCTTTTGCCGAGACAAGAGGATAGCATGGGTGACACTCGTGAATCGAACATTCTGGGTTTGACGGGGATCATATCCCGAAGCCAGTGCTTCCAACTTGATCTTGAGATCCTTCATGCTTTCCTCGACGAGTTTTTGCTTTTCTCTCTCGAAATTTACCATGTCTATGCCATTGCCAGTCGTAGTAGTACTGCCCACGCTCTGGTAGCCTCCAGTAGTAGCGACCACCACAGTATCGGTAGGATGCAATGGCACGTGCGTCGTCCCTTCGTGTTGGACAAGTGTCATGACCGTTCCGGAAGTATCGTCCAAATCGACCAAATAAATCATTCCCACCGACGAAAAGACCACGCCCATGACGGAGTTTTTGCTGGCAATTTGAATGGGTAACACATGAAGCAAAAAATGAAAACAAATGCTGTTGACCACAAAACTCATAAAAAAGCGCACCCAAATACGCCAATCGTGTTGACGCAATCGCATACGCATGGCCTTGTTGGTGGTAGGATCTTGCCACGATAGGACCGACGCTGTTTGTTTTGACATTAAAAATAGTTTCAACCAAAAAACGGGGTCGTGTTCTTTTTTGCCGTAGGAATTCATGGGTCCCACATAAAAGACACACGCCATAAAGGTACCCAAAAAGTAAAGACAATAGGAACCCAGCGACGATAACATGGGACATGCATCCGTTGCCACGCCATTAAAGCAGGTACGTGTGGGGGTGCTGTACGAATCAAGCATGACAATCCCAATCAACATACTCTGGACGAGGAATACCATAAAGGCAATTAATTTGGGGCGAGAAATATCTTCATATACATTGGAAGGTTCCAGTTGTGTGGAGGCAGCAATGCTTTTGGCTTCCTCTTCCGATGTGGGGTGGACATCTTGAAGGGACTTGCAATTCCAGTACCCCAAGAGGACCCGGGCAATATCACCGGTGCTTTCAAAGACCAGAATGGCCATCATGATAAAGAACCCTTTTTGGTAATTAATCTCCAGGAGTCCTAAAAAGAAGAGAGACTTTGTCACCATGCGGGCAACTGTAAAGGTCGGCTCATCATTGTCGGCATAGGCTGCGATCATTTCGCAGAAACGAAGGGACCCTTTGAATTCGTCGGGTCCAAGTTTTTGTTTCAATGCGGCAAGACGTCTAGTGTATTGCACTAGGACCAAGAGGAGCATACCAATGGCCAGCGTAAATGTGTAACGAGGCCCGAGTGCAGGGCGTTGGAACCAGAGATAGTCGGGGACGCCGCCTCCGTCGCTGGCAGCATTGTCATCGCCCAACATGTCATCGTCGAAAATTTGTGCTGCTGTCTCGGTGATCACTTCCGTATCCGGCATTTTGAAAGATCGTCGAGTGAAATAATTAACTCACTTAATTAAATTATGAATCGTTGTGGTCCACTCCAGATCCACTTCCTCAAGCCTGCCCTTCATTTTTCGGAAGCCTTTGTTGTTTGTGCGGAACCACTTTTTTATTACGTAAAATCAGTAATGTGACCATCAGGCGACCACCACGCTCGTCGGGATTGAAAAGGTGTCACTCAACTGTTTCTTTCTTGGGAAAAGGCCTCTTTGTTTCATGGAGCTTATGTGCCCCTCCGTCCGTTGTCAACATCAGGACCCCCATGCATGGATGTCAAAAATGCTGTCCCTTTACCAGCTAATGTTGTACTAGCTTTGCTTGTATTGACAACCCTTTTGACTTTTTGAAAGCGATGATGGAGAGTCAGAACATGGGAGAAATGTTGAACGGACACAACAGAACAAGAGAAAAAGAGAAAGAGCAGTTGGAAACAAATGTTGGTTGATTTTCCATTGTGTGGTCCCTCTGCAGCATTTAGTTTTTTCATTTGCAGTTATGCATTTTGTACCATTAGAAAAGAGTGAATCATGTTGAGCTTGTTGAGAACAAAAGGAAATGTGTTTTCATCATTTGGCATGGCATTCTTCCAAGTTGAACATTTGGAAGACAGTTGTGCACTCACCTGATGCGCAGGCACGTCATCATTGGGGTGAAGAAACAGACTCTCCCTCTCAACATTGCCATCTGCTTGTCATGGCAGATAGAAGTTGGTCCTTTCAAGAGAGATGCAGCATCCCAAAGGATGATGTGTGGAGCTTGGCAACTGGCCAATTGAGGTCCAATTGGGGTCAACCAACAACAAAGGTTTGCCTGTGCTGTTCCAAGGTTCCCACCAGGGTTTTCTCCCAAATGATTGGTCAATTCACTGCGACGGGAGCAATGGGCGTGCCCATTGTTGCCTTGCAGATCAACAGCCAAACAAGAGGCATCCATCCATCCTTCCAACACGATGCGAGGAGACTCCACCGCGTCAACCGACTTGACTCCATCATGCCTCGCGTTCATCCATCCAAGCCCCACACCATCAAACCTCGCCAACCCGCCAGCCTGCTGGTCCATCCCATCCCAATGCCAATCTCACAAAAGACACGTCGCCTCCCTCCATCGGCCGAAAGAGCAGGTTGTCATCTTGCCACCATGTGGCGAATCAACTCAAGGGAGTTGGCATCCGGAAGGGGTCCCCCATGTCAACCAAGCAACAACCGCGCCGCCACGAGTGCCCACACACTCACAGGGGGTGCCTCCACCCCTCGCCCAAGGGCCCTTGTGCGACAGCCGAGGCAGAGAGGCATCATCCCATGGTTCTCCCACACTGTGCTGGATCTCTGATGCTTGTGTTTCAATGGCTTGTGCCCAACACACGGATGGATGTCAGACCATTCTCCTAGGAATTCCACGGAGCAGCCAAAACGTGAACACCTCCAACATCAACAACACCAACAGACTCGAACAGCAACACTAACAGCTTCATAGCTAATGGCTCCTCCAGCAACAACACCCCTTGTCATCTTGTCAACATGCTTTGCAGATCATCTTCTAATGGTCGACAGGAGCTGTGGCTGTGGGGCTTGTCCTCCTGCTTCGTTAGCCAGACGAAGGGGAGCTTTGCAGCTGGATCAGAAAGCGCATGTGCACAAGTCAGTTTTGAGTTTGCACCAGGACAGATGTTTTTTGCGTTTTTACATCTTGTCTGGGGGCTGCATGTCACACAGCAGCAACATCTCTTGCCACACTGGTTGTTGCAGTGAACCATTTGTTGCATGGTCAACAGAGCACGAGAATGGCAGTGGCATGTCACAGATGGCATTGGTGTTAGCCCTCAAAGAGTGTCACCAGCAACAACAAAATGCTAGAAGCAGGCACAGGGTGACAGTTGACATCATTCAGTTTTAGCCGCAAACTGTAAAACGAGTGTGCTGCTTCAAACAGTTTGAATCAACTTGCACCTTAACCATAAGTGCTGTGTCTCCCTTTGCATTGACAAAGCCTTGGTTTTGTGACATTTGATTTTGCGCAATGTTTACCTAGCTGATGTCTGACTGGAAGCACTGTGAGGACCAACAAAAAGAAATTGTTTTATGCTGTGTTTATTTCCAGAGCACTAGCCTTAGAAACAATTCTAACAATTTGCTATGCATCATTTGCTCTTTGCTGTTCAGCATGCCATTTGAAATGTGTCGTTTGATGGCGCAAGATTTGACAATGGTGCAGATGCCAACAAGATCTTCTTGTCAAGGTTGTTAGCATCAACCAATGGTCAAACAATTTTCTTTGGGGTCTTAGCCTTTGTCACATTCACATCATTTGGCTACAAAAGTTAACTTTGTTTGTTCCATTTCACATCCAGCTTCTGGACCGTGTTCAACTTAGTTTTGCTGTTGCCCTAAAGGTTTCTGGAGAAATAGCTCACTGTTTGGACCTACCTGTTGGTTGTGATTAACAATTGAAGGGAAACTTTAGTGTCATTCCCAAACTGTTTGCAACAATCTCAAATTGCAAGCCATCAACTCACATGTTCAGATGCATAAGAAGAATCTTCTACAGCAAAAGCAGCAGAGGCATCAAAATGAACAAGAGGTGGTTGCTTCAATGGGGGGCATGCAAGCACATGTTTCTTCTGCTTTGTGGCTTTTTAGGTTTCAATTTTTTGCATTTCTTGAATTCCTTTCCTTTTAATCCAAATGGAGTTTTGTGCAGTGCACCTGCCTCAGTTTGCAGCATGTCCGTCTGTTTCCATTTGATGTGCTCATCACTGACTCCACACATGCAGGTGTGGAATGAGTCTGCGCACCACTGTGGTTGGTGTGCATGACATTGGACATTTGCTACTGCTTAAAAACAAAAGATAGGATGTCCTGCTGAATCATTGTAGGTATGAAAGTTATCCCCCATCATAATTTAATGACACAATCAATCAACGATGCAGTGGATGACAGAGTGGACCAACAAGTTGTTGCCCAGGGCAAAGAACTTGGTGTGGTTTGACAATGATTTGGCATGTTTGTGCACCAGGCTACATTTGCGCAAAGCACTACAAGAAATGTTCCTCTGTTTTGCTTTTCCTCCTGTGATTTCCGTTGTGCGGCCCATGATCTTGACACCGCCAATCCACAACTTCTTGTCAATTCCGTCTGCAAACAAAATTGATGTTGCCTGCAGAGGCAATGCCAGATTCCACATGAATGTGAAGCAGACCAGCACCGGCGCTGATTGTTCAATCAAAGACAAAAGAGTTAACCCAACAAATGCAGTTACCAGCGTCATCAATGGGGTCAATGTTTGTCTAGCTGTGTCTACCTGGAAGCACTGTGAGACTCATTCTCAAGCAATAGCCTTAGAAACAATTCCAACAATTTACTTTGAATCAGTCACTCTTTGCTGTTAACATTGTGCTTCTCTCATTGAGCAGAAATGCACATGTGTGTTTCTCAAAGTGGAAATTTGGCACTCAATTTTCTTTTTGGGGTGTTGGTTCTGCAATGCCACTTACCACAGTGCAAGAATCCAATGTCCCTCCTCTCAAAACATCATTGAATTTTTCATTTAAGAGCAATATGTTTGACAAGCATTCCCTTGTCAAACGGGCCCCAACCACGTTATGGAATTTTGTTTCTCTTTTAACTTGGTGATGTTGATTGTTGTTAGCTAGAAACACATTGCGTAATCTTATCCCGTTCATGTCTTTTTCTGGATCTTGAATGTTTTGCTGATTTGTTGTTGTGTGACACTGGTGTGCTCCAACATGTCAAATTGATCACATCTCAACATTGCATGTTGACAACTTCTTGGAGATGAGAGGCCATGTGCTACTGTAATAAAAGTCTTTAACCATAAACAATTCCAGTAGGACACATTTGAATGCATGGATTGTGGACAAATTTGAATGATAACTGATGTGATCTGGAGAGCTCACCGCTTCATTCTACATGGGAAACTACCTTAAGGTAATGCATGAGTGAGACACAATGATAGCTAAACCAATTGAGCCAAGGATTTCCTTTTGTGTGCAACTAAATGTGTTGATTTAGGAATCGCAGTGTTAAATGAGAATGCAGTGCACAAGCTTCAAAAGAAACACATTGGCTCAAGATGCCTGGATTAATCAAGTTGAAAACTGAAGGTTTGTCAGGCTAACAAACAATCCAGATAAGTCAGTCAGTAGAACACATGTGAAATTGCATGGTGGTAGCAGAAACTAAGACTTCTGCATGAATAAGTTACCCTCTGCAATGTTGACATAAGCCCACGACCTGGTGCACCTAACGGAAAATGACAACAACCAAATCATTGGTGCGTTGCAGTGCCATCCTTTGGCACATCTTCTACAATTCTCATTGACAGACTTACAGAGAAAGCAAGATGCATGCAGGAAAAGAATCACTTGGTCTGCATTTGAGTTACATCCTGAAACTTCTTGTGAATTTCCACATTAAGAGGGACCAGCTATGGAATTTCCATGCAGGGCATACCCATCTCTGAGGTTCTAATGCTGGAATTGACTTGAATTTAGTGGAGGTGTTGTCAATGATTCAAAATACAATGAGGCTCATTAGAAATCTGTTTGTATCCGCATTTCAGTCATTACTGAGTGTGCTATAAGACAGTGAGGTCTCTATGTTTGTGTTCATGACATTCAGTTTGGAGTCAGTGTTGCCATGACAGTTTTTTCCTCCACCCACTGAATGACCATATCCAAGTCCTGTGTCGGTTTTCATTGACACAGCACTTGTCGGTGTTTTCAAAAAATGGATCATTAGGTGGGGAGACATGTGGATGGTCAGACACATGCTCCTTCTTAGAAATTGTGGAGTGCATTTTATGCAGTCCATGTCAAGGATTGATCACAACAAAACTGTGATCCCAGAGGCAAATGAGCATGAGTTGTGCAAACACCCAAACTGAATGACACAAATTGCACCACCTACTTGTGTCCAGTTGAGCACTGCGTGTCAAACTTTTGCAACATTGCATCCAAAAACAAAATTCTGATTTTGGTGATTGCATTGGGGTTAAAATGTGACATGAGGTGTTTCCATGCACACCAAAGCTTAACCAACTTCATTAGGCGGCCACAATGACATGCCAACTTAATTTCCTATCGACTGCTGCATGTTTTCCCCCTTACCTTTGCAGTAGACTTTTTGCTGTGCTTCAATTCATAGCACACACAAACTACCCTATTTGGGACTCATTCACAGAGGAAAAAAAGTGAATGTCCATTTTGCTTCACACTAGACAGGGCACTTCAGCCCAGCAGGCTCTTCAGACGCTCACACACAGACAGGTCCAAGTGAAGTTGTGACTCCCGTAGCTACCCGGGAGTGGCAATGCTGAATGTGACAATGCTGAAATG
>Ga0163144_10026158_pt1 | contig 11357 bp, 7 predicted proteins | sample OliLak19BULKMAT1_FD_123175 | JGI IMG/M metagenome (GOLD analysis project Ga0163144, IMG submission 123175) | Freshwater microbial mat bacterial communities from Lake Vanda, McMurdo Dry Valleys, Antarctica - Oligotrophic Lake LV.19.BULKMAT1 | ecosystem: Environmental > Aquatic > Freshwater > Lake... | reverse complement strand
GTCTCTCCACAACCCGCACAGGCACCCGAAAACTCAAACAGCGGTTCTTGCATCTGCTGCTGACTAATTTTGTGGCGATTCAGTGACGGGCGATCGGGATTGGGGAGATGCAAGAAAAAGTCCCAATTGGTTCGCTCTGCTTCCCGTAAGGGTGGCTGCGATGCCATGTTAATCGCCTTCAACCGTGGCTGTGCTTTATTCTTCGCAGGACAAACATCGACACAAATGCCACAACCTGTGCAATCTTCTGAAGCCACTTGAATCGTAAACTTCAACCCCTGCCAATCGTGATCCCTGGCATTCGCATGCTTGAAGGTTGCTGGTGCATTCTCCAATGCTTGTGAGTCATAAACTTTGCTACGAATTACGCTGTGAGGACAGACCATCACGCACTTGCCGCACTGAATGCAAACATCAGGATCCCAAACTGGAATTTCCTGGGTAATATTGCGTTTCTCATATTTGGCGGTACCCGTGGGATAAGTGCCGTCTACAGGTAAAGCGCTGACTGGAATTTGGTCGCCACAGCCTGCGATCATTTTGCCTAATACGTCGCGGACAAAGGTGGGTGCTGTTGTGAGAGGTGATGAGGTGGGATTTACTTCTGGCTCCTGACTCCTGGCTCCTGACTGCTCCATTACTTCCACCTCATGGAGGTTTTCGAGAGTTTGGTCAACGGCATCGAGGTTCATCTGAACGATTTCATTGCCTTTTTTACTGTAGGATTTTTGAATCGAACGCTTGATCTGGGCGATCGCCTCCTCTTTAGCCAGAACTCCAGATACGGCAAAGAAGCAAACCTGCATCACAGTGTTGATATGCCCACCCATACCGCAATCACGGGCAACCTTGGAGGCATTAATGATGTAAACCTTTAGATGTTTGTCAATGATTTGCTGCTGCATTGTTTGGGGGAGATGTTCCCAAATTTCTTCAGCGTTGTAGGGAGTGTTCAACAAAAAGGTTCCACCTGCAATGAGGTGTTGGAGCAGATCAAACTTTTCGAGAAATCCCGGTTGATGGCAGGCGACAAAGTTTGCTTGGTGAATCAGATAGGGTGAGCGAATCGGCTGTGAGCCAAACCGCAAGTGAGAAATGGTGACAGAACCCGATTTCTTGGAGTCGTAAACAAAGTATCCCTGCGCGTAGTTTTGGGTTTCTTCGCCGATGATCTTGATTGAGTTTTTGTTGGCTCCAACGGTGCCATCTGAACCGAGACCATAGAAGATGGCGCGAACGACGCTGTCTGGCTCGATCGTGAATTCAGGATCATACTCCAAACTCGTGTGGGTGACATCATCGTTGATTCCCACTGTGAAATGGTTCTTCGGTTCTGCGATCGCAAGATTGTCGAAAGCGCCTTTGATCATTGCGGGTGTGAATTCTTTAGAAGCTAAACCGTAGCGCCCACCAATAATGAGTTTTGAGTTTTGAGTTTTGAATTTTGAATTAGTTTCATGAATGGCATTGACAACATCCAGATATAATGGTTCGCCTGTACTGCCGGGTTCTTTGGTGCGATCGAGGACGGCGATCGCTTTCACACTCTCAGGTAATGCTTCAACAAACCGTTTGACATCAAAGGGACGATACAGCCGCACTTTCACTACGCCTACTTTTTCGCCATGAGCATTCAGGTAATCGACGGTTTCATGCACTGCCTCGCAGCCTGAACCCATCAGCACAAGCACCCGTTCGGCATCGGTCGCGCCGTGATAATCAAACAGGTGGTAGGGTCTCCCCGTTAATTGACCCAACTGATCCATCGCAGCTTGCACGATGTCTGGACAGGCTGCATAGTAAGAGTTGACCGTTTCCCTTGCCTGAAAATAGACATCGGGATTTTGGGCTGTACCCCGCAAGACGGGGCGATCGGGTGACAGGGCGCGTGCCCGATGAGCGCGAATGAAATTTTCATCGATCAGTGCTTGTAAAGTGTCCTGGTCGAGTAACTCAATTTTGGCAATTTCGTGGGACGTGCGGAACCCATCAAAAAAGTGCAGGAATGGGATTCTGGATTGCAGTGTGGCGGCTTGGGCAATCAGCGCAAAATCATGCGCCTCTTGTACAGAAGCAGAGCAAAGCATGGCAAAACCAGTGGTACGAGCGGCCATCACATCACTGTGATCGCCAAAGATGGAAAGTGCCTGTGCTGCCAGCGATCGCGCCGCCACATGAAACACCGTCGGTGTCAGTTCACCCGCAATCTTATACATATTGGGGATCATCAGCAGCAATCCCTGGGATGCAGTGAAGGTCGTGGTTAACGCACCCGTTTGCAAGGTCCCGTGGATGGTTCCAGCAACGCCGCCTTCACTCTGCATCTCCACAACAGCAGGAATCGTGCCCCACAGATTTGGTTTCCCTTCTGAAGCCCAAGCATCTGCCCCCTCGCCCATGGGTGTGGAAGGCGTGATGGGATAGATGGCAATCACTTCATTCAGTTGATAAGCAATTTGAGCGACGGCTTCGTTCCCATCAATGGTTGCAAAGGTTCTCTCCCTAGAATTTGCCATGCCCATAGAACCTCAATGATTTGTTCCACCCTTGAGGGTAAGCAAAAAGTTTGAGGAACTTGTGAGGGTGGGCGCGATCGATCCAAACCTCAAGGTACGAGTCTTTGAATTCACTCATTAAATTGGAGGGGAGATAAGTTCCTTAGAGGTTTGGCAGGCTTTTCCATACCACGTAGTATGTAGTTCGGAGAATTTCTGACCGGCTGTAGCCCCTTCAATAACCGTTCCCAACGATATCAGATGACCCGCACCCGCCTGAATCCTTTCGTGGAATGGCTTTGTTGCATCTACAATTTTCCCTACGTCACTCATACATTCTTTAAATGCTGATTTCTGAGTATCAATCTCAGTCTTAAGATTCTTCGCAGTGGTATCGGTAGATGTCAACTTGGTGTTCAAATCTTTAATTGTTGTGCTATCGCGCTCTACCTGAGCCTTTAACTGAGCCTTTAAACTTGTAACATCTTGTTTAGCGCTCTCAATCTGGGCATTATCCTTACTGATGTGATCTTGAGCATTTTTAAGACTATCCTTAGTTTTTGAAAGTTCCTCCTGAAGAGCTACTTTCTCTGTGTTCTCAGTTTGGTATCGATGCTCTTGGATGAAGTATGTTGAGCTAATACCGATAGGTAATAAACATACAATAATCAAGATCCAAGGATTAACACTCAAACTTCTTTTTAAATTCGGATAAAAATTGCTATTCATGAGACGAACCCTCTATTAAGTAATCATCTGTTGCTACTAATTGATCAACTTTATTTTGTTTCTTGAGGAACTGTGTTTCACTCAGACCTTCATTCACAGGCATGAGCCAGTAATGGTCTAAGACAACGCCAATTCATAGGTCTGGAAGCTAGTTTTCAGTGTAGATCTGAATTGTGAGGAGTCTGTGAGGAAGATTGATTCTTTTTAAACCTCAAGGAGCTAACCTCTGAATCTCCCAAGCAGTATCATCTTGGCGAACATACACAAAGCGATCGTGCAACCGATTAGAACGTCCTTGCCAGAATTCAAAATTCTTTGGAACAACCCGATAGCCACCCCAAAACGAGGGTAAGGGAATTTCGTGATTGAGAAACTTCTGTTTCATCCGCTCAAATTCCATCAATAGCATCTGGCGGGATGAGATGATTGAACTCTATGGCGAACACCAGGCTCCCAATTGGCTACCGTGGGGACGAGTGGCAAAATACTTAAGCGATTCGGCGGTCGAGATTTTGGTGGCAATCCCTGTGATTTGCACCTGGCGCTGTAGCGGGAGCCAAAGAAACAGCAGTGAAACCTGCGGATTTTCGCTAATATGCTGGGCTTTCCGGCTTTCATAATTTGTGAAAAACACAAAGCCATCGCTGTCAAAATATTTTAAAAGTACAGTACGAACCAACGGCTCTCCTTGAGCCGAAGCTGTCGCCAAAACCATCGCGTTCGGTTCTTGCAACTCTGCATGGCAAGCCTGTTGAAACCAGAGTTCAAATTGCTTAAAGGGATCATCCTGTAAATCCTTTCGCCCTAGCGCGGCTTGAGTATAGTCTGCTCGTAAGGTATGGATATCCATTATTGCAAAATCAGGTCTGAATTTGATGTAAATCGCTTAACGTCTGTTCGGCTGCTTGAGGGTCAAGAATGCTGAGGGCAAAGCCAACATGGACGATCGCATAATCATCCACCTTTGCCTCCGGAACATAGGCGAGACTAACCTCTTTAATCACGCCACCAAAGCTCACTCTACCAGTCCGCATCAGGGGATCGTCCTGGTCATTGATACTGATGATTTTTCCTGGAACCGCTAAACACATGGCTCTTTTCCTCCTGAGATTTCCCGTAACGCTGCCATGATTTGACCCAGCGCAATGCCGCCATCGTTGGGTGGAATTTGCTGATGCCAGTAAGGTCGAAAGCCTTCTGCTCTGAGACGTTGAATGGTACGTTCGATGAGATAACGATTTTGAAAACAGCCGCCCGTGAGAACGATCTGTTCTTCGCCAACTCGCTTTGCCATTGCCACGATCATTTCCACAAGTGTATTGTGAAACTTTGCTGCAATGCTGCTGCTCGATGCACCAGCGCTACTGTCCATTAAAATATTCCGTACCATTGGTTCCCAATCAATGATAATTGGCTCAAGGTTTAAGATTTCCGAGTTCTTTAAAGAACTCGGAAATCTCGGGAACCAAAAGGGATAGGATTCATTGGTTTCTAAGGCATCGATCGCAAACTCCAACGCCATTGCGGATTGCCCTTCAAATTGAGTTTGGTGATGCAATCCGATGATTGAAGCGATCGCATCAAACAGCCGTCCGACACTGGAAGTCATAGGAGCGTTGATTTGATTGCTCAACATTGTTTTGATAATCTTCACCTCTTGAGGCAAGAATGTTTGTAAAGGAGCAAGCGTTTGCATCTCAAATATCGCCTCGCCAAACACCTCATACAACAACCCCGTTGCCGATCGCCTCGGTTCTTTCACAGCCTTGTCTCCTCCAGGAAGACGAAATGGGCGTAGATGAGCGACCCGCTGAAAGGTTCTATCGGTAATGTGCAGAAATTCGCCGCCCCAGGTTGTGCCATCGCAGCCATAGCCAGTACCGTCCCAGGCGATCCCTAAAGCGGAACCCTGAAGCTGATGCTCCGCCATGCAGGAAAGCACATGGGCATAGTGATGTTGAACCGATATGACTGGAATCTGTAATGCATGAGCCAGTTGATGAGCGAACTGAGTCGAGCGGTAATCGGGATGAAAATCACAGGCGATCGCCGTCGGTTGCAGTTCATAGATCTGTTGAAAACTGGCGATCGCTTGCTGAAAGGCTTCAAAGGCAGGAACCGTGTCTAAATCGCCAAGATGCTGACTGACGAAGACTTGCTGATCGATGGAGAAGGCGATCGTATTTTTTAGGTGTGCGCCAACAGCTAAGATTTTGAGTTTTAAGTCTTGAATTTTGAATTTTGAATTGATTGGAATTGGCAATGGAGCGTAGCCCCGCGCCCGACGTAACACGGTTTCTTGCCCCATGAGAACTCGGACAATAGAATCATCAACGGGGCGGGCGATCGCACGGTTATGAACGAGAAATCGATCGGCGATATTTCTTAAGCGTTGAATGGCTTCGTATTCATCGGTGCAAATGGGTTCATCAGCTAAATTGCCACTGGTTGCAACAACGGGAAATCCCAAGTCAGCCATCAGCAAGTGATGCAAGGGCGTATAGGGTAGCATGATGCCCAGATAGGGATTGCCGGGAGCAACGGATTGAGTAACGGATGAAGCGGATAATTTGTGGAGCAACACGATGGGGGCTGCGGGCGATCGCAACAGTTGTGCTTCCAACTCAGAGACTTCACAGTGAGCTTTGATTAACTCCATGGAAGGATACATCAGGGCAAAGGGTTTCGCGTCCCGGTGCTTTGCCTGACGCAAGCGCTGCATCGCTTTTTCGTTGCGGGCATCGACGCATAAATGAAAGCCCCCGATGCCTTTGATCGCCACAATCTTGCCCTGGCGAATGGCATCTGCTGCCATGTTCAACGCATTGTCATCCGATGCCAGCAGTTCGCCGGTCTGATCCCACAATTCTAGATGTGGCCCGCAGTGAGGACAAGCATTGGGCTGGGCATGAAACCGGCGATCGCGAGGGTTTTCATCTTCTGTCTGGCAATGCTGGCAAAGCTTGAAGCGTTGCATCGTCGTGTTGGGGCGATCGTAGGGCAGTGCCTCAAGGATGCTGAAGCGGGGACCGCAGTTTGTGCAGTTCGTAAAAGGGTAGCGATAGCGGCGATTGGCGGGGTCAGAGATCTCCTGAAGACAATCAGGGCAGGTGGCAAGGTCAGGTAAAACAATCGCTGTTTTCTCACCGACAACACTGGCGCGAATTTCAAAGGCAGCATAGCCGACTGGATTCAGACAGGAGGATTCTAAACTTTGAATCTGCGATCGCGGTGGCTTTTCCTGGTCAAGTCGAAACAGAAAGGTATCAAGTTGCGATCGCGCTCCTTCCACTTCAATCACAACGCCTTGAGCCGAATTGTTCACCCAACCCACTAGCCCTAACTCAGTTGCTAAGCGATAAATAAAAGGACGAAAGCCGACCCCTTGAACGGCTCCTTGAATCACAATATGCAACCGTTGTTGAAATGCAACGTTCATTGGTTTACTTCTATCGTTGCTTTCATGATGTCTGCTTCGATTAATTGCAGACTAAAACCTAACTTTTCACAAACGCGCTGCATCGCAGAATTTTCAGCCAAAATTTCGGCATGAATCTGCTCTACCTGCTCGTCTCGACCCACTTGCAGCAAGCGTTTCAGCAGTTCTGTTCCTAATCCCTGGCATTGATAGCGATCGCTCACTAACAGCGCAAATTCGGCTTCTCGGGTGCCATGCAGTTGACTGAGCCGAGCAACAGCGAGCATTTCATGTGTTCCTGTATCTGGATGTTTGTAGTCAGCTACCAGAGCCATCTCGCGATCGTAATCAATGAAGCAGAGGCGTGTCAGGCGATCGTGAGCCGTGCGTTGACTGAGTTTGATTAAGTGAAAGTAGCGGAAATAAACACTTTGCTCAGATAGCGTTTTGTGAAGCTGAACCATGAGTGGCTCATCTTCGGGGCGGATGGGACGAATGGTGATGGGGGTTCCGTTCTTCAGCGTCCAGGCGGAAAGGTATTGCGATGGATAGGGACGGATAGCCAGCTTGGGTAACTGGTTGAGGTCGATATCCGGTTCATGTAAAACGATTCGCGCATCTAGCGCAAGGAAGGGAGACGACTCCTGGCTTCTGGCTAACAAGGGATTCAGGTCAATCTCTTTGATCCAACGTTGTTCCACCACCAGTTGACTGAAGCGCACGAGCAATTGCTCTAAGGCTGCCAAATCGATCGGGGGTCGTCCGCGCACACCTTTGAGCGCTCGGTAGATGTGGGTTTGTGCCATCATCCGTCGTGCCAGTGTGGTATTTAGGGGCGGCAGGGCGATCGCCCGGTCTTCAAAGACTTCGACCAGTTGTCCACCGGAACCAAACAACACCACGGGGCCAAATTGACTATCCAAACTGCTACCGATGATCAGTTCGTAACCATCGAGTTTGATCATGGGTTGGACGGTGACGCCGAGGAAGGGGGTGAGCGGGGGGGGTGAGGGAGTGGGGAGAAAAAGGGCAGCAACGGAGGCGGCGATGGTGCGGTAGGCTTTTTTGACGGCAGCGGCATCGACTAGGTTTAGCTGCACGCCACCGACATCGGATTTATGGGTAATGGTTTGGGAGAGCAGTTTTAGGACAACTGGATAGCCGATCGCGTCTGCACACTGTACGGCTTCTTCTTCGCTTTGGGCGACACCGGTTTCGACGACTGGAAGACCATAGGCTTTGAGAATTTGTTTGGATTCGACCTCGGTCAAAAGGGTGCGACGGGCTTGACGGGCGGTTTGGATGATGGTTTCGACCAAGGGGCGATCGATGTTCTCGGTATCGGCATTTTCAGCGAGCGTTGGCGTTTCGTAGAGTCCGCGCAGGTTGTAGTTATAGCGCCACATGTAGCTGAAGACTCGCGCTGCGGTGTCGGGATAGGCATAGGTGGGAATACCTGCCTGGTTGAGCATGGCTTCCCCGGCGGCGACATCGGCTCCGCCCATCCAGCTTGCCAAGATGGGTTTGGGCTTGGAAGATGCGGTCTGCGTCGCTTCTGAACGAGCTTCCACATACGCTTTCAATTGTTCAGCCGTTTGCGTTGGGTCGGTCATGGCTTGGGGCGTGAGAATCATCAACAAGCCATCGCTGTTGGGATCTTGAGCGGCAATGTCGAGTGCGCTGGCATAGCGCTGGGGATCGGCATCACCGAGAATATCGATCGGGTTGCCATGGCTCCAATGCGCGGGCAGAAGTTGATTCAGGTTCGCGATCGCCGCTTCCGATAATTCCGCCAGCTCACCACCAGCGGTAATCAACGCATCGGTGGCCAGCACACCGGGGCCACCCGCATTGGTCAGAATGGTCAGGCGGGGACCTTGCGGGCGGGGTTGTTTGGCCAGCACTTCTGCCATATCAAACAAGTCAGAAATGGTATCGACTCGCAGCACCCCACAGCGATGAAAGGCCGCATTCAGCACCACATCGCTGCCTGCCAACGCTCCCGTATGGGAGGTTGCCGCTTTTGCTGCTGCCGCTGTGCGACCCGCCTTAATCACAATAATCGGTTTGGTGAGCGCCACTTCCCGCGCGGCGGAGAGAAATGAACGGGCATCGGCGATCGCCTCCATGTAAAGCACAATGCTGTGCGTGTGCGGATCGTCTCCCAAGTAATCAATCAAATCGCCCCAGCCCACATCGAGCATGGAACCCACGGACACAAACGCACTAAAGCCCACATTTTCTTGCAGGCTCCAATCCAGGATAGCGGTGCACAGTGCCCCGCTTTGGCTAATAAACCCCACATTTCCAGGACGCGCCATGGCTCCGGCAAAGGTGGCATTCAGCCCTGTGAGCGGATTCATCACACCCAAACAATTCGGACCAATGATGCGGAGGTTGCCGCGACGTGCCCGCTCCAAGATTTGTGCCTCTAAGGCAGCACCCGCCTGCCCTGATTCCTTAAAGCCAGCCGAGATAATAATGGCACCTTTGACTCCAGCCTCAACACATTCATCAATCACATCGGGAACGCTGGGCGCAGGTAACACGACGATCGCCAAGTCAACGGGTTCTGGCACAGTGGCGATCGTCGGATACGCCTTAATTCCCAGCACACTATGCCGCTTGGGATTGACTGGAAAGACCGTTCCACCAAAGGAGTGGCTGACCAAGTTCCACAGAACCGTTCGCCCCACGCTGCCGCTGCGATCGGTGGCACCAATCACTGCAACGCTTTTGGGCGCAAAGATGGCTTTTAGGGGTTGATGCTCAGTCCGTAAGACATCATAGGCTTTGTCTGTCGCTGACCTAAACGCTTCTGGCATCACGTCTCCTCACGACACATCTAGAAAAGCCAATTCAAATTCTTGCCCTTGTTTGACCTCACAATTGGGCTGGTGACACTCAGGACACTCATAGAGTAAATCCGTGGGTTGGAACTCAAGATTGCAATTGGCACAGTAACACACCACGGGAACAAGTTCTGTTTGGAGTCGAGCATCCTCTGCGATCGTGCCTTTCTTCGCAACTTCAAAAGCAAGCTCCAGAGAATCTGGTACAACTCCAGAAGCAGCACCCAGCCGCATATGAACTCCATCAATGTGGTAAGCGCCCTCTTGTTTGGCGCGTTTTACAGCCCTATCTAAAATACTTTGCATCATCCCAACTTCATGCATGGTTCTGTCCTCGCTGTTTGAATCAACTGTTCAATCTGTTGTAAGGCGCTTTCCATGCCCTGTTTGGTCATGGGAGAAAGCGCATCGCCCAACTGAAAATTTATTCCTGGCACCATCACCCACCACGCTTGAGGATAAGACCCATAGAGCGCTTGCGTCATGGCTAGTAAGGTTTGCGGCTCGCACGAATGCCCTGCGGTCATGCCAGACTCGGCTGGCTCTAGTGGGCGAACCTGAACCTCTTGGTCTGCCAGGACGGGATAGACATCCACAAAAATGGCAAGATCGACTGTTACCAGTTTTTCCGCGAGTTCGGGAGTGAGTTGGTGCACGGCGATCGCCTCGACATTTGGTATCCCCCAAGTGGCAACTGCTTTGGCGATTTGTTGTCCCACGCCATCATCACAACGGAGCGGATTGCCATACCCAATCACTAAAACGGATCGGCGTAAGCTTTTGAGGGTGGCGGCTAAGTGGCAATTCATGAGGATCTCACAGTGGGCGATGAGCCTTTTGGCTTCACTTAAAGGGTAGAGAAACACTTTGAGGAACTTGTGAGGAAATTCATGCCAGAAGTTAGAAAGTACCCATGTAGCCAAAAGTTAGAAAGTACCCATGTAGGATGGGCAAAGCAGAGCGTGCCCATCGACAGACTCGGTGATGGGCACGGGTGAACCCTTTGCCCATCCTACGGTGATCGGTATCTTCTTTGCTGGAAATGGCCTAATTCCAGGCTAGAGCCAAGAGGCGGAGCCTCTCGTAAGCCATGATCATCAGCGATCGCCGCGCAAGCTAAAGATCCCCGACTGCTTGAGATCCCCGACTTCTCGAAGAAGTCGGGGATCTGAGCCGTTGCGACTTCTACCCCTCAACCGACTCTCCAATTAACGCCCGGAACCGTTCGTCGTTCCGAATGCCATCAAAATCCGAGTCTGTTTTTGCCATGTCCTGATACTTGGAATCCAGGCTAATGGCCTGTTGCAGGGTTTCAATGGCTAACTCAATCTTTCCCTGCAAACCATAACAGCAGGCTTTGTCGTAATGCGCCCCGCCATCATCTGGCTTGAGCGAGATTGCCCGATCGAAACTCTCGTGTGCCGCCTCAAACTGACCCAACCGCATCAGCACAACAGCCCGACTTTTCCAGGGAAAGCGATACTCAGGATTGATCGCAATGGCTTGGTCATAGCTGGCGATCGCCTCCTCATAGCGCTTTAAATCAACTAATGAAGTCCCCCGATTATGCCATGCCTCAGCATAGTTAGGGTTGATAGCTAACGCTCGGTCGTAACTGTCAATAGCTTGCCTATAGCGCTTCATGCGGAAGAACAAAAGTCCCTTATCATTCCATATCGCGTAATTATTGGGTTCGATTAATAAAGCTCGATCGTAGCTCTTGAGAGCGACTTGCTTATGGCGACCTAACTTGCTCAGGGCACTGCCCCGGTTTTGCCATGCTTTGGCGTTCTTGGGATTGAGGGTGACCGCCTGAAGATAACTCTCGATCGCTTCCTCGTAGCGTTCCAGTTTATCCAGAGC
>Ga0163144_10026156_pt1 | contig 11358 bp, 7 predicted proteins | sample OliLak19BULKMAT1_FD_123175 | JGI IMG/M metagenome (GOLD analysis project Ga0163144, IMG submission 123175) | Freshwater microbial mat bacterial communities from Lake Vanda, McMurdo Dry Valleys, Antarctica - Oligotrophic Lake LV.19.BULKMAT1 | ecosystem: Environmental > Aquatic > Freshwater > Lake... | reverse complement strand
TCTAGAATCTCGTCTTTACGATCTTTTGGTATCTTGGATACAAACATCCGACCCTCCCTTTTTATGTCTTTGAAATATTATTTTACACTAGACATTTGTCTTAGTTTAATGGGGACGGGTCAGAGGCATGCTTATCAGATACTGGATCTAGTATTAGAAAAGTTGTTTGATGAAGGTATATCTCCTGAGGAGATTGCGACGCTGCTTGGCCATTCAAATACTTTCATTAATAGGTTGAAAATTAAGATAGATAGCCAAGAGCATAGAAGAAAAATACCTACATATTCCCCCTTAAGACGCCTATAAATCCAATACTCGACTTATTCGGTATACTCTTGAGGATATTATAATATATCGCCATTTTTCTTCCCTTTGTAGATATAAGCATCCATCAAATTAAAAATCCAGACTAAGAGCGGTTCGATGGAGTTTGCACTGGGGCTACTCAGTGCAAAATGAGTGTTTTCAACATCAAGAATAGATCTATATAGAGCCCCAATCTAACGGTTCCAACACACGCTTCTATATTTGCGCCCTGGACGTCTTTTATGCCCTATCGAACCGCGTAATCACTGTTCTTTTCCGACTCATCTGTTTGTGCGAGTTGTGAGAATAGCGTATAATAATTATATGTATAATTGGAGTGTAGATCTTACAAAACTAAGAAAAAACAGAAAAAAATATACTATCTGGAAACTTGAACAGCTTGTAAACTTTGGTCTTGGTAAACAAAAACTTAACAAAAAACAACTACTTAAGTATTGGCCATTTTTGCAACTTGATCCTAAAAAGAAAAAGTTTCTTTCGTTGCTATTATGGAAGTAAAAACCATCTTAACTATCACCCAAACAAAACTTCTCAAAGAGATATCCTCGAATCATTTCATCCAAGAAAATTTTTACCTAACTGGGGGAACTGCTCTTTCAGAATATTACCTTCATCATCGCCTTTCTGAAGATCTCGATTTCTTCACTCAAGAAGAATTTGATCCGCAAGCAATCCAGGTACTTCTCAATCAGCATAAAAAAATACTGCAATTTACTTCTATCGATTATCAGCCGAGTTTTAATCGTAATATTTATATGGTGAATTTCGTAGATACTACAGTAAAAACTGAATTTACGGTTTTCCCATTTCCCCCAATTGAAAACGGAAGAAAAGTCGATGAGCTGACAATAGATAGCCTTCTAGATATAGCCGTGAACAAACTCTTCACCATCTATCAAAGGCCGCGCACTCGTGATTATATTGATCTGTATCTCATCCTAAAGAGAATTGACGAAACAATTCCTTCGCTCATAAAAAAAGCTAAATTAAAATTTGACTGGCATGTGGACCCTCTTACACTCGGAAGTCAGTTTCTCCAATGTACGGAAGTTGCAGACTATCCTCATATGATTATTCCTATTAAAGATCAGGACTGGCAAAGTTTTTTTATAGATGAGTCAAAAAAATTAGAAGGCAACATTCTTAAATAATAGCTCTCAGATTAATTACCGAAGGCATCCATCAAGTTAAAAATCCAGACTAAGAGCGGTTCGATGGAGTTTGTACTGGGGCTACAAATCAGATTTTTCTTTAAAAATATGTTCGATAATTTCCTCAAGTGGCACCGACTCAACCTGTAAATCAATCAAATTAAATTCTGAAGCTACCTTAGTGATCAATTCAATTAATTTTGACGACTCAACTTCAAACAAATAATAATCCTTCGTCTTTTCAATCAATTTTCCAACATTTAATCCACTAATTTTATTATCATCTGGCTGTGAATCAAAAACAAAACGCACATATCGAGCTTTTTCGTACTGAGAAGTCAAAGTTACCAATTTATCGTCGTAAACTTTCTCACCCTTATTTACAATTATCACCCTCTGACAAACTTGCTCAACATCATCCATATCATGACTCGTTAATATTATTGTTGTACTAAATTCTGTTTGTATATTTTTTAAAAATCGGCGAATATTTTTCTTGGCAATTATGTCTAGACCTATTGTCGGCTCGTCCAAAAATAAAACCTCAGGATTGTGCAGTATCGCCCCAATCAATTCAAGTTTCATTCTTTCACCAAGTGACAATCTTCGAATCTGAGTGTCGAGTAATTTATCAACTTCCATCAGTTCAGTCATCAGCGATACTCTTTGTACAAAATCTTTATCAGAAATCTTATAAATATTTTTATTCAACCAAAAACTTTGATTTGCGGTTAGATCCCAATTTAGTCCAGCTTTATTCCCCATCACTAATCCAATACGCTGTAAATATTCTCGTTTTTTATCAAAGGGAGTAAAACCCAAAACCTTAACCGATCCCTTGGTCGGATACATCAGTCCAGTCAACATCTTGGTTGTCGTTGTTTTCCCTGCACCGTTCGGCCCGAGAAAGGCGACTGCTTCACCTTTTCCAATCGAAAAAGAAATATTGTTCACGGCTTTTACAATTTTATATTCTGGTCGAAACATTCCGGAAATTAAATTTTTATTAGTTCTTATTTGAAAATGTTTTGACAAATTACGCACTTCGATTATGTTTTTCATATATTTTTATGACGACGCTGATGTATATTGTCTCATAGCAACACTCCATAAATAATTTTTAACTAAAATCGACACCACAGCAACAACAATACTCAAAGCTACAAGCGACCAAGGGTCTGATTTTCCAAGCAAAACAGATGTACAAACAACAGTCGAAATAGCAACCGGTATAAAAGTTGTAAAAACAATTTTCAATCCAGAATACAAGGCTTCAAAGGGAATTTGTGTAGGGACACCCAGAAACTCCATCGACACATCAAAAAGCTCAGTCGACTCTCCTTGCCAAAACACAGGAATAGCAAATACAAATTGAAAAGTATTTAAAGCAATCTGTCCACAAATAAATACTATTATTCCCAAAAATAAATTTAAAGGAGCGATACTAATTTCAGTCCAATTTACAAATAATCCGAGTAGTACCAGAGTGGGTAATCCCGAAGTCAAAAATCCTACAACACCTATTCTACGAAATGTAATATAAAAAAGCGTCGGCAAAGGTTTGGTAATAATTAAATCAAGATCACCTCGATTTACAAATGTAATCAAACTTTGTATATTACTCGTTCCCCAAAGCCACATAATATAATAACTCATTTGACCTATTAAAGACAGAAAAAGCGAATCGTTCTTAGAATAAGTTGCGATCAAATGAACATTATTGTAAACAATATTAATTAGCAAAATATATGAAAGAGTAAATGTAGCAGTCGACAAAAGACTAGCCCATCTCTGCGAAAAGTAAGCAAGCTCGATCTGATAAGTATTTATGGTATTTATCTTAATTAACTGAATTCGCTCACTAAAATAATCACTAAATCCCGATCGCTTCATATTCCTTAATTCCTCTTTGCCACACTAAATAGGCAATTACAAGTAAAATCACAGCCCAAAAAGTTGAGATTGCTAAACTATTTACTACGTTTGCGTCAACTGTATTTATCTTTAAACTGTTTGTCGGCCCATAAATCATATATGGAAATGGTGTCAACAAAATAAATTCTTTTAATCCCAAGGGAAACAAAGTTAACGGGGCACTAGCTCCAGACAAAATTCCGACAAAATGTCCAATGGCATTTCTAATTCCTTTGACTTCTGTAATATAAAAAGCCAAAACTCCAACAAATATATTAAATGAAAACGATATTATTATAGCGATTATTAGAAATATAATAAAAAGAATTACGGCTGTCAGAGACTGTGGGGGAGAGATTAATAATCCAAGTATTAAAGTAATTACAGAAAAACACAAACGCAATCCAATTTTACCGAAATATGTTGAGTACAAAAACGGTAAAATACTAACGGGTTTTATTAAAAAATTATTCAAGTCGCCCTGTTTTACAATATCACTAATCCAGTCACCAAACACTATATATTCAGCCATTACAAATGCATTAACAGAACTAGCGATCAAAAAATAGCTTATAATATCCTTCAGATTTATTAAATTACTAGAATATTTTCCAATAATTGACCAAAATAAAATCAAAAAAACAATACTCGCACTTCGTTTAGCCACGCCGGCAATAATTTCAAAAGGGTATGTCAAAAAGCGAAAGAAATTAAATTTGACAATATTCGAGTACAATTCCATAAAATTTTTTATTGCTACTCATATCGAAGAGCATTAAGAGCAGATATTTTTGTTGCCCGTCGCGCGGGATAAAGACCAGTTACAATTCCAACAACCAAAGAAAGTACCACTATTATAGTTATAAAGAATCCAGGAATGTATGAAATGTCAATAAATCCTGCACCCTTTGAAATACTAAAAATGCTAAGTATCAAGCCCACACCTTTCCCCATTAAATATCCTGTTAATAATCCAAATAGTCCACCAAAGATCCCCATTATCATAGACTCAGTAAGAAAAAGCTCGCGAACTTCAGAAGATTTCATTCCCATCGCTTTCATCAAGCCAACCTCACGAGTACGCTCAAGCAAAGAGACCGTAAGAGTATTAAACATACCAAGTGAAGCGATTGACAGTGCAACCATACCTAAAAGTGCAAGAAGAAGTCTTACCGTGCCAAAAATACTACTAATTTGGGCTACAGTATCAGAAACAGAATGGGTAGAATAGCCAAGACCTTCTATCTTTTTTCTAATTTGGCCAAGTTCACTTTGAGATTCTGCAACTACTTTAATTTGAGAAAAAGTAGTTATGCCAAGACTTCTCAAATCAGCAAAAGGGACATAAAAGTATGGCGTCTTGTCATCGGGAACAACTCCAATTATTGAATACTCGGCAGGATTAGATTCAACTTGAGTGTCCTGTTTATCAAGTAGGCTTCCCACAATTATAAATGAAGCATTGAACTTTTTTCCGATAGCGTCGGCTTCCGTGAGTCCGAGGATTCGTAACATTGCTGCGTTGACAACAGCTTGGCGAGTCGCAGAGTTGGGCAAATCTACTTTAGTTATTTTCTGAGCAGTCGCAGAGGCTGAAGCGATCGATTCAAGAGTAATATCAGCCGAGTCAGAGGCAACCTTTGCAATGCCACCAGACGGAGTTGCTGTCTGATCACCTAAAACCGTGCTCTGTTGCCTCTGAGCCTGAGCAATTATTTGCAAATCATTTTCTTCAGGACTGCCGTTTGGTGAAAGTATTGATGCAATTGAGGGATCAGATTGATGCGATACAAGAGTATTGATTTGAGAAACATATCCAATTTGTGGGTCAAGTTTTCTAACATATTCTCCACCTGAGCAAAGAGGATCCGACTCAACACATTTCTTTTTCTCCCAAACAGTAAACGGCCCAGTGATCCATTTACCCAAGGAAGTATCAGCGCTCAGTTGCGACGGCTTGGTAGCAGAATATTTATCGCCCCAAATCTCTTCGCCTTCAAGCGGGTCATTGTTGGGCTTCAGATATCCAATTATAGCCGCGTCAGCTTCTGCCGATTTACGAACTCGTTTCCAATCCTTACCTTCAATTACAAAAGTCACCTTCGCAATCTTTTCACCAATTGCAGGATGTTCTAAATTAGCAACTTTTTCCTGTTGAATATTATTTGAAACTTTTACAGACATTTCATTGTTGTCAAAGATAACACCTTTAGTTGGTTTTATTGCTGACTGCTTTAAATAGTCAGAAGTAACACCATATACGGCCATATCAGATACTGAATTGTTGTAATTAACCCGACCCACAATCGCTATTTGTGGTAATGAAAGTTTAACATGAGAAATATCTTTAAACTTTGAAATAGTATCGTCATTTATAACCACTTTTCCACCAGTTTGTGGTGAGATATCGGCTTGGCTCATCTCGTCAAGCCTAGCTACTTTTGAAGTAACCAGCTTTTCAATTCCGTATCCTAGAGAAACCAGAAAAACAATCGCACCAATGCCAATTGCCATACCACTAACAGTAATGATTGATCTTGTCATCTTTGCGCGCATATTTTTGATTGCAAGTTGAATTAGATCTACACGGCTTATAGTTCCTTCATCGTTTTTATCTAAAACACGAACAGTCAAATCATATACCTTTGAAAACAACCGCATTATTGCAGCGCTGATTGGACGCGGGAGGATGCGCATTTTTAAAACAGAAGCAAATACAATTTCGTTAATAATATAGACAATCAACAGCAAGTGAAAACTAAAAACACTAAAAATCAGTTTAAACACTGATTTCAAATTTCGTTTAATTTTCAAGATCTGTCTGATCGCCTCAAAAATCGCTTTAAAAAATGATGTTACTTTGCTCATTATTAATTATCCTTGATGCACCAATGAATTAATCTCATTATTACCTCTTTTTGTTTGAATATCTCCACCCGAAACCAAGGCATCTTTTTCTGCGCCACGATAAATTCCCATAATCTTTCCATCAAATATCCTGACAGCAGTCTTGCAATATTTAAGATACTCAAGATCGTGTGTAACCATCACAATTGTTTTTCCTTGACTCGACAAATCAACAAGCATCTTCATTAATTCTTGCCCTGATTCAAAATCCAAATTACCAGTCGGCTCGTCGGCTACTATCAACTCTGGGTCGTTAATCAATGCTCGCGCTAGAGCAATTTTCTGTTGTTGACCGCCAGATAGTTCCGTCGGTTTGTGATTTATCCAATTTTGCATAGACACTTTAGCAAGCATCTCCCATGCTTTTCGAGCACTATCTACGCTACTCATTCCAAGAAGAGTCAGAGGGAATGCAACATTCTCCATAACTGAAAGGGCCCTAATCCAATTTGCTTGTTGATATACCATGCCTATATGCCGCTTTCGAAATTCTGATCTATCATCTTCCTGAGACTTATTTTGGTACAAATTCTCTTCAAGAATATACACATCGCCAGATGAAGGAGGTTCGAGTCCGAGCATAGTATGAAGAAGTGTCGATTTACCACATCCTGAAGGGCCAAAAATTATTAGAAAATCATTTTTTTCAACAGTGAAACTAATATTTTTTAGAATCTGAGTTTCTTGTACTCCGAGTAAAAAAGATTTGCATATATTATCTACGCGAATAATTGAATCCATACACCAAGTATCCCTATTTTTTGGTAAAATTGCAAACTATTTTTTTGTTCCAAAGAAGCCAAATATGTTTTGTAAATTAGTGAGAACTAGGTCTAGAGCGCTATCTGTCGCTTTCGGAGTAATCGTTACAGTATCAACAGATGAACCACTATTATCTGCTTTGTCTTTATTTAGTGCATGCAAGTGATACACCTTGGAAGGAACCAGTCCTGAGATTACAACAACGTGATTTAATGAGAGATTACTATCTTCTTGTGTTTTTTGTGCATAAGTTGTTCCAGTACCTTCACCAAATTCAACTTGAGATGTAGCAGGTTCACCTGTATTCCAAGAAATAGTCAACTGAGCCGTTTGTTTAGATGAATTATCTTTACTTGCGACAGTATTCCCTTCAATTCTTAGGGATGCTATTTGTGGTGGCCTAGTATCTGTTGAAGTTGTAAATTTTTGTGGTTCAGATTGCGCTTCATTCCCAGATTTATCTCGGCCTTTTACGATCAAAAGATAGTTAGTTTGTGGCAAGAGAGATTTAAGCACTATTTTGTGCTCATCTTTTTTGAGTGCAACGTTCACTTCATCATGCGAAGACTCAAGGTCTCCTTCAGGGTAGTAGGTGACGATAGAAGAAGTTTCCGTATTGGTTAACCAGCTAATCAGCATCGTTGTTTGAGCTGTACCACGAACTTCTTGAACACGAACAGTTGTAATCTTTGGACGAGGCAACGTTTCAAAACTCAAAATACTTCCTTCATATTCGCTACCTTCACTGTCAAATGTGTTAATTTTATAATAATACTTCTGCCCATCAGCTAATTTGTCAAGAGAGGCAACGTAAGAAGAATCGGTTGTTGATGTTGAAAGCTCTTTGACTGAACCAAACGCTGTAGTGATGCCATAATAGATCTTGACCTTTGATGCACCCACCAATTTAAATTCAAGATCAACATCTGCTAAGCCAGCGCGTTTAACTTTAGGATCAGTGACAGTTGGCGCAGGGTCTGTAGTAAACGATTTTTCTTCAGATGCACCCGTATTTCCATCCTCATCTGTCCATTTTGCTTTATAATAATATGTAGTTCTCGGAGAAAGATTGGCAAGAGATATCAAATGACTAGAAATCTGCGTAGAATTGGATGGCTCTGAGTCAAGATACGTTCCTGCAGACGTGCCATATGCTACTTTTGAATCAGAAGTACGATCCGTAGCCCAAGTAATTGTAGCCTTTTTTGTAGTGAGACTTGACACTGTCGGCCCAGAGGACAATCCAGCAGCGGAGGTAAATTTGCCAGTTGGAAGTCCAGTCTTTGTCGTTGACGCAGCAGAACAACTATTTGCGCTATCGCATGCTTTAACACAATAATAATAATTAACTTGTGAAAGTGAAGCATCAGCGTATGAAGTGCCAGACGTCGAACCTTTTAAAGCAAACGACGAAAAGCTATCAGAACATGACACATTAGAAGCTGACCGATATACTTTATAGGTATCGACCCCCGATCCAACATCTAAAGGAGCATCCCATGTCAAAGCTAATTTCCAGTTTTCAGTTGTTTTAATAGAGATATCGCTCACGTCCAAGTTGCGCGGAATCCCAGGAGCAGAGCCTGAGTATGTAAATTCCTTACTCGAATATGATGTATAGCTAATATTTCCTGTCCCGTCTTTAGCGACAACATAAAAAGTATTAGTACCTGGCTGGGTTGCAAAAGACGATGCAGACAAAGACGTCGCACCAGCGCTCGTAAATGTACAATTATCAACAGATGGTAACACGTTAACAGTATAACAATAGGTAATATCTGATACTGATCCAACATAGGTAATAGGTGCAGACCACGAGAATGTGAACGAATTTGCTGTACTATTCAAAAGAGGATTTACGTTCACCGACTGAGGGGAAGTCGGTGCGCTACCTGCGTAGTAGTATGTTGCTTGCAGTGCTGCTGCTGAGATATTACCCGCAGTATCAATTGCTTGAAGATAAAACGTATTGGCTCCGTCCTGATACGCCGCACTTGAAATAGTTACTGTGTTTTCTGTAATAGTAGAAGAATAAGTGCTCAAAGCTCCTGAAGATGCACCAGTTTTGTACTGATATCCTGCAATTCCTGAACCAGCATCAGACGCATCAGTTGCCCATGTAAACGTAAATGAGTTTGTAGCCGTATATCCAGAAGGGGACACTGTTATAACGCTAGGATTCCCCGGCGTAGTACCATCGTATTTGTAAATATATGCGGCATATATAGAACTTGTATTTTGAGCATTATCTTTCGCTTTTATACGAAGATAATATGTTGATCCACTCGAAAGGCTAGAGGCCGTATATGTACTTCCCGACTGAAACGCACCAGCTGTTTGTGGATCAGCGGTACTATCAGATCCAAAATAGACGTAGTATCCGGCGACTCCTGATCCGCCCGCATCAGTTGACCCGCTCCAACTAAATGAAGGGGCAGAATATGTGTACCAAGTATTTGTTGTAAGAGTAGTCCCGCCTCCCAAGGCATTTAAGGGAGATATTGAAGAAGGAGCAGTTGGCGCAGTAGTGTCACCAGTAGCATTAATTGTTATTCCTCCAATTGAAACAGCTTGAGTCCCATTTCCAGACAAAATTCCTTGCCACAATATTCCACCGCTACCAACAGGAAACGTCGATAGATTTGTATTTATAATAGATGCGCTATTTGCCTGAGCTGTTGATGAAGATGTCGTCCATCCACTAGAATAATATTTCCAAGTAGTTCCACCGTCTGACGAAAGACGGTAGGTGATAGTCCCGCCATTTGCAGTTTCAGTAGTGCTAATTCCATCGAATGTATTTATTCCAGATGTAAATACTGCAGTCGTAGGTTGGATAGTCTGAACTGTACTCGCATATGGATAGGTAGTAAATGATGAACGAGCCAAAGTACTAATTCGCATTTCATCAAGGCTGCCAGTAAAATAATCCTGCCCTTGACCAGCTACTTGGCTGCCATAGGACGAGCCTATGAGTAGAGCGCGACTCGAGTCAGGGATCGAAAGGGAGGTAACTAATGAATTGTCTAATACTCCATCGACAAATAATTTCATTGTCGTACCATCATAGGTTGCTGCAATATGATGCCAGTTCGTATCCTGAGTGGTTGCTACAGATTGTAGGACTGAATTATTCCCATATGAATAAATAGCTGCATCAACATTTGCTGTACCCCCTAGACTTGCATAAAGCTTTCCAGAATAAACGGCCAATGCTGGAGTATTTTCAATTTGGTTTACATCCCAACTACTGTTTAAAGCATCTCCGCCAACTTGCGTCCAAATTGTACCATTATATTTCCAAACTTCGCCATCGCCGACGCCTGTCCCTAAACTAGCATACAAATCTCCATTATAAACAGCTAATGCTCTCGTTCGTTCAAATGTTCCAGCCGACCAGCTACTACCAACATCATCTCCGCCTACTTTTGTCCATCCAGTTGTCACCGTGCAGCTTCCCGAACATTGCCAAACTTCGGCATCATCATTACCAGTCCCTAGTCCTACATACAATTTCCCGTTATATACAGCCAAGGAGTCAGCATCTTCATAAACAGCAGTAGCCCAGCTTTGCGGACTAGAGCCGGTCCCATCACCGCCAATTTTTGTCCAAGTAGACCCCCCATAGCTCCAAACTTCTGCATCGCCAGCACTGTTTCCCAGTCCAACAACAAGTGCATTATTGTAAACAGTCATCGATTGAACAGTCTCGTAAGCCGCACCAGCCCAACCAGAGTTGAGTGCATCACCACCCACTTGAGACCATCCGCTTGTTGTAGTACAGGTTCCAGTACATTGCCATACATCAGCGTCTCCCGCAGTGTTTCCAAGACCAATGTAAAGTTTACCAGCATAGACCCCCATCGAATACACTTGTTCGTGAACACTTCCCCAGCTCTGACCAGCACTACCCGATGCATCACCGCCAATCTTTGTCCAAGTGGTGCCGTTATACTTCCAAACTTCACCGTCTCCAGCAGTCGTCCCTAGTCCAACAATCAAATTACCGTTAAATGACGTCATCGATGCAACATTCTCATAGGTACTGGCAGTCCAACTACTGTTAACTCCCTGGCCACCGACGAGTGTCCATATACTTCCGTCAAATTCCCAAAGAAGCGCATTTCCAGCAGTAGAGTTACCTGTTCCCGCGTACAACTTACTACCATATACAGTCATCGATTCGACACTTTGTAGATTAAGAAATCCCCAGCTTTTATTGATATAGTTTCCGCCAATTCGAGTCCAAATCGAACCATTCCAACTCCACTCTTCACCTGGTGCTCCAGCTGCAGTA
>Ga0163144_10026155_pt1 | contig 11358 bp, 7 predicted proteins | sample OliLak19BULKMAT1_FD_123175 | JGI IMG/M metagenome (GOLD analysis project Ga0163144, IMG submission 123175) | Freshwater microbial mat bacterial communities from Lake Vanda, McMurdo Dry Valleys, Antarctica - Oligotrophic Lake LV.19.BULKMAT1 | ecosystem: Environmental > Aquatic > Freshwater > Lake... | reverse complement strand
TAGACGCCGGTCGTCGAGAGGTAGGAGACAGCGCGAGCTAGGCCGAGCCGCGGTGCCAACGACACGTCCGTGGCATGGTCGGGCGGGAACGTGACCACCGCGTGAGTCGTTGGTCCCACATGAGCCCGAGCAACTTCGTCGGCAGGAGCCGTGCTGACTTCGAAACCTCGCCCGCTCAGGTCTCTGGCGCTTGCCTGGCTCCGCACCACGGCCACTACGCTGCAGCCTCGTCGTAGCGCCGCCTCACAAACCCGAGAGCCCGCGTAGCCGGCGCCAAACACGACGACGTCTGGGCGCTGCGTGTGAGTTGGTTGCTCCATCGCCAGACCTACGGGGGCTGTCCCATCGCTCCGATGATCGTGCCGGCGAGCGTCGCGGCCACGACGTGGTACAGGGCGTCGACCAGGACGAGCTGGGCTGGTCGGCGCGCGAATACATAAGACGTGACGAGCCCGACGCCAACGAAGCCGAAGCCGGCTGCAAAGCCAGCAAAGGCGCCAAACCAGATGCTGCTGGCGCCGCCAATGAAAAAACCGAGGTTGGCGGCGAAGACCAGCGCGCAGACTAGGGAAACACCAAAGACTCGCGCGACGCCGATTTTCAGCTGCGCGTCGATCAGTCCGACAGCGCGTTGCCAAAGCTTCCCGAATAGGAGCGGGGAATACCAGAGTCCTCCGACAAGGAAGGTGCTCAAGACGGCGAGCACCACAGCGAGTGGGCTAGGGGGCGTGATGGGCATCGACAGTGCCTGTAGCTCAGAGGTAGCACGAGCGATTGAACGGTTTTTACCTAGCCGCGACGCATGGCTTTCGGGGCTCAGCTTCCGGCGTCTTTCGGGAGGAAGTGCCAACCATAGGGGGGTGCGAGCCCTGAAGAAGGTCAGCGGAGTAGCGCCCGCGAAACTGCGAAACTCCCTAATCATGTGGGCTTGATCAGCGTAGCCATGTTGACTCGCCAGCCCGGCCCATGACCTGGGCGGGCCGCCTTGAAGTGACGCGACCACGTCGTGAAAGCGCAGGACGCGCGCCAGCTTGCGCGGAGAAACTCCGACGCGCTGTCGAAACAGCCCATCTAGGTGCTTGTGAGAAACACCGAGCTGTTTGGCGAGCGCGGCCACCCCGAGGGTCTCGTGGGCCCTCCGCACGTGACGTAGTGCACAGCCGTTGGCCGCTGACCGAAGCGCCCCGACTGGGGCGCTTTGCCACCACCCCGGATGTGCGTGCAGCGGTGCTTCTAGTTGAGCCCGTTTTCAGTTCGAGCCAAGTCCCTAGTAGCTCTCCCGAGAGGCTCGGATCCGAAGCATATTCCCCAAAGGACGGCTTTCTAGCCCCATTCTGGGACGCTCTCGAGCCGTCCGACCTTGGCCCGAAAGTTGCTGTACCTGCCAGTGCTATGAGCCCTGCGCTTCCCTTATCGGTCACCCTACCTGCAGACGAGCCCCCCCAGAGTGGGGTGGAGGCAAGCCGCAAACCAGACGGCGGAGGACTAGCCGGCACGGTGGTGGCTGGGAAGTATCGACTGGAAAGCTTGCTGGGGGAGGGCGGAATGGGCAGCGTTTGGCGCGCTACCAACCTGCAGCTCGAGGCTCCGGTGGCGATCAAATTGCTGCGTCCTGGCCAAAACTCCGGCGAGTTGGTGGAGCGGCTTCGCATCGAGGCTCGGGCGGCCGCCAAGTTGGTTCACCCGGGCATTGTCCGTATGTTCGACATCGGTGAGTCAGAAACTGGCGAGCCTTTCATCGTCATGGAGCTGCTCAACGGCGAGAGCCTATCCGACCTGCTGCGTCGGGGCCCGCTATCTGCCGCGGATGCCCTTAAGTTGCTGCTGCCGATCGCGGAAGCGCTCGCCCTGGCGCACTCGCGAGGCGTGGTGCACCGAGACTTGAAGCCTGACAACATTTTCGTGAGCTGCGAAGGCGAGTCTCTGCAACCCAAGTTACTGGATTTTGGTATAGCCAAGGTGACGAGCAGCGCGGTTGCCGTCGTCGGGCATTTGACTCAAAGCGGCACTTTGCTCGGCAGCCCTGACTATATGTCTCCTGAGCAAGCATACGGCAGCGATGACATCGATCATCGCTCGGACCTTTGGTCGTTCTGCGTCGTGCTGTACGAGGCTATCGCGGGAAAAATGCCGTTCGAAGGTGCTAACTGCCATGCGCTCCTGCGGTCCATCATCGAGCAGCCCCCTTTGCCGCTCGCGAATGCCGACGCGAAACTCTGGAGCCTGCTGGAGCGTGGCTTGGCGAAGGCTCGCGCGGAGCGGCCGGCGTGCATGTCCGAGCTGGGTCGAGGACTCGCCGAGTGGTTGACAGGCCAGGGGGTTCACGAAGACGCAACGGGAGCGTCCGTAGAGACCAAATGGCTCTCGAGGGCGCCCGAGCCCGTGGCGTTAACGACGCCCAGGACTACGGCCGTGGGCGAGACACCGGAAAGCCACAGAGCCGCGCCCGAAGGTGGAGACGCAACGCTCGTTTCCGTAGTTCATCCTGCACCTCGTTTGAGCTCCGAAGCGCCAGCGGCGCTGCCGGTGAGACGACGCGCTTGGGGAGCTCTGCTCACGGCCACCGCAGCTCTGGCCCTGGCGGGGAGTGTGGCTTGGTCCTCGCGAGCGAGTTGGGACGGCGCCACAGCCCACGTAGATATAGCTCCGAAGCTTGCCGCCCATCCGCAGGCCGCCGCCGCGGAGTCTCCACCGCCTCCCCCTGTCGGCGTGGCCGTTGAAACGCTACCCGTGGAGCGCGCGGCGCCGGCGCCGCGCTCCGTCCAGGCGAATGCGACGTCGGCCTCGGCAGCTCGTCCTGCCGCGCTAACCCGTTCGGCCAGGAGCCAGGGCGCCAAGTCGTCAGCAAAGCTAGCGCCGCCTCAGCCGTCGTTGCCCCAGTCTCTTCCCACTCGCGACACCGCGCTCGACCTGATGGAGCCCTACTGATCCATGGCTGGGTCGTTCCTAGCCGACGCGCGATGCTGGATCGCCATGGCGAGCCTCACGCTCGTAGGTTTTTGGTCGGCGCAAGCTTTGGCGGCTGGTCCTAGCAGCGAGGCGCTGTTCGAGGAGCGACGCAGCGAGGCCAAGACCCAGTTCGAGAGTGGAGCCCAGGCCTACCGGAACCAACGCTACGCAGAAGCGGTTCGCCTTTTTCTAGCCGCTGACCGCCTAGCCCCCAGTCCGGCGTTGTCTTTCAATATTGCTCGCGCGTACGAAAAGCTCGAAGACACCAGTGGCGCGCTGCGCTGGTATCGCGACTATCTGCGACGAGCGCCCGATTCCCGGAACGCCTCCGAGGCTCGAACGCGTGTCGCCGCGTTGGCCGCGAAGCTAGCGCAGCAAGGCCTGCAGCAGCTCAGCCTATTGTCGGACCCTGTTGGCGGAAAGCTGACCATCGATGGCCGCGCGGTGGGCGAGACCCCATACACTGGCGAGCTCGCGCCGGGCGTACATCGGGTCGTGGTTGAGCTAGCGGGTTACCGGGAGCAACAAGCAGACGTAACGCTACTTCCGAACGAACCGCAGGACGTGAGCTTGACCCTCGAGCGACTACCCGGAGAGGCGCTGTCGGCGCGGACGGCCGCGCCCGCCGCCGCTTCAGGGGCGGCGGCAGCCGCCGAGGCGGGCCCGCGTCGCTTCGGGATTGTGCCGTGGCTGGTGGCTGGTTCTGGCACCGCGCTGCTCGGTAGCGCGCTCGTTTTCGAGCTCTCACGCCGTTCGGCGGAGTCGTCGGCCAAGAACGCTGACTCTCAGCTCGAGTTCAAGCAGCACGTCGACTCTATGAATAGCAAGCAGACGACCGCTCGGGTGCTGGCCGGCGTTGGCGGAGCGTTGTTCGTAACGGGAGGGGTGCTCTTGCTGTTCAACGAACGGCGCGAATCTCCTGTGGCATTCGGCTGTGTTCTGGACAGTTGCGCGGTAGAGGCTAGAGGAACCTTCTGATGCTCGTCCGTCACCTGCTAGCCCTGCTAGGATTGGCCTGGCCCATTCTAGGCGTGGGCTGTCAGTCTTCCCTGTCCCTCAGCCTCGACGGTAAGCCGTGCGACGCACAGCTGCGGTGCGTGGACGGCTACGAGTGCGATGTGGCGACGAACCGCTGCGTTCGGCCGGGGGCGAGCCAAAGCCCCAGCCAAAGCCCCAGCCAAAGCCCCAGCACGGCATCATGTGAAGAAGGGGTGACTCGTTGTGGCACCGAGTGCGTGTCGCTGAACGCGGACCCGAAAAACTGTGGCGGGTGCGGCGCCATTTGCAGCTCGCCCCCGGGCGGAGCGGGGATTTGCCTGAATAGCTCCTGCAACTTTGCCTGCACCCAGCCCTTTTCTCCATGCGGCGTGAGCTGTCTCGAGCTGTCCAGCGACGCGCAGAATTGCGGCGGCTGCGGTGTAGTGTGTCCTCAGCAGAATGGCGGAGATTCGGCGTGCGTGAACGGCGCCTGCCAGCTGGCCTGCCGCGCGCCCTTCCAGGCGTGTGACGGCCAATGCGTCGATGTGACGAGTGACCCGCGACGTTGCGGAAGCTGTGAAGCAGTATGCGACACCGGTAAGGTGTGCTCCGAGGGCGCGTGCGCGGACAGTTGCGCCGCTGGCAAGGTGGATTGCGCAGGCGCTTGCGTGGACATCAGCAGCGACACTCAGCACTGTGGCAGTTGCGGCGTCAGTTGCTCTGCGCCACTGCACGGCCTGGCAACTTGTGAGGCGTTGCGGTGCGGGTTCAGCTGCGCTGCAGGTACCGAGAAGTGTGGGGATGCATGCGTAGACACACAAACTGACGCGGCTAACTGCGGCGCTTGCGGCAATGCCTGTGATGCCCCGGCCAATGGCAGCGCCACCTGTCAGGCCGGCAGCTGTGCCAGCGTTTGCGACACGGGTTTCGCCGAATGCGCTGGGGGTTGCATACGAACAGCGAACGACCCCGCCAACTGCGGCGCCTGCGGCAAGCGCTGCGCTGCCGGTGAGGTGTGCGGTGGCGGCGTCTGCACGTTAGCGTGCAGCAACGGAACCGAAAACTGCGAAGGCGCCTGCGTTCCGCTCGCTTCCGATCCCTCACACTGCGGCGCGTGCGGAAAGATGTGTCCGGGCGGAGCGCACGCTTCGGCCGTATGCTCCGGCAGCGCCTGTCAACTGAAGTGCGACGCCGGCTACGGGCTCTGTGGCAGCGAGTGCAAGAAGCTCGACACCGACACCCAAAACTGCGGGAAGTGTGGGACCGTGTGTCCCAGCGCGGCCGGAGGTTCGGCCACTTGCGCAGCCGAAAAGTGCGGCATTCAATGTACCGGCGGGTTCAAGCCTTGCTCCGGCGCTTGCGTGGACACCTCCTCCAGTCAACAACACTGCGGCGCGTGCGGAGTCACCTGCGCCGCGGATGAAGTTTGCTCATCTGGGTCATGCGCCAAGACCTGCGGCTCTAAGACAGCCTGCGGCACCTCCTGTGTGGAGCTGTCCAGCGACCCCACGAATTGCGGCGCTTGCGGGAAGGTCTGCTCTGCGCCGGCCAACGCTTCGGCCCGCTGCTCGGGGGGCACTTGCGACTTTCAGTGCACGGGGTCCTTCGTACGCTGCGGGAACCAATGCGTCGACACCAAGTCGAACACGGCTCACTGTGGCCAATGCGACAAGGCATGCTCCGCTGCCAGCGGTAGCACCGCAACGTGTTCCAACAGCCAGTGCATTAGTCAATGCGACGCGGGACTTGCCCAGTGCGGCGGAGCCTGCGTGGACCTGCGTACGAGCAACCAGAACTGTGGGAAATGCGGCAAGCCCTGCAACGGAAACGGAAAGAGTTGCCGAGCCGGCGAGTGTGACCGATGGGACGACGATTGATCTTCCGTCCCCACCGCGGGCCGTTCAATCAGCCACCCACTTGAGTACGAGCACCGGAGCGCAGCGAAAACGACACCAAAAGCCGAGATCGCCGGGCGCCCTTCTCAGATGGGACCAATCATGAGGACTCGTTCATGACTGCGCTGAGCGCCTTGGAGAGCTGACCTCGCAAGCCCCGCTCCAACACCTTCGCGCGAAGCTCGCTGCCGTCCCAGCGAGCTTCGCAGAGGAACGACCAGTCCCAAGTGCCGACCTGGCGCGTCGAAACACAGATTGCGGTGCCCTGTTTGCCAGCGTCCAAGCGGTAGTCGGTGCCATCTACGGCGAGCTCGGCCACTGGACTGCTTTCATAATTCACCTCGGAGGAGCTGATCATAAGTTCAGTATCCGTGATTGGCTCCGCCAACGCAAGGCTCGACGCTTGGATAGCGCCTTGGCCTGCTCAACGAGCTCAATGTGCTCTTCGCTGGTGGTGAACTGCATCTGGTAGAGCTGCGGTCCGCTCAAGGGTGGCAGCTCGGACAGCTCACCTCCGTCCCGCGCTGGCGCGTGCGCCAAGTCCTGATCTGCTGCACGCGCTGGCGTCCCGGCGCGTTCGGACTGAGTAGGGCTACAGGGCCACCTGCCCGTTGGAAGCAATCAGCTTCGCGTACCAATGCGCCGAGTCCTTCAAGGTGCGCTTCTGCGTCTGGTAGTCCACGTAGATGAGGCCGAAGCGTTCCTTGTAGCCTTCGGACCACTCGAAGTTGTCCATGACGGACCAGTGAAAATAGCCGCTCACTGGAACTCCCGCCTGAATTGCCCGGTGCAGCTCGCGCAGGTAGCGCGTCATGAAGTCGATGCGAGTAGGGTCGTGAACCGCACCATCTAACGCGACCCAATCACGGCACGATAGGCCGTTTTCGGTGATGACGATCGGCTTGCCATAGCGTGCGTGAAAGTAGCGTGGCCCATGAAAGAGCGCGCTAGGCGTGACTGGCCAGTTGAGGGCCGTGCTCGGAAACCCGGCTGGCTCCTGCACCTGCTCGGGCTCGCCGTCTCTGCCTTCTCGTACCGACGTGCCGAAGTAGATGTTCGTGCCACAAAAATCTATTGGCTGATGAATGATAGTGAGGTCTTCCTCGTAGCCCCTGGGCAGCTTGCTGATGAAGGCCGCATCCTCCGGGTACTTGCCCAAGAACACTGGGTCGAACCAGCTGACGTTGTCCCAGTGGCTGGCTGACACCGAGCTCATGCGTCGCTCGGCCGCGGCCAGATCTTTCGGGTCCTCCGTCGCCGGGATGGAGACGATGCCGACCGGCGCGTAGCCGATGTTGCCCGGCTGCTTGCTGTGGGCACGCAGCGCTTGCACCGCCTTCCCATGCGCTAGAAGCACGTTGTGCTGCGCGAGCACTAGCTCGTCGTCGCGCAACTTATCCCCGGGGGCTTGCAAGGCCGTGGCCTGCCCCAACAGTACGAAGCATTGCGGCTCGTTGAAGGTCATCCAGTTCACCACGCGATCGGAGAGCCGTTCGGCCAGCAATGCGGTGTAGTCTGCGAACCAATCGGCGCTGTCACGGTTCAACCAGCCGCCGCGCCGGTAGAGTTCCAGTGGAAAATCCCAGTGAAATAGCGTGACCCACGGGGCTATATCCGCTGCGAGCAATGTGTCGACCAGGCGATCGTAGTAGGCCAGGCCCTTGTCGTTCGCCGGGCCGATGCCGCCCGGTAGCACCCGCGGCCAGCTCACGCTCAGTCGGTAACCCTTCAGGCCGAGCTGTTTCATCAGGGCTACGTCCTCCGGATAGCGATGGTAGTGCTCACACGCGACATCTCCGGTGTGGCCACGAAAGACTGTGCCCTGCTTGCGCACGAACATGTCCCACACGCTCGCGCCTTTACCGTCCGCGTCGAACGCACCCTCGATTTGATACGAGGCTGCTGCCGCGCCCCACACGAAGTCTTTCGGGAATGCCATGCACCGGGTTTACACGATTGCTCGCGTCGGGAGTCGAGGGTCCACGAGGATCCGCCGGCCCGCCGGAGGACGTTGGCGGCCCAGCTCAACCGCCAACCAGGGGAAACGCTGAAAGTGCATTTCGAGCCCATTCCCCGTCTCTCAAGAAAAAGTATGGCGAGTCGATATTGCGCCGGCATGGCAGAACGCATCGAGATAGACGCGCTTCGACGCTAAAACCCCGTAAAAAGCAGGCGCCGGCACTGGCATGCAACCTGCACTCTCGGCAAGGCAATCTAACCCGCTGTGCCCTTCGGTGGTCTCATTTTGCCACAACCATTGCTGACTCGAAGGGCCCAGCATGCGAGGAAATTATGACCCGAGCCGTGCTGTCTGCTGCCATCGACTCCGACTGGAGTCTCGTGACTGACTCCAAGCCGTGCCCCATCTGCGGGTCGGCGGCTGGCTGCAGCATCCACTCGGATGCCGACTTCGCGTGTTGCGCCCGTGAGCCCTCCCAATGGAAGCTCACCAATGGAGCCTGGCTGCACCGCGTCGGCGGTCCTCTCAGTCTACCCTCGGCAAACGCAGCCTTGGTATCGGTTGGCGCTGACAAGTTGAAGTCCGGGACGCGCATTCGGCTATAAAAATGCAGCAAGCTAGCGAGCCGCATTCCGACTCGCAGCGTGCGGTGTGTCCTGGCGTGTCCGGTACGGTGGCTTGGGACGACGCCAGCTCGCTTCGAGGTGAGCTGTTTTCGTCTGACCACCTGGCGGAACACGCCGCCGAAGTAGCCAAGGCGCACGGCAAGCCGTCATCACGCATCACGCCTGGGCCTTTGCGCAAGCGGTTCGCCGCCGCGCGTGCCCGGATTCGCGCGGCCTACGAAATTCTGTCGCGCGACTTTCCCAGCAAACGGGAGCCCACCCCCGCGGAGGAGTGGCTGCTCGACAATTCTCACGTCGTCGATGAGCAGATCCGCGAGATCCAAGAGGACTTGCCTTGGGGGTACTTGGTCGAGCTGCCGCGAGTCTCGCAGGGAGCCATGCGCGGCTACCCGCGCGTCTACGGGCTTTGCCTTGACTACCTGCGTCACACCGATGCGCGCGTCGATCTCACTAGTCTAGCGAGCTACGTACTCTCCTATCAGCGCGTCTCCAGACTAACTATCGGTGAGCTGTGGGCGGTGCCGATCATGCTGCGCCTCGGCTTGACGTTGGTGGTCGGCGCGCTCGCGGTCTCCGAGGCCAGCACCAAGGATCGCGAGCTTGCAGACGAATGGGCGGATAAGTTGGTGGAGGCGGGCCACTCCATCGAGGGACTGAAGAAGCTGCTCGCTAAGCTCGATGCCTCTCAGGAGTCATTCAATGGCGGCTTTTTGGTGCAGTTGCTCAAGCGCATTCGGGAGCACGACGCTCCGCTGAGCGCTGCCAGCGAATGGGTGCGCGCCCGCTGTGAAGCGATGGGGACGCCACCGGATGAGCTCACCCGCAGACAACATCTGCGTCAAGCCGCCGATCAAGTTTCGGTCGGCAATGCCATCACCAGCATGCGCGCGATCGCGGCGCTCGACTGGACTCGTTTCTTCGAGTTGACGAGCTCTGTCGAGGAGGTGCTGCAGCGAGACCCGTCAGGCGCTTACCCGTGCATGGATCAACCATCCCGCGACCATTGCCGTCACGCGGTGGAGCGCCTCTCACGTCGTAGCCGCTACGACGAGCGTCGGGTAGCGGAGGTGGCGCTCTCGCTCGCGGAGAACTCTCAAGGCGAGCCCAATGGTCGCTTGGCGGAAGCGCACGTGGGCTACTACCTGCTCGACGCTGGACGTCGGCGTCTCGAGAAGCAGATTCGCTATCGCCCAAGCATCGGGGAGCGGTTGCTGCGACCGGTGCGGTCGTACCCTACGGCCTTCTACCTGAGCTCGCTTTTGATATTGGTGGGGCTGGCTTGCGTCGGCGCGGCGCGGCTTCTACTGCCCGTCTTCGACGACAGATGGGTCGTGCTCGGGCTCCTGCTGTTGTTCGCCATCCCAGCTAGCGACGTGGCGCTTTCGCTTCTGAACGCGCTGATCCTGTTCATCCTGCCACCGCGCCTGCTTCCCAAGCTAGATTTCGAGAACGGTATTCCAGACGAGCATCGGACGCTGGTCGTGGTGCCCACGCTGCTCGAAGGTGGCGCTTCGCTCTGCCAACTACTTGAGGACTTGGAGGTTCGTTCGCTGGCGAACCCCGATAAGAATCTCTACTTCGCCCTCGTTACCGATTTCGTGGACGCTGCCCTGGCCGAGACCGACACGGACCGTCAGTTGCTGCAAGAAGCAATCGACGGCATCGAGGAGCTCAATCGACGGCTGATGGGCGGGAAAGAGCCGCGCTACTTCCTCTTTCATCGAAAGCGACTCCACAATCCGGTCGAGGACCGCTTCATGGGCTGGGAGCGCAAGCGTGGCAAGCTCGAGGAGCTGAATCGGCTCTTGCGAGGCGCCACTGACACCACCTTCACCGAAGTCACCGCGGCGCCGGCGCTCCTCGCCAGTATTCGCTACGTCATCACGCTGGACACGGATACAGAGTTGCCGCGAGAAGTTGCGCGGCGCCTGGTCGGCGCCATGGCACATCCGCGAAACCGACCGGTTCTGGATCCTACGCGGCACCGCGTCATCAGCGGCTACGGCATCATTCAGCCTCGCGTCGGCACACTGCCGCTGAGCTCTCGCCGCTCGCGTTTTGCCCGGATCTTCTCGGGGCCTCCGGGCGTGGATCCGTATACCACCGCGGTTTCGGACGTGTATCAGGACCTGTTCGGCGAAGGCTCATTCGTTGGCAAGGGCATCTACGATGTAGATGCCTTTGCGGCGGCGCTCAGCACGCGAGTCCCAGACAACCGGCTATTGAGCCACGACCTTTTCGAGGGCAGCTTCGCTCGGTCCGCGCTGGCTACGGATATCGAGGTGCTGGACGACCAACCTGCAAGTTACGAGGTGGTTGCCAGTCGCCAGCACCGCTGGCTTCGGGGTGACTGGCAACTCCTGCCTTGGCTGTTTCCCACCGTTCCAGTGCGAGGCGGAGGCAGGCGCGTCAACGACCTTCGGATCCTAGATCTGTGGAAGTTGTTGGATAACCTGCGGCGTAGCCTGCTAGCGCCGGCGCTCGTATCGCTGTTAATGCTGAGCTGGTTCGTGGCTCCGAGCTTGGCCGGCTGGGCGCTGGTGATGATTGGTTGCGTCTTCGTGGGGCCGGTGCTCGTGCGGCAGGTGTTGGCGCTTGTGCGAGCGTCCATCAGTAGCAAGTCGCAGTTCAGCGAGCTCGGGGGCGATCTGCTGAAGAACATTCAGCAACAGTTCCTTGGCATCATGCTGCTGTTCGACCAGGCGCTGCTCTCGCTCGACGGCATCGCGCGCACACTGTACCGCCTAGTCGTCTCGCGTCGCCGCTTGCTCGAATGGACGACCATGAGCCAGGCTGCCAGGCGGCACTCCAAAGGTGGGGCGCGAGCTTCGGCTCGCTTCGCCTTCAGCGCCATGGCAGCGGCGGTAGGAGTCGCTGCCATCGTGGTGTTCGCAGAGGCCTCCATACCGTACTCCGTTCCGCTCTTGCTCACCTGGGTAGCGGCGCCTTC
>Ga0163144_10026153_pt1 | contig 11359 bp, 4 predicted proteins | sample OliLak19BULKMAT1_FD_123175 | JGI IMG/M metagenome (GOLD analysis project Ga0163144, IMG submission 123175) | Freshwater microbial mat bacterial communities from Lake Vanda, McMurdo Dry Valleys, Antarctica - Oligotrophic Lake LV.19.BULKMAT1 | ecosystem: Environmental > Aquatic > Freshwater > Lake... | reverse complement strand
TCAGCGAGCCGACGATGCGCTGCGCGCGGACGACGGGGATCTGCGAGAAGTCGTTCTCGCTCATGCGCTGCACCGCCTGCTCGACGGTGTCGGTCTCTTCGACGCCGACCACGTCGCTGACCTTCTTGTTCTTCACCAGCGAGCGCGCCGTCGGTCCGCTCTGGTTCTCGTAGCCCATCATGCTCATCCACTCGGGGTTGAACATCTTGCCGACGTAGCGCGTGCCGTGGTCGTGGAAGATGACGACGACGGTCTCGCCCGCGCGGAAGTGTTGCTTCAGCTGCAGCAGCCCGCCGATCGCGGAGCCCGCGGAATAGCCGACCCAGATGCCCTCTTGGCGGACGATCTCGCGCGTGTAGATCGCCGCGTCGCGGTCGGTGACCTTCTCGAAGTGATCGACGACGGAGAAGTCGACGTTCTGCGGCAGGAAATCTTCGCCGATGCCCTCGGTGACGTATGGATAGATCTCGTGCTTGTCGAAGACGCCGGTCTCTTTGTACTTCTTGAAGACGGAGCCGTAGGTGTCGATGCCCCACACCTTTACGCTGGGCTTCTTTTCCTTGAGGTAACGGCCGGCGCCGGAGATCGTGCCGCCGGTGCCGACGCCGACGATCAGGTGATCGATGCGGCCTTCGGTCTGCTCCCATATCTCTGGGCCGGTGCTCTCGTAGTGCGCGGCTGAGTTGCTGAGATTGTCGTACTGATTGGCCTTCCAGCCATTGGGCGTCTCGGTGACGAGGCGCGACGACACCGAGTAATACGAGCGCGGATCTTCCGGATCGACGTCCGTCGGGCAGACGATCACCTCCGCGCCGAACGCGCGCAGCGCGTCGACCTTCTCGCGCGACTGCTTGTCGGTGGTCGTGAAGATGCACTTGTAGCCCTTCACGATCGCCGCGATCGCGAGACCCATGCCGGTGTTGCCGCTGGTGCCCTCGATGATCGTCGCGCCTGGCTTGAGGTCGCCACGGCGCTCCGCGTCCTCGATCATCCGCACCGCCATGCGGTCCTTGATGCTGTTGCCGGGATTGAAGGTCTCGACCTTCGCGTAGACGGTCGCGGGGACCTCGCGCGTGATGCGGTTGAGGCGCACCAACGGTGTCTGACCGATGGTGCCGAGGATGTCGTCGAAGACGTTGCGGGGCATGGGCCGGGTACAATGCGCAACGTCGTCCGCGAGCGCAATCGCCGCGTTGACAGTCTGCGGGTCCCTGGTCAGGCGCGGAGAAAGATGGGCGACGACCAGGCCATCTCGCCGTCGTGCTGCTCGACCCGCGCGTAAGCGAAGGGCCCGCGAATCTCGGCTTCGAGCGCGCAGTCCTGGCCGTGCCCTTCGACGCTCGCGAGGATCTCGCCGTACACGCCGATGAGGCGCAGGGTGCGGATCGGCGCGGTGCCATGGGCGACGACGCGCAGACGTGCGCTGTCTGCGTCGAGCGCGCTGCCCATCGGTGCGTCGCCGACGAGATCCGTCGTCGCGCGCACATCGAGCAGGATCTTCGCGCCGCTCGTGGCGTAGCAGCGACGTGCGCGCAGCGCGTCGAGGATCGCGGCGCGCGTGCGCTCGGTCGCCTGCACCGCGGTGAGCCCCGTGCGAAACGGATCGCGCTTGCGCGCGACGCCGTGATGCCAGAGGAGGCCATGCCCATCGGAGCACGCGATGAAGCCGAAGCGATGGCCGCGCGCGAGCACGGCGTCGATCATCTGGTCACGCAGCTCGCCGCGCTGACCGAGCACGTGCGCGGCGCTCTCGTAGCAGCCGTGGCAGGAGCAGATCTCCCAGACGGGCTGCGCTTGTTCGTCGTGCGCGTCTTCGTTCGCGCCGGTCCAGCCGACGTGATGCGGCACGGCGAAGCCGCCCTGCGCCTTCACGCGGGCGACGAGCGCGGCTCCCTCGGGGACGACGTCGCGCGAGACGATCGCTGCGCCCGCGTCGGGCAAATAGACGACCTTGTGGCCGGGCCCCGGATACGCGCGACCGGTCCACTCGTAGGCGAACAGCGTCGCGAATTCGCCGGGCGCGTCGTGCGCGGCGGCGACCGCTTGCAAGTACGCCCACTCGCCGGGGCCGACGCGCTTGCCGAGGAACGACTCGTGATCGCTCAGGGCGCAAAAGTCGTCGCCGTAGACGTGTCGCGCGCGGAGGAACGGCTCGTCGGCGCTGCCGCAGCCATCGGAGTGCGCGCTGTGCTGATGGATGTCGCCGAACAGCGTCGCGCGCCCATCGTGCATCGCCGGATCCGGCGCGCCACGCGTCTGATCGGGCCGCGTCGATCGGCCGCGCTCGGGCACGCCGCGCGGCGCGGACTGCGCGACGCGCGTGTCGATTGTCTCGAGCGCGGGCGCACCAAGCGCGGCCAACGACTCCGCCGCCACATCGCGCTCGACGACGAGACCTTCGCGCTCACGCCGAGCGGTGAGCACCGCGCCCGAGTCGAGCCGCGCGGCGGCGACGCGCCGGCCGCGGCAGCCCCACGTGCCCTCGGCGAGCGTCATGCGCGCCGACCACCCTGCCCCGTCGAGCGCCTGTCGCCAAAACGCGTGCGAGCCGCGGCCGTAGAGCAGCAGCGCGCCGCTCGGCAGCGCGACGAGCGACGGAAATTCGAACCCTTGCTCTTCGCCCTCGCGATCGCGATCGCGGTCGGTCATCGGTGCGGACGGCGCGAAGACCGCTCCGCGCGCATCGACGAAGCGCACCGCGATCCACTTCGCGAGATCGATGGCGCCGTCGTCCTCGCGCACGTTGTGATGAAAGGCGACCCACGCGCCCTCGCCGTATGCCGGATGTGTCGCCTGCGCGATGGCGGGAGCGGCCGCGGTGCCGAACGCCTCCCACACCGTCGTCTCACGGCCGCGGTGCGTGTGCACCACGCGGCTCACGCCATCGCGCCGCTCGATGTGCACCTCGTGCGCACCGCAGCGTGCGCGGTCTTCGTCGCGCGGATCCTCGCTCACGGCCGGAGGCAGCGTCGTCGTCAGCGCGAGGATCTGCGCGTGGCGCGCGAGCTCGCGCGGCGGGCCGAGCGCGGCGAAGGCGTCGACGTCGTACGCGACCAGCGCCTCACCCTGCGCGTCCCAACAGATTCCGTAGAGCACGGCGTGCGCACCATCGTCTCCGCGCGCGAGGCGCGGCGACCTCAGGTACGACGCCGCGCTCTGTGGGACGACGCTGCGCACACGCGGCTCAGTTGGCGGGCGGCACGACGCAGCGTGCGGCGACGCAGCGCTGGTTCGCGTTCGGGCACGGCTCTTCCGCGCTGCACGCCGTTGGCGTCGCGCCATGCGTGTCGCCGCCGGCGTAGCCGAGCGCGCCGAGCTGCTGCTGCAGCGTCGGATCGATCGTGGTGTTCTCCTGTTGGAGGTTGGTGCCGCGCGCGGTCTGATCGCCGTCGATCCAGTGCAGGCGATTCTTCGCGCCGAGGAACTGGCCGAGCAGGATGCGGCAGTAGCGCATCGCGACCGGGCGCCCGCCGGTGCCGAGATCGCGCAGCTCGCCAGGGTCGTCCTGCAGATCGAAGAGCGACGGATTCACGCCGCGCAATACGAGCTTCCAGCGGCCGGCGCGGATGACGCGGCGGTCATCGAGCATGTCGCTGAACGCGACGGCCGGCAGCGCCGGCACCTGCCCGCGCAGGTACGGCTGCAGCGAGTGGCCCTCGGCGCTCGCCTCGAGTGGCACGCCGGTGCCCTCGAAGAGCGTGGGCCCGATGTCGACGGTGCTGACGGTCTGCGTGATGCGCTGGCCCGCCGGAATGCGACCCGGCAGGCGGAACAACAGCGGCACGTGGATCAGCTCTTGGTAGACGGTGTGGCCGTGGCCGTACGAGCCGTGATCGTTGAACTCTTCCCCGTGGTCGGAGGTGATCACGAACAGCGTGTCGTCGTAGACGCCGAGCGCTTTGAGGCGGTCGACGAACTGGCCGAGCCAGTGATCGTGGTAGCTGACCTCGCCGTCGTAGAGGCCCTCGAGGCGGCGCCGATCGCTCGCGTCGAAGGTGATGACGGGCGGATTGCGCTTCGCCTTCTCGAGCAGATCCGGCGTGGCGCGCGGCGCGACTTGGCCGCCGTACTCGCGCTGGTCGTACATGTTCAGGTATTCGCTCGGCGGATCGTACGGCACGTGCGGATCGATGGTCTGCACGTACACGAAGAAGCGCTCGCTCTTGTGGTGCTCGATCCAGTCGCCGGCCTCGCGGAACACGTTCTCCGCGCGCGTGTCCTTGTTCTCGCGGATGAAGTTCGTGTAGTGATCCCAGCCCTGCTCGAAGCCGAAGCTGGTCGAGACGAAGCCGTTGGCGATGAAGCTCGCGGTGGAGAAGCCGGCCTCTTTGTACGACTCGCTGAGCAGCACGGCGCCCGCAGGCACGCGCGCGGCATCGGTCTTCGCTTGATGTGTGGCGGGCCACAGCGAGGTCAGGACCGACGCGACCGACGGCTTGGTCCAGTTCTCCGGCGCCTGCGCGTTCTCGAACAGCGTGCCCTCGCGCGCGATCTCCGCGATCTCGGGGGTGCGCACGCGGGTCTGCGGATTGAACGGCTGCAGGCGATCGGCGCGCTGCGTGTCGATGAGCAGCACGACGACGTTCTTCGCGGGCGGCCGCGCTGCCGGCGGCGGGACGCGTGGCACGAAGATGCCGGGGGTGGCCCAGCCGACGCGGCCGGTGCCGCCCTCGCCCTCGACGCGGAAGTCGACGCGCACCACCTGGCCGACGAAGCGATCGAGCGCGATCACCTGATCTTGCCAGCGGTTGGTCACCGGCCGCGAGAACACCTCGCTCGCCGCGCCGCCCTCCGGCGTGATGACCACCTTCGCCGTAGCGCGCGGCGCAGGCTCGCCGTCGGCGCCGACCGAGAAGCCGAGCTTTCCACCGCGCGGCACGTCGACGTAGAAGCTCAGCGTCGTCGGAGCGCGCACCGCGAGCGCGCGGCGCTGGTCGTTGCCGACGCGCATTTCCGTCGCGAGCTCGCCGTGAGTCGGCGCGCTGAAGCTGCCGGCGGCGGGCGCTGCGTCGCCGGGGATCACGCGCAGCGAGTCGAACGCTGCGCTCACGTCCTTGCCATCGAGCGGGACGGATCCGCCGAAGCGCAGCAGCAGGTGGTTCTCGCCGGCGACAACGTGCTCGGCCGCGACGCGCACGTCGTAGTCGCGAAAATCCGTGCCTTCGGCGAAGCGCACCGACTCGAGCGAGTGCCCGTTGAGGAACATCATCATGTTGCGCGTGCCGACCCCCTTCACGCGGAAGCGCAGCGTGAGCGGGCCGACCTGGTCGACTGGGAAATAGACGCGCCCAGTGGTGCCGACGTAGCTGAACGTCACGTTGCTGGCGGTGCGATCGTCGAGCCAGCCGGAGCGCCAGTTGCCGACGGTGTACTTCGCGCGCGCAGCAGTGCCGAAGTCGATGTAGAGGCCCTGGTGCTCGACGTCCGCGAGGTGCGACAGCGCGACGAGATCGAGGTGCGGCGTGAGATCACGGAACACGGCCGGCTGATCGGCTGGACGATCGCCGCCTCCGGCGCCCGTGCCGCCACCACCGCCAGAGTCTTTCTTGCTCCCGCAGGCCACGCTCGTGAAGCTCGCGAGCGCGAGAAGAACTGCCAACGAGAGCCTGCCACTGCGTTCCATGACGAATCCTCCGCGTGCACCGCCGAGCCTCGCGGACTCGGTCGGGCGCGGTCCGCGCTAGCACGCTCGATCTGTAGCGGTCAAGAAACGCACCTGACGTGCGGCGGCGCCCGGCAGTGACGCGGAGACGACTCTGCGCGGCGCGCGAAGCCGCCGCTCAATCGCTCAGGGCGTCGCGACCGTGTGCGTGTGGGCCGCGCGGATGTTGAGGAAGCGGAAGCTCGATTCCTCGCCGCGACGAAAGCTGATCTCGTGGGGCCCTGCGGGCAGCGCCAATCGCACCGGCGCGGCGCCGACATCGCGATCGTCGACGAACACCTGCGCGGGCCCGCCAGCGCCGATCTCGACGACGAGCAGCCCCTGCGCAGCGGCGACGGTGACGCTGGTGTCGGTGATGCCGGCCTCGACGCGACCAAAGCGCAGCTCGTCGGCGGTGAGCTCGCGGCCCAGCGTGCGCGGCGCTGCGGCGGTCGCTGCGTCGGCGACCTCCGCCCCGGCGTCGACGGCTGCGTCCGCTGCAGGCTCTGCGGCGTTGCCGGCGTCGTCGATCGCGCGCGCTCGGTCGGTGAGCGGCTCTTCGATCGCGGGCGCGCCGATGCCGAGGAGGCGGTGGAGCGTGCCGTCGTCGTACGCGCGGGAGCCGAAGAAGCCGAGCACGCCGAGAGACGCGAGGATGACCAGCCAGACGGTAGGGCTCGCGCCGCGTGGCTCTGCAGCGATCGCGGCGGCGGGCGCAACGACGACGGCGGCCGGCTTCACGCTCTCGGCCTTCGCGGGCGGTCGCGCGGAGACCGTCGGCGGCGGTTTCGGTCGCGCCGAGGTGAGCGCGATCGGCTGGGCCGGCGGCAGCGAGTCTTCGTCGAGCATGTCGCTCGACATCGACGGCGCGCCGTCGACCCGCGCCTTCTCGCGCGTGAGCTGATCGGTCGCCGCGACGATGTCGGCCGTGTTCTCTTCGACGCCGAGCCAGTCGAGGCCCTGTTCGCTCGGCGTCGACGACTCCTCCGACGACTCCTCCGACGACTCCTCCGAGGACAGCACCTCCGGCTCGTCGTCGTCGTCGTCGATCGGCGCGCGCTTGGCTGCTGGCGACGTCGACTGCTTCGGAGCGCTGGTGTGCACGACACCTGGCGTATCCGTGCGCGCCGCGTACGCCTCGGCGACGCGATCTTCTTCGGCTGCGCCGCGCACGCCGAGCAGCGCACCGCGGCGCGCCAGATCGACGAGCACCGCCTCGATGGCCTGCGGCGCGACCTCGCCCGACACGATCAGCGCGCGTGGACTCTCGCCGCGACGCAGCCGCTCGACGACCACGCGCGACGGCTCTGGCGAGGTGCCGAGCAGCGGCGCGAGCACGTCTTCGTCGAGCTCCACGCGATCGGCGAGCGGCAGGCCGGTGCCGCTGACCGCATCGACCAGCGCACCGAGCCGATGCGTGCCGCGCTCGAGCAGCGTGTCGAGCGGCTCGCGGAACATCGCGCGCACCGGCGAGTCACTGGCGACGACGGTGAAGCGCCCAGCGGTCGCGCCGAGGAGCTGCAGCAGCGCCGCTTCTCCGCGCGCGAACGAGCCGTCCGTCGCGGTCCGCGTCAGGTGCACGAGGTTGCCTCCGCGCACATCGATCTCGAACAGATTCCACGCGTCGCGCACCGTCAGCCGCGCGTCGCGCGTGACCTGCGCGACGGTGCCGATCACGTTCTGGATGCCGATGCGCTCGAGCGAGCCGCGCACCTCGCCGCCCGTTCGTAGCTGCGCCTCGAGCCGCGCCCGCGGCCGCAGCACATCGCGGACGCGCGAGAGGATCTGCGCGCTACCCGCCTCCTTGCGCAGATAGCCGCTCGCCCCCGATTGCAGGTCGCGCATCCGCTGCAGCAGATCTTCTTTCCACGACAGCAAGATGACGGGGATGCCCTCGAGCGCCGGATCGCGCTGGATCTCGCGGCACAGCGCGAAGCCGTCGATGTACGGCATCAGGATGTCACTGATCACCACGTCGGCGCGGTGCGCGCGCAGCTGCTCCAACGCCTCGCGACCATCGGCCGCCTCGATGACCTCGGCGCCCGCCTCGCGGAACAGCCCCGCGAAGAACCACACGACCGCGGGATCGTCGTCGACGACGAGGATGCGGCGCCCGTCGAGCGAGACCTCTGTGGCGGCCTCGTCCGCGGCGGCGTCGTCATCATCGACGAGCGCGAGCACCGCCGGGCCACCGCGGCGCGGCAGATCGCGGAAGCGCACGCGGCCACCCGAGCGCGCAGCGACGTGCGCGCGCACCCGCGCGATCGCCGACCACGCCGCCGCGAGCACCTCGGAGCCGTCACCGAGCGGCACCGAGACGTCACTGCCGGATTCGACCGAGCCGGCGAGTCCATCGCGGATCTCGTGGCTGATGCGCTCTGCGATCTGCGCCAGCGTGAGGTCGCCGAGCGCCTGAATGCCGCCGGTCGAGCCAGTTGCGCCGATCGCACGCGCGATGGTGCGGATCAGCGCCTGCGGATCGACGGGCTTCGCGATCGCGTCGTCGGCGCCGAGCGCGCGCGCCGCGATCGGATCGACCGCGCTGCCCGGCGGGACGAGCAAGATGATCGGCACGAAGTCGGTGAGCGGATCGTTGCGCAAGCGCGCGATGAAGTCAGAGCCAGCGCGCGCGACCGCCGAGCGCTCGGCGAGCACGACGTCCGGCGAGCTCGAGCGCGCAAGACGCAGCGCCTCTTCCGCCGACGCGCTGGCGAGCACTTCATACGTGTCGACCGGCAGCGCGCTGCGGATCTGCGCCTGCGACTCCGACGCGTCGAACACGAGCACGCTGACGACGGTGCCGTACGCGCCAAAGCCCGCCAAGGTGGGCGCGGGGGCACGCGTCTGCGGGACGAGCGCGCTCGGCGCACGCTGTGAGGGCGCACGCTGTGAGGGCGCACGCTGTGAGGGCGCACGCGCCTCGGTGCGGGGCGGCGCGACCGACGCCGCGCGATTCGGAGGGCCGCCGCGCGGAGCCGCCTGCGGCAGCGGCGCACGGACGCCGGCCATCGTGACCTCGGCGTCGAGCGGGTCCTCTGCCAAGAGCTCCGCGGAGTCGCCCTTTCTCGTGACGACATCGTCCCACTGCTGATCGGGCACAGCCTCGACGGCGCGCGCGGCGGGCGCACTCGACGTCTCCGCCGCGCGTCCTGGCGGCGACGCCGAGCGATAGCCAGCGCCGTACGCGGGCGCGCGTGTCGAAGCGGGCGGAGGCGCCGACGGCCGACCCGACGACTCCGACACCGCGCCGAGCGTCGGCAACGTGCTCGACAGCGTCGCGAGCGCGTCGAGGTCGTCCTGCGAGAGCGCGCGCTTTTGGTCGCGCGACGCGTCGATGCGCTGGATGCACTCCCTCAGCGCATCCGCGAGCGGCTCGATGCGAAACACCTGCGCCGACGCGTAGAGCGCGTGCAGCCGCCGTCGCATCTCCTCGCGCGGCCGGTCCGAGCCCGGTGCCGCGACCAGCAGCGCGACCGCGCCCTTCAGCTCCATCGCCTTGCGCGCCAGGCCCTCGACGAAGCGCGCCCGCGCTACGCCGAGCGCAGTGTCCTTGCGAGTGCCGTCGCTCATTGCGCGCGGATTGTAGACGACATTTGCTAGCTGCGCGGCTTTCTTCGGCTGCGTGGCCCACGGTGCGTGCGCTGTTCTTCTTCTCGTGGGCGCTGGGATAGTGCCCCTGCCGGCGCGGTGGCTCGCCGCCCTCAAGATCATCACTTTTTTGAGCCTCAATCGTTGCGCTCCCGCGCCGGGAACCTCCCCCAGCCGCTCGTTCGAGGGGGGCTTTTCCGATGGCGTCGGTGGGCATTGCGTGCACTCGAAGCGAAGCGATGTGAGGCACCCCCAACCCCCTTGGAAAGGGGGCTTTCGGAAGGTTACGGCGAGGTGGGGGCTCGCCGCCGATCGTGACCAGTCGCGACGGGCGGCGTCCGAAGAAAGCCAGCCCTTACCCGACCCAGGCCCGCCCGGCAGGGCAACCGTTCCAAAGGAACAAGAGGAAGAGCCCACACGGCCGGGCGCCCTCACCGCAGCGCAAGCAGGAAAGCCCCGCAGGGATGCGGCAGCACAGTAACCGTGTCATCAAGCGCCCTGTGCAGTTCGTCGACGAAGTCCTAGTAGAAGTCCACGCAGGCAATGGCGGCAACGGCGCCGTCGCGTTTCGACGCGAGCGCTACATCCCGTTTGGCGGACCTTCGGGCGGCGATGGCGGGCGCGGTGGCGACATCGTGCTCGTCGCCGACACGCGGCTGACGACGCTGCTCGACCTGCGCTATCGGCGCAAGGTTGAGGCGAAGGGCGGCGAGAATGGCCGCGGCAGCGACATGTACGGCCGCGGTGGCGTCGATCTCGAGCTGCGCATCCCGCCAGGGACGCAGATCTTTGACGCGACGACGGGCGAGCTGATCGTCGATCTCGCGGCCGTCGGTGAGCGCTTCGTCATCGCCAAGGGCGGACGCGGTGGGCGCGGCAACCTGCACTTCGCGACCTCGTACGATCGCGCGCCGCGGCGCAGTGAGCCGGGCGAGCCGGGCGAAAATCGGCAGCTGCGCCTCGAGCTCAAGCTGCTCGCGGACGTCGGGCTGCTCGGCTATCCGAACGTCGGCAAGAGCACATTCATCGCGGCGGTGTCGCGCGCGCGGCCAAAGATCGCCGACTATCCGTTCACGACGCTGGTGCCGAACCTCGGCGTCGCAGCGCTCGGCGATGCCACGCAGGGCGACGCGCGCAGCTTCGTCGTCGCCGACATCCCCGGCATCATCGAGGGCGCGAGCGAGGGCGCGGGCCTCGGCCTGCGCTTTCTCAAGCACATCGAGCGCACCCGCGTGCTGTTCCACATCATCACGCTCGACCCGGAGCCGACGCGCGCGCCGGGCAAAGACTTCGACACGCTGATGGAAGAACTGCGCAAGTTCGACGAGGCGCTCGCCGGCCGCCCGATGATCATCGGCGTCAGCAAGATGGACCTGCCCGATGTGCAAGCCGCGCTGCCGAACCTGAAGCGCCAAATGAAGCGCCGCGGCCACACCGTGCTGCCGTTCAGCGCGGCCACCGGCGAGGGCGTGCGCGAGGTGCTCGAGGCGATGGAGACGATGCTGCGCGAGAACCCGATCGCGCCAACCCCGCGCGCGCACCCGCTGCCGCCGCGTCCGCGTGGCCGTGGTCGTGGCGCCGCGCGAGCCGTCGCTGAGGCCGTGACAGACGCGAGCGCCGAATCGGGCGCGCAAGAGCCGTACGGCATTTACGTCCGCGACGGCGCCGAGCCCCACGACGGACTCGACGACGAGGCGTGAGCGCGTTCCGCGCCTCGTCGTGAGCGCGACGAGACCGCGCCGAACATCGTGCGCTGACGATCCGTCCACCGCGGGCCCCCGGGCTTTCACCCCCTCCCTGCCTCCCCCGCTGGGGGAGGAGTTTTCTTGTAATTAAGTCCTCTCGGGGGAGGATGGTCGAGCGTCCTTGTGTAGCTGACTGCACATCGCAAGGGCGGTGAGCGAAGGCCTGCGGGCTGTCTGGGTCGCGTAAGGGCTGGGGTTTTTCGGACGCCGCTGGTGACGTGGGTGTACCGCGCTTGAACCGAACTCCCCTCAATTCCCTCCGAAAGCCCCCTTTCCAAGGGGGTTGGGGGTGCCTCGCAGCGCCGGTATTCGAGTGCACGCGACTCCCACCGACGCCATCGGAAAAGCCCCCCTCGAACGAGGGGCTGGGGGAGGTTCCCAGCGC
>Ga0163144_10026152_pt1 | contig 11359 bp, 11 predicted proteins | sample OliLak19BULKMAT1_FD_123175 | JGI IMG/M metagenome (GOLD analysis project Ga0163144, IMG submission 123175) | Freshwater microbial mat bacterial communities from Lake Vanda, McMurdo Dry Valleys, Antarctica - Oligotrophic Lake LV.19.BULKMAT1 | ecosystem: Environmental > Aquatic > Freshwater >... | reverse complement strand
CGTAGGTTCGACCCATATATAAATGCGGTAAAACTTACTAAAAAACATGTAGTTGTATTTAGCCAGACAACAATATGAGCCGAGCCTACGGCTCTCAGATAACCGGTTTCTTAATGCTCAACGGATTAAAATCCGTTGTTACAAAACAAAAACGAGCCGACGGCTCTACAGTTTTCTTTTAATGAAGTTGCTCCTAATTGAGGATAGTCATTTGATTGTTTTGATAATACAAAAGAGCGTTTCTTCTTGAAACAAGTTCCAGGTAAGCCCTAATGAGTAATTGTATTAAGTAATAAATATATCAGCAACATTATGCCTCAGCCCATAGTTTAAAATCAACGACCCTTTCTCTGCTTATAATAATCTCTTCATCTGCCTTAATGCCTTTTAATACAATTTTAAGCCGGTTGTTGAAGTAGGGTTTTATTTGTTCAATTGAGTTGGCATTGATAATAATTTTCCGGTTTATTCTAAAAAAATCCTGTGGGTCTAAAAGCGGGTCTAATTTTTCTAAAGTAAAGTTGATGATAAACCGATTGCCTTGTGTATCTACCAGGTACACAATTTTGTTATCAGCAAAAAAGTAAGCTATTTCATTAGCTTGCAAAAAGAAAGAGCGTTGCCCAACTTTTGCTAAAAACCTGTTTTTGTAACGATTACCGAAATTTTCTTTTACCTGATCGCTTAACAAGCTATAGTTGCCGGCAGCTATTGTGTTTGCAATGTTTTTGTATTTATTAAGAGCTGCCCCCAATGCTTCGGCAGTTATGGGTTTTAAAATATAATCAATACTAAACAATTTAAAAGCATCCAATGCATAGTTATCGTACGCAGTTGTAAAAATTACCGGCTTCAGAAATTGTACCCTTTTAAAAATTTCAAAGCTGTGGCCATCACTTAAGTGAATATCCACTAACAGCAAATCTGGCGATGGTTTTGTTTGCAGCCATTGTACCGATTCTTCAATACTATCCAGGCAGGCAACCATTCTGATACTGCTGTCGTAGTTTTTAATAAGTGTCTGCAGTCTTTCCGCAGCCAGTATTTCATCTTCAATTATTAAAATATCCATTTGTATGGGTATTAATTTACAGTTAGCAATGGGAGAGACACTGTAAATTGTTTATTGTTATTATCAATTGTTATGTGCTTGTTGCTTACAAGCTGGTAACGCCGGATTATATTTTGCAATCCAATGCCGGTAGAGTTCTCTATTGTTTGCTTAGCCTGCAGGTTATTGGATACCACAATGGTATTGTTGCCATTGGTGTGTACATCTATTAGCAGGGGTTTGTTCCTGCTTACCACATTGTGTTTAATTGCATTTTCTATTAGCATTTGCAGGCTTGCCGGAATAATTAATTGATTAAAATAGGCATCGTCAATCTGAACTTTAATTATCAAACCTTCGGCAAATCGTTTTTCCAGCAAAAAAATGTAAGGCTTTATAAAATCAAGTTCAGTTTTTAGTTCTACCAGCTCTTTATCATGATTACTTAAAATGTACCGGTACACTTTGGAGAACTCTTCAATAAACCGGTTTGCTTCCTTGTTATCTTTCATAATTAAAGCAGCAAGCACATTGAGGTTATTAAATAAAAAATGTGGATTTATCTGACTTTTAATTAACTGCAGCTCTGCCTGTGCTGTTATACTCTTCAATTGCTCTGCATGCAGGCTGGTGGTTTGGTATTCTTTAAAATAATAAATGATGGTATTTATAAGATGGAATAAAAGGTTCACCAATGAACCATACATCAGGTTAAGTTTTAAGGGCGTAAAGTTTTCCTGCAGCGAAAATGAATGCAATCCCATTCCCATTATAAGTACAACTGCAACAGTAATGACAGTTGAAGTAATAGTACCTGCAATAAAAAACACCACCGGGAAACGGATATTATTTTTCTCAACCGGTATTATTTTTCGAACAAAAATTTCCAGGTACCGGTTACTTTCCAGTGATAAAAAAGTAATCAGCAAAATGGTAGCTAAAGCTGCATACCAATCAATACGGATATTGAAATAATAATACACTTTACAAAATTCTGTATTCAAATAAGTGTACAACGATAACAAAAATGCAAAATGGTATCTGTACTTATGGGTGAACATCACTAATAAATTAATAAAGCATCAACAGTTAAACAAAATACTTGTTCACTGCCGATGCTTTAGTATTAAAAATGGATATTATTTTAAAGCAGTATCTTATTAATTATATGTATAACGCCATTTTTTGCCACTATATCAACTTCTGTGATACCAGAAACTGTAGCAGCACTGCCGGATATTTTAACAGTATTGGGATTTAGCCCGATAGTTAATTTAGCTAACGGATTTAAAGTAAATGGTGTTTCACCCACAGTAAGATCACCGGCAAAAATGTTAGTGCCAAATGCATGTGCCAATACTATTGCGCCAACAGCTGCAGATGGGTTAGCCTCTATTTCAGCTTTGCTATCTAAAGTTGTTGGGAAGCCGTCGTTGATTGGTGCAAATACAGTGAATTTTCCTGGCCCACTCAAAGCGCCTGCCAGTCCTCCATGTATTACAGCAATTTCCAATAAGGCAAACCTAGGGTCGGCAATCACAATTTCAGCAATGGTTTGTGTTGGCGGCACCAACACCTTGCTGCTGATTTTGTGTATCACCCCGTTGGATGCAGCAATATCTGCAGTAGTAACTTTTATGCCATTTACAAAAACACCATTGGCGTTTTTAGAAGCGAAAATATTTAAGCCATTAAGTGTTTTAACCGTATCGCTTGCAGGTACTCCTGCTGCCATTACCTTGGCGCCCACTACATGATAGGTAAGTATTGGGGTAAGCACAGATGTTATTTGTGCAGGTGTTAATGCATCAATAGCACTCTGCGGAAAACCCGACGCAATAAATGCATCATTGGTTGGGGCAAATACAGTAAGGTTTGCAGTGTTTTTTAACACATCCACCAACCCTGCTTTGGTAACAGCGCTTACCAAAATACTAAGTGTTGGGTCAGCTGCAGCAATATCCACAATAGTAGTAGATGGTGCTGGTGGTAATGGATCATCTTTACAAGATACCGTTGTGCCGGCAATAACCGTTCCTAGCCCAATAAACAGGAACAGATTTTTGATGTTGAATGTAGATTTCATGTGTCTAAATTTTTAAGTTAATTGATACCTTAAAAACACAAACAAAATAATATTGGATTGGCTAAGGGAGTGAGTTGTATAAAAAAGGGAGCCAGTTGTTTTTATTTTTCTTTTTAGTTGTATTTACAAACGGAGGTGCACAAAATAAAACCGGGCTAACTTATTAGGTTAGCCTGGAAGTGAGTATTTATTCAATTTAAATATTAATGTAGTTAGACTAAGTGTCTAAAACCAAGCTAGCCCTGCATGACCTCACCCCAAGCCCTCTACTATAAAACTGGAGTCCCTGTACCTCGTTTGACCTCACCCCCAGCCCCTCTCCAAAGGCAGAGGGGAGCTTGGCACTGATACCTCAACTCTCTTTTCTTATTCGATTAGTAATCTCATTTTTCTTGTACGCTTATTTAGAATTAGATTTTCATTTTCCAGTTCTATTCCGCAAAACATCAGTGCACTTATAGTACGCTCCAAGGGCAGAGGGGAGCTTGACCCTAATACCTCAAAGCTCTTTTCTTATTAAATTAGTAGTCCCATTTTTCTTGTACGCTAATTTAGAACCAGCTTTGCATTTTCCTGTTCTATTCCGCAAAACATCAGCGCACTTATAATACAATCAAAAGCCCGCCCGGCCAGAATGTATCTCCCGGGCTGGCGTTCTGCCGGGGAGAGGGCTAGAACCATTAACCAGCGATTGTTTTATCGCTATGCCAGATTATAAGTTGGAGAAAACTAATAAAATATCAATTCAAATCCCAATTAACACTCCCGTCTTTTTCATCTTTAATGGCAATGCCCAGTGTATTCAGCTGTTTGCGGATTTTGTCGGATGTAGTGTAATCTTTTTTTGCTTTGGATTCTTTACGTATGTCTATCAGCAATTCCATTACACCCTGCAGGGTATTGTTGTTGCTGCTCACCATGCTGGTTAACCCAAATATATCTACCAAATAAAAAGTAAATTGTTGCTGCAAAAGTGCCAGTGTGCTACCTGCAAGTGCGGTGGTTTTTATATGCCCGTCTTTTATGGAATTAATAACGGGCGCCAGCTCAAACATATTCGCCAATACTTTTGCCGTGCTAAAATCATCATCCATAAATTCTTGAAACTCATTTACCATCTTCAGCACTTTATCGTTGAGTTCAATGTCCGTTGCCAATTGCCCATTGTCTATTGACAATTTCCCCAAAACTTCAAAAGCTTCCCACAAACGTTTCAATGCTTTTTCACTGGCCACCAATGCTTCACTACCAAAATCCAGCGGACTTCTGTAATGACTTTGCAGAATAAAAAACCGCACTACCATTGGGTGAAAAGCCTGCGTAAGCAACGGGTGATTGCCACTAAACAACTCTGTAAGTTTTATCACATTATTGTAGCTCTTGCCCATCTTTTTGCCATTGATGGTAATCATATTGTTGTGCATCCAATAACGCACCGGTGCATGATGATTGCAGATGGTACTTTGTGCTATCTCACTTTCGTGGTGCGGAAACTGAAGGTCCATACCACCGCCATGAATGTCAAATTCTGCTCCCAGATATTTGGTAGCCATTGCAGAACATTCAATGTGCCAGCCGGGGAAACCCTCGCCCCATGGGCTTGTCCAACGCATGATGTGCTCCGGCGCTGCCGATTTCCAAAGCGCAAAATCCACACTTTCCCTTTTTTCGCTCTGTCCTTCCAACTCACGGGATATTCCTTCACGGGAGCCGGATTCAAGTAAATCATCAATTACCCTTCCGCTCAGCTTTCCATATTCATGCGTAGCAGCATACTTTTTTACATCAAAATATACCGAGCCATTAATTTCATATGCATAACCCGCAGCAATAATTTTTTGAATCATGTTTAGCTGCTCCACAATATGGCCGGTGGCGGTGGGTTCAATACTTGGCTCTACACAATTAAACTGCAGCATCGCCCAATGAAAAAGGTTGGTGTATTTCTGCACCAGTTCCATCGGTTCCAGTTTTTCCAGCAAAGCTTTTTTGCTCACTTTATCCTCAGCCTCCCTGCCTTCCTCTTCAAAATGCCCGGCATCGGTAATGTTGCGCACGTACCGCACTTTGTATCCTTTATGCGTTAAATACCGGTATACAATATCAAAAGTAATATACGGTCTTGCATGCCCCAGGTGGCTTTCACCACTTACCGTAGGGCCGCACACATACATCCCCACATGGCCCGGTGTAATAGATTTAAAAACTTCTTTTTGGCGGGAGTATGAGTTATGAATTTTTAAGGCCATTATTTAAGGGGTATTTTTAAAATGATATTTTTGGGGGACCTTCTTTGCAGCCATATTCAACATCATTGGCCTGTCCCGATTTTTTTTCGGGAGTCACTCCCTCGTACTTATAAATCTTTATGGAACTTTTATTACAATATTTGTTAGTGTGCAGCAGACTACTAGCAAGGCGTGCTGCAAGGCTCTCATCCATTGAACAAGCCTGGAACCGCTGCTCAATAAACATATAAAAGTTAAAAAACAAAAAGTTCAGCCCTACCATCGGCGGCATTTGTCCTGTTCAGATGAAGTTAATTGCGATAAATGCCCATTGTTCTTCCTTTCTGCCAGCCTTGCAGCACTCTATGATGTGCTTTCGTACATTTTATTTGAGTATAAACTTAACGCCCACAGTAGCTGAAACTTTAATTTTTTCAAATTCAATTTTCGGTGCTTCATATTTCCCTCTATCAGTGGCACTGTAACCACGAATTTGTACTCCTGCAACTCGTCCTTGAAGCAAATCGTCAAATTTTGCTTCGTTATCAAATATGTGAATAGCATTTCCAAGTGTCTGCGAAATTGGTTTTGTTAAGGCAACTGCTTTTTTGTGAGCATTTTCAATTGCTCGTGTTCTACAAATATTTTTTAAATTTTCCAAGTCAGAATGGTCAAGTTTAAAGATAGAAGTATTTGAAATCCCAAGGTCCTCAAGTTGAACAAATACCTTACTTGCAGTTTCGGCAGTTGTTACTTTTAAAATATATTCTTTTGTCTTTATAATGTCTTTTTGCTTTAAAAAATAGAACCTATAATTACTCAACATATCGCTGGTTGTCAGGTCAATTTCAGTATTAATATTTAAGGACTTAAACGTTGCAATCATTTTGCTTTCCTGCTCCTCAACGGAACTTCTATCCCGACTATCTTTTTCTGAAATAATTATTTTGATATAAATCTGATTGGGAGTTACCAAAGTGTCTGCATAACCACCAACTTCAATATAAGGCTGGTCAATAAAGTTTTTTGTTTGTGCTTGTCCTACAAAAGAAAGTGTTGAAAAAAGTACGATGGTCAAAATTATTCTATTCATATTTTAAGAAGTTTTAATTGAATGAGGCACAACAATTATTAGGCCTGCACTTACAACAGCACAAAAGAGTACATTCATTCATTTGAAGGAGCATAATTGCAAATATAATTGATTCATTTGTTTAACGATTTAGGGCATTTCTAAATACTCATTATTTTATTTGTCTTCAGCATTATTTCCGCTTCAGAGAGCGGATAAGGAGAGTGACCAGAGATACCCTTTATTCAATATCAGCAATAATGGGAAAATGATCACTCAGCTTTTTTGCTATCCTGCCATATTGCCGAACAGCAAACGAAGGATGCAGAAAAATATTATCAATCCTTAAGGTAGGGGCGATGCCAGTAAAGGTTCTGCCAAGGCCGGCACCTTTTTGTACATAAGCATTTTGCAGGTTCTCGCCAATTGTTTTATAGGCGTAGGAGTTGGGTACGTCATTAAAGTCGCCACAAACAATTACCCGGTATGGACTACTGTCAATAGCCGCCCTTATCCTATCTGCCTGTACCTGTCTTTTTATAAAGCCGTTCCTAAATTTACTTAATAAGTTTTTTGACTGCTGTATATCTGTTTTATTCTCCAGCGAAGGTTTATCTATATAAGAAAGGTTCTCCTCACTAAATTTCAACGATTGTAAATGGATATTAAAAACACGGATGGTATCTGCACCTTTAACAATATCTGCAAATTGAAAATTAGAGTTATAATCGTACGGAAAATATTGAACGGCCTGCTTGTTAATAATTGGATATTTAGAAAAAATCATCAGGCCAAAATGCTGGTGGTTTAAAAAGTCATCTTTAAAATTGTAACTAAAAAAATAATGGGTAAAATCTAGTTTTGCTGCATATTCATACACAGAAAAAAAACTGTATTTACGGTAATAAGCTGTGTTAAGGTTTATTAAAGTATCGCCAGCTACCATCTCCTGAAAGCAGGCGATATCGGGCTTGTAATCATTAATCAGGTCCATCATATTATCCCTTAAATCTGGCCGTTGCTTATTGTATAAAATATCAAACTGTGCCACATTCCAGCTCATAATTCTACAATCACCAGCTTGTTTGGTTTCGGTAAAATGAGCGGTAAGCCTTAGAGGTAAAATATTGGTAAGGGGCCGGTAAGCCAGCAGCATAGTAATAACAAACAATAAGGACCAGCCAGGCTTTACATATAACCAGAAAATAAAAAACAGGCACAAAACCAGCAGCAAATAAAAACCAGCCAGCCACAATAAACCAACCGGCCACCAATTGGCAGAAAAAAAATAGTTACTATAACAGCCAATTAAGAAGCAGGCTGCAATACCTATGTTGCAAATGATTAAAAATTTTTTAGAGATTCTGCGGAAGAGGCTTTTAGGCATACTATAAAGATAAGGGATGCCGTGATAAAACGAAAAGTGGGCAAATTCCTTTTTTGGGATACCAGGTTTTTAATTACTTACAGGAGTATTTTATTTCAAAAAAATCAACCAGCATAATATTTCTTGAACCTTGGTAGAATGTAATCTCAATAAGTCGTTCAACCTTATTACCTTATTACCTTATTATTTTTTCTCAACTGGATATTCATTTATTGACACCTTTTAAAAATAAGGTAATAAGGTTTGAGTTCTGTACAAACATTTTCTACTAAGGGTAAAAGTACCCCGGGTATTTATACATATGCCACATATTAAACACAAATAATTAGTTGAATTTGCGATCATTATCTAAAAAAGATGAAATTTGGATAGCACCAAAAAAAGAATTAATCAAAAGTGTCATTAATTCAAATCTTCATTGGCAGCTCTTTTCAAAATGCCTTTTTCTTCATCGGTAAGAAAATGGTAACCTTTTTGGTTGATTTTATCTAAAATTTCATCCACCCGTTGTTGAGTTACATTCGATGTTTTACTAAAGGGCTTTCTGCCTTCAGATTTATAAAATATCTTTTCCTTGATATCCATTCCTTCACTCTTTTTATCAGGGTTAAAAATGTTCATCAGCCAATCGTAAAATTTCAACATCCAAATGCTGCCATCCATGTCTTTTCTTAACAGGTACACAAACGTAAAACCGGCACCGGCACCCGCTAAATGCGATATACTGTGGGCTGCCCCCATGGAAGCTACTCCCGCAAAATCTATAATAATATACACCATCGTTAAAACCCAAATAGGAATACCACCATTAAGTTGTTGAAAAAAGCGATAGCCCGGTGCCAGCATGGTTGTAGCCATGGCTACTGCCATCACACCTGCATTGCCGCCAATTAAAGCACTGTTTTCAATAAAAGGCTTTAGCGGTGGAATGGTATAATTAGATATGATAAAAAATACGGCACCTGCAAAACCCCCATACATATAAATGGGAATGAGTTTTCTGTTGCCGGTAAGTTCCTGTAAAATATATCCAAAGGCCCACAGCCAAATCATATTGCTGAGGATATGTATTACGCCAGTGTGGCTAAACATATAAGTAAGCACTGTCCATGGACGTTCGCTTAATTTTATTAGAGATGCCGGCAGCTCAAAATATTGCACCACCTGTGCATTAAAAGATGATGCAGGTGCCTGAAAAAAGAAATAAACAACCTGTATTACCAGCAGCAACAAAAAGAAAATAATGTTGATGGTAATCAGCCCAATAAGGGCATTGCCATCAGCACCCAGCGTTATTCTTCTTCTGGGCCGCTGAAAATCTGAATATCTGTCTAACTCTCCCATGAATTTATAAATTGATTTAACAAAAGTACATCTATGCCTTATTATAACTGTTAAGGTTAATAAAAGGTTTTACGATTGGTTTTATTCCAGTAAAATACCAATAAAAACCCAATAATTGCACCACCTAAGTGGGCAAAGTGCCCAATATTGTCTCCCGCAAACTGGTGAAGCCCGCCAAATAGATCAATTAAAACAAGCACCGGTATTACATATTTTGCCTTTACCGGAATAGGAATGAACATTACATACATTTCTGTATTTGGAAACAAATATGCAAATGCGGCCATAATACCCATGATAGCGCCCGACGCACCAATGGCGGAGTATTGTTGTTTGTACGCTGATATTATTTCTGCAGCGCTTACGTTGTTTTGTGAAGCAGATTGAATACCGGCAGCAGATTGCGCAAATACACCTGCACTATATGGTACAGTAAGCTGTACCAGCAAACCTGAACCTAAACCACATACAAGGTAGAACAATAAAAATTTCTTACCACCCAGGTAATTTTCTAAAAAACTACCAAACATCCATAACCCAAACATATTAAACAACAAATGTGAAAATCCGTTGGTATCATGTAAAAACAAGCTGGTGAAAAACTGGTGTGGTTTAAATAAGGGAGAAGTAAAATAATGCAGAGCGCCCCACTCCGTTACATCAAAACCGGTAACAAGTCGTTGTGCCATATAGGCCAGTACATTAATAATAATCAGGTTTAAAACAATAGGTGTAGTCCGTTGCATGCAATAAAAAAATGTTTAGGCTGCAAGTTCGGGATTGTTGGTGGATAAATGCTGCTTCGGCTTTTCCCAATGATTTAGGGCGCTACCAATGGTCGGGGCATTACCTATGCGTCGGGGCGTTACCTATGGGTCGGGGCGCTATCAGCGACCTGAACCATAGGTATGCCAGGTGATCGCTGTCTATATTTTTAACAGTGTCTCTCCAACAACACGGTTCAGGCCGCTTATAGCGTCCCGACCCTTTGGGTTTCGTGGAATAATATTAAAAAAACTTTTTAAAGTCGTCATCCGGTAAGTACCTGTGGGTCGGGGCGTTACCTTGGGACGGGGCGTACCCTGGGGCGGGGCGCTACCTATGGGTCGGGGCGCTATCAGCGACCTGAACCATAGTGATGCCGGGTGATAGCGATCTATATTTTCAGCAGTTTCTCTCCAGCAGCTCGGTTCAGGCCAAAACCTTGGGTCGGGGCTCTACCTATGGGTCGGGGCGCTATCAGCGACCTGAACCATAGGGATGCCGGGTGATAGCGATCTATATTTTTAGCAGTTTCTCTCCAACAACACGGTTCAGGCCGCTTATAGCGTCCCGACCCTTTGGGTTAAAACAACTTCTTTATGTCATCATCCGGTAAGTCCCAATCAGTCTGGCATTTAATGGCATCAACTGTTAATCCGGTAACATTTAAAAAGAGTTCCTTATTGCAAAATCCATCTTCTCTTAATCCCACATATTCCAAATATGAAGAGTATGGCCAACCTGCCAACGTATCAACAATACCGGCAGCTTTTGGATTTTGGTGAACATAATAAAAGCAGTTTTCCAGGTAACTCATTTTTCTGCCATCAATATCTTCCGAAAGTATTTTCGCTTTTGACTTTTGCTGAAATAATGAGCCCGAAGTATTATTTTTCTTATTAATGGCTTGTGCATAGCTGCTTTGTAAAATCCCAATCCGGTAGGCAAATTCCTGCATGGGCTTACCGCCAAATGAGCTTCTTTCTTTTATGCTGCTCGCATTGGCATGAACTATCAGGTGAAAATGATTGGGCATTAAACAGTATGAAATGATATCAGCCACTGGCAAAAGTTGCTCCTTTATTTTTTTAATGAAGAAAAAATAATTATCGGAGTTAAAAAAAATAGTTTGCTGATTATTGCCCCGGTTGTAGATGTGATAAAATTCATCCTGAAAGAGGTGCATTTCTTTAATTTTTCGGATTTAAAGCTATTGCTTATTTTCTGAATACCGTAGGTAACTCGGTATATTTTTTCTTTAACCTGGTGATTTGCACTTTGAAACTGGCGGTTGCGGTGGCAGCTATCTTCTGTTAACCCGGTTCAGGCCGCTGTTAGCGTCCCGACCCTGGAGTGCTGCTGATTATTGCCCCGGTTGTAGATGTGATAAAATTCATCCTGAAGGAGGTGCATTTCTTTAATTTTTCGG
>Ga0163144_10026150_pt1 | contig 11359 bp, 9 predicted proteins | sample OliLak19BULKMAT1_FD_123175 | JGI IMG/M metagenome (GOLD analysis project Ga0163144, IMG submission 123175) | Freshwater microbial mat bacterial communities from Lake Vanda, McMurdo Dry Valleys, Antarctica - Oligotrophic Lake LV.19.BULKMAT1 | ecosystem: Environmental > Aquatic > Freshwater > Lake... | reverse complement strand
TAACAAGCGGCAATCAGCCGTATCCGTGAGCGGCCATCCGCTCTCCCGACATGGTGTACGCAGCCGCCGGCATGTCACTCACACCCGTGGCGTCGATCCATGTATTGTAGAAGTTGAAGAGCGAGCAGACCGTGATGGCATCGTAGATCGCCTCCTCGCTCCACCCCGCATTCGTGAGCGCGGTCACGTCGCCCTGCTGCAACGTGTTAGACTGTCGATTCATCTTCTCGATGAAGCTGAAGAGCGCTTTCTCACGGTCGTCGATGGGTGCGGTGGCATAATCTTCAAGCACGGCATCAACGAGCGCGCGATCTCCCAACAACGTGGCCGCGACCGCGGCGTGGGAGCCTATTCAGAAGGGACAGTCGTTGCGCCTGGACGTGAAGGCGGCAATGAGTTCGCGGAGGCCTGCCGAAAGCGGCGACGGGCCTCGCATGACGCCCTGTGTGAACTTGGCAAGGAAGTCGGTGCGATCGGGCTTGAAGGCAAAGAGGTGCATGATCTGTGGCACGGGCACGCCGGCGGCCTGCATGCCGGCAATGCGCTCGGCGTACGCTCCTTCGGCGTGCGCGTGCTCGACTTCGGGCAAATACATTGGGTTCACGCGTCGGACCTATGGTGAGGGTCGGGGCTAGAAGATGCAGCCGCTGCGCGGCGGAATGACAATGCGGACTCCGCCATCCTTCTGTTGCGCAGGCTGGCAGATGCTCAATGCGTCGTTAGGTAAGCTGGACACCGGAAGCTGCAGCTCAACCGGAACTGCGCCGTTGTTGATGGCGACCACCGTTTTGCCCCGCCGATACACCCAGGTCTGCTCTCCCACCTGAAGGGTCTCCGTACGGGGCCCGCGCAGTTCGCTGCGCGCACCGCGCACCTTGAGCAGCGCTTGTACGTGTGAGAATACCGACTGTTCGTCGGCGGTGCGCCCGGCGGCTTCGAACGCATTGCGAGTATCACCAGTCCATCCGCCGGGGAAATCACGCCGGTTGTCAGGATCGTTGCCCCCCGGTAGTGCAATCTCGTCGCCGTAGTAGATAAGGGGCGTGCCGCGCGTGGTGAGAAGGACGGTGTACGCCAGCTTCAACCCGGCCGTCGTGGCGCCCTTGTCGCTCATGAAGCGCGATACGTCGTGCAGGCCGAGCAGGGTGACCAGATTCGAGGGATCACGATAGAGACGATCGTGCGAAAGCATCTGCGCCACATCGCGCACCGGGCCACCCTCGCCGAAGGCGCGTCGCAACGGATAAAACAGGGGGAAGTCGAAGAGCATGTCGACCTTGTCGTCGAGACCGTCGAACTGTGCCCGTCCCCCTTCGAAGAAGGCGATCATCGCCGGGTCTCCATCCAGCACTTCTCCAACGACACGCAGCGACGGGAACTCTCGGCGGATAGCAGTCATCCAGTCACGCCAGAAGCGACGCGGCACGTATGGCCAGGTATCCTGTCGAATGCCGTCCATCCCGCTCATGCCCACCCACCAGAGCGTGTTCTGGATGATGTAGCGGGCGACCTCCGGGTCGTCCTGGTTCAAGTCGGGGAGAATATCGATGAACCAGCCGTCGAGCGTCGACTCGCGCACGGCTGCGGTGGCGTACGGGTCGGCCAGTGTCCACGTCTGCCAGACGTTGGCCTGATGCTTCTCCGCCGTCCCGTGAAACCAGGTGGGCGTGGGCGAGTCGTTGACCCAGGGGTGATACGGCCCCGTGTGGTTGGCCACCATGTCGAGAATGATCTTGATGCCCATCGCATGGGCGTCATCAACTAACTGTTTGAAGCTTTCTATGTCACCCAGATGTTCATCGACGGCATAGAAGTCGGTGGCGCCATACCCGTGATAGTCGGTGATGGGCTGGCCGTCGTAGACTTCCTTGCGGTTGAGCTGATTGTTGTTGTCGTATATGGGGTTGAGCCAGACGGCCGTGATCCCCAGCGACTTGAGGTACGGCAGCCGCTGGCGGACGCCGGCCAGGTCTCCGCCGTGGTAATAGCGTCCCTTGGCTCGGTCCAGCAGGCCGCGCGAGATTGCCGGGTCGTCGTTGGAGGGATCGCCATTGGCGAAGCGATCGGGCATCAGGAGGTAGAGGGCGTCGTTAGGCCCGAAGCCCTGGAAGCGTCCGGCGGGCTTGAGCGGCGTTGTCACCTGGAACGGCGCCTCGGCCGTTCCCGCTGCGGTGCGCAGGGTAAGAGGATAGCTCCCCGGCCTGGTGGTGCGGGGAATGGTGACGTTGGCGAAGGCGTAGGTGCCCGACGAGTTCACCCGCAGCCCGGTGCAGGTAAGACGCCGGCACTCCAAGCGCGCACCGGTGAGGTTGCGGCCGCGAATCAGTACTCGCACCGGATTGACCGACGAGCCGGACCACCAATTGGGAGGTTCGACCTTCTCGACACTCGGTGCCTGGCCGGTGGCGACCCCCGCCAGCATGCAGCTGGCGGAGAGGACGCGTACCCATGTCACGATCATTCGGCCACTTCTCCGCGATCGTTCACTCGCAGCACGAGGAGGGCGGCCAACGCCAGAAAGAAGCCGCCGGCCACCACGGCCGCCATCCGGTTGTTGCCGAGCCAGTGCGACATCACCCATCCGAAGCCTAACGCGGCCACGATTTCGGGAATGACGATGAAAAAATTGAAGATACCCATGTAGACCCCCGTCTTACCCGGCGGGAGAGCGCCGGCCAGCATGGAGTAGGGCATGGAGAGCGTACTCGCCCAGGCGATGCCGACACCAACCATGGACAGCAGCAGCAGGGTGGGGTTGGTGATCACCGACACCGAGAGCAGGCCCGCCGCACCGGCCACAAGGCAGATCGCGTGCGTTCCCTTGCGTCCCCGCTTCCGGGCCAGCGCTGGGAGGAAGAAGGAAAAGGCGAAGGTGACAGCCGAGTAGGCGCCGAAGCAGACACCGGCCCATTCCACTCCCTGTGCATAGAGCGGAGAGCTCGAATCGGGGGCGCCGAAGACGTTTCGCGCCACCGCCACCGGAAAGTAGAGCCACATGCAGAAGAGACCGAGCCAGGTCGAGATCTGCACCAGGGCGAGTTGCCGCATGGTCTCGGGCATCGCCTTGGCCGCAGCGAAAATCTCTCGCGCCCCGGCCGCGATGCCGGCACTGGCTGCTTTCTGTCGTGTGAACTCGGCCAGGTCCTCCGGAGGCTTCTCCTTGGTGGTGAGGACCGTGTAGAGCACCGCGCCGAAGAAGGCGGCCGAACCTACGTAGAACGACATCTTGACGGTGAGCGGAATCGTGCCCGGGGCGCTCGGCGCCACGCCAAACCAGTTGCTCATCATCCAGGGCAGCGCCGAGGCGATGACCGCACCCAGCCCGATGAAGAGACTCTGCATCGCGAAGCCCCGCGTCCGCTCGGACGGTGGCAGCAGATCCGCAACGAAGGCCCGGAAGGGCTCCATCGATATGTTGATCGAGGCGTCGAGAATCCAGAGCAGACCGGCCGCCATCCACAGCGTGCTGGAGTTGGGCATGGCGATGAGCGCCAATGAACTGAGCACGGCTCCGATCAGGAAAAACGGCCGGCGCCGCCCGAAGCGTGGCGACCAGGTATTGTCGCTCAGGTGGCCGATGATGGGCTGGACAATGAGTCCCGTGAGTGGCGCGGCCAGCCAGAGCATGGGGATCTGGTCGGCGCTCGCCCCCAGGTATTCATAAATCGCACTCATGTTGGCCATCTGGAGGGCCCAGCCGAACTGGATCCCCAGAAAGCCGAAGCTCATGTTCCAGATGGTCGAGAAACGCGTTGCCGGAGCTGCCATATCGCCTCGCTGCCTAACGTTGGTAGAGATCCACCAGCGCGCGGAGGCGGCGGGTGATGTCGGGGGTCAGCTGGTCCCACGAGAAACGGAAGCCCCAATTGCCGGCCTGCCGCCCGGGAAGATTCATGCGTGTCTCGCTTCCCAGCCCTAGCACGTCCTGCAGCGGAAAGAGCACCGTGCTGGCCACCGAGGCGAGCGCGGCACGCATCAGCGTCCAGTTCATCTCGCTGCCATCGGAGGCGAGATATCGTTTGGCGTAGTCCTTCTCGCTCGCCACGTCGGCCGCGTCGCGCGTGGAGTCCCCTTCGCCGGTCGAGTTCCACCACCCAAGCGTTGTATCGTTGTCGTGCGTTCCCGTGTACACCACCCGGTCGCGCGGAAAATTGTGGGGCTGAAACTCATTGGCCTGCCCGTCTCCGCCAAACGCAAACTGCAGAATGCTCATACCGGGAAACCCCAGTCGCTCGCGAAGCGCTTCGACCTCCGGCGTGATGAGCCCGAGGTTTTCCGCCACGATGGGCAGGGGGCCTAACGCGGCGGTGATGGCGGTGAAGAGCTCCTCACCCGGTCCCTTCACCCACGTGCCATTGACGGCGGTCGTGTCCGTGCCCGGTACTTCCCAGTATGCTTCGAAGCCGCGGAAGTGGTCGATACGCACCAGGTCGAAGAGCTCGAAGGCGGCCCGCATCCGGCGAATCCACCAGTCGTACCCCTGCGCGCGCAGTGCATCCCAGTCGTAGATGGGATTCCCCCAGAGTTGGCCCGTTGCGCTGAAGTAGTCGGGTGGGACTCCGGCCTGCACGATCGGGTGTCCCGCTTCGTCGAGTTTGAACAGGGAGCGATTGGACCAGACGTCGGCCGAGTCGTGAGCGACGTAGATGGGGAGGTCGCCCATGAGATGGATGCCGCGGTCGGTGCAGGCCTTCTTGAGCGCGTGGAACTGTGTGAAGAAGAAGTACTGCTCCTTCTGAAAGCGCTCGATGGACGCCGAGAGACGGGTCCTCCAGCCTTCCAGCGCGACCGGATCGCGCCCAGCCGCCCCGACGTCCCATTCCGTCCACGAAACGCCGCCATGGGCCTTCTTGAGCGCCATGAACAGGGCGTAATCCGCCAACCACTCGGCGTGTCGTTCGACGAAGGCCCGATATCGATCGTCGGGGACGAATTTCGCCATGGCCTGCTGCAGCATTTCCTGCTTGTGCGGAATAACGTGAGCGAAGTCGACCGTGTACACGGGGAAGACACCCTTTGAGCCGGGCAAGTGTACTAGGAGCGGATTGCCGGCAAAGGCGGAAAAACACTGGTAGGGTGAGTCGCCGTAACCGGTGGGCCCCAGGGGGAGCATCTGCCAGATCTTCATTCCCGCATCGGCAAGGAAGTCGAGAAAGCGGTGCGCGTCGGGGCCGATCTCGCCGATTCCGCTGGGGCCTGGGAGAGAGGTGGGATGGAGAAGAATTCCGGCGGAGCGGGGAAAGCTCATGGGGAAGGTGGAGCGGGGGAGAAGGGACGGGCGCGCGCCGTATCATACCCATTCGCGGTACTCGATATGGTACCATTCGCGGTACTCGATATGGTACCATTCGCGGTACTCGATATGGTACCTGATGCGGTACTCGATATGGTACCTGATGCGGTACTCGATATGGTACCTGATGCGGTACTCGATATGGTGGCGCCAACTCGTCGGTTCCGCTACGCCCTAGGCGGACTCCCTTCACAGTCGTGGCTCCCGTAATCGATTGCGGAGCGTGATTCTTCACCACGTCGTTCAATCCCTCCACCGCGCGACACGTGGGGCGATGGCCAGCGCTCGGCGAGCGCCCTACAGCACCGGATGCCTCACATGCACATCCGTGTGCACCTGAAACTGATGCGCCGCCGACAGAATCTTGTCGTCGTTGAAAAGGTTGCCCACGATCACGGCGCAAATCGGTTGCTCCTTGAGATCGAGTGGTGGCGGCGCACTGGCGGCCGCAGCGGCCCCGCCCCCCCCGCCCCCCCCGCCCCCCCCGCCCTGCTGTCGCGGCACATCGAACTTGTACGGCACCACCACACACGGATGCCCCGTCTGCGCGTTAGGCCCTACGTCGGACTGCGGATGCCCGATGAACATGTCGAGGTCCTTCATGTACTCCGCCCACTTGGCGATGAGCACGTAGCGTCGCCGCTGAATCTGGACGTAGTCGATGGCGCGCACCGTACGTCCATTGACGAAGCGCGGGTTCCAGTCGGCGGGGGCCATGGGATTGGCCGGCACTCCGTTCGCTGAGGACGAACGCGCGGGAGCGGCCCCGGGAGCGGCACCGGGTGCGGCACCGGGCGCGAGACCGGGCGCAACAGGTTGCGGGAGCGCGTTCAAGTCCAGTCCAACTTCCTTCGCCTTTCGCTGCACGTACTCATCGAAGGCGGCTGCCCCTTCGATGCCGAGCCCCGCGCCCATTCCCGGTACCGTGGGCCGAGCGCCGACGTCTTTCGGTTGTGCTCCTAGTTCGCGCAGTGTGTCTACCAGTTCCTTCGGAGCGTTAGGGTCCACACCCACACGCAGGGTCGACAGCTTCACGTGACGGTTGAATTGAAACGGTGCCATCACGGTTGATGGGTCCTTCTCGTCCACGCCGTGAATCGCGTTGAAGACCATCGCGCAGTCCTCCACCGTTCGGCAGATGGGACCAACGCGATCGTGTGACCAGGCGAGCACCATGCCGCCGTGTCGGCTCACACGTCCAAACGTGGGGCGCAGCGCGCTGACTCCACAGCGAATGGCTGGAGACACGATGGAGCCCTGTGTCTCGGTCCCAATGCTGAAGGCGACACAACCGGCCACGGTCGCTGACGCCGGACCGGCCGACGAGCCGCTCGAACCCTGCACGAGATTCCACGGGTTGTTGGTGCGACCGCGGAACCACTGGTCGTTCTGGGCAAACAATCCGGTGGAGAGCTTGGCCATCAGGACCGCTCCCGCCTCACGAAGTCGGACTACGACCTCTGCATCCTCATCAATAATGCGATTCTCGAAGTCCTTCGCCCCCCACGTGGTCGGCACTCCCTTGGTGGAGAAGAGATCCTTCACGCCGTAGGGAAGGCCGTGCAGCGGTCCACGATACTTCCCCGCACCGATCTCGGCGTCGGCGGCCATCGCCTCGGCGCGCGCCTGCGATTCCATGATGGTGACGGCGCACAGCAGGATCGGGTTCAGGCGCTTGAGCCGAGTGAGATAGATCTCCGTCAGCTGCAGCGATGAGATCCGGCGCGCCTTGATGAGGGCCGACAATCGGTGCGCCGGGAGCAACGCGATGTCGTCGGGCGATGTCGGGACCGCGCCATTCCATTTTTCGACAGTGAACACCGCACGGTCGAAGGCGGTGCGTCCCCGTTCCTTGGCCAACCGCTCCATGAGCGCACCAGTGCCTCCGGGATACGGTTGGAACTGGACAGCCGGTGACTCGCCATTACCGAGGGGGAAGGGAAGTGGCTGCGCTTGGGCCAACGGAGCGCCCGCGATCGCTGCCTGCGCCGCCGCCGCCGCCGCGACACCGAAGGTGCTCGCCGCCGCCGAGACAAGCGAGAAGAACATGAACTGGCGCCGATTCAATCCTCCCGATGCCTCCTCGTCGAAGTCGAGGGCGAGCAGATCGGTTTCGGCTTGCTCGAGCACTTCTTCTGGTGTGGGCACTGCGCGTCTCCGGCGACGATGGTGCGAGTAAGTGCTACCTCTCACAAATCTCTGCGCGGGTCGTCAAGGAGGAAGGCGTTGGCGTGCATTCCCCGCGTCGAGGTGCACGCGCCCTGCGCTACACCTTGAGAAACTTGCGCTACGCCTTGAGAAACTTGCGCTACAGCTTGAGAAACTTGCGCTACACCCTGAGAAACCCGCGCCACTCCTTGGAGAAACGCGCGCTACACCTTGAGAAAGCTCCACTCCTTCGAGAAGGGAATGCGGCTCATCAACACCGAACGATCCTTGAGCACCACCAACCGATCGCTCGGATTGATCCCGATTCCGCTTTTCGCATCGTATAGCCCCGGTTCGACCGAAAAGGTCATCCCCTCCTCGATTACCGAGTGATCGCCTAACGCGAGGAAGGGCGCCTGGTGCCCCACGAAGTTCTGCCCCTGTCCATGCCCGGGACGATGGTAGATGAATTCCTGCATGCCCTGCTTGATCTGATACTCATGCACCTTGTAGGCAACCTCCGAACAGACAGCGCCCGGCTTCACTTCCTCGGCAATCATTTGTACCGTGTCGGCCACCACTTGCCACATTTTGTCGTGCGCGGCGTTGGACGGCGTCAGGATGTAGTTGCGATATCCCTCGCCCCCGTATCCGCCGAGCAGGATGTCGCAGTTCACGTACAGGGGCTGCCCTTTCTTGATCCTGCTGTGAAAGAATTGGTTGGGATGCGGATATGCGGTGGCAACGCCGGTGCGCACGTAGTTGCCGGTCACCTCCATGCCCACCGCACTGTGCGGTTTTCCGTCGCGACGCACATCGCGCATCATCAGGTTGATGCCAAAGGACGAGAGCGCCTGGCCGACTTGATAGTCAGTCGTGCTCGTCCCATGCTCAAGAATATAGTCGCGGGCGAAGGCGTGGACCCGGTCGAAGTAGCGATACGCCCGCTGCGTGAGCGCGAGTTCTTCCGGCGTCTTGATGATCTGCATGTCGAGGCAGATGTCACTCATGTCGGCTACCTTGGCGTTCGGTAGTACTCGGCTAAAGGTGCGCTGTGCTGATGGGGCAAGCTCGCGGTCGAGGCCAATGGTCTTCTCACCCAACCCGCGCTCGGCGAGTCGCGTGAGCACCCATTCCCACAAGTCCACCCGCGCGCCACGCGAGAGTTGCCCTCGGTTTGGGAATCCTCCCTCGGCGTGGGGATAGCAGAAATAGTACTCGTTCTCGGTGCACCACCAGGACGTGATAAGGTCGCGATCGATAGCGGGGGAATACCAGTAGACGTTGTCGGACTCGTTCACCGGCATCAGCGCCCAGGTGGTACGTTCACCGCTGCTGCGGAAGCAGCCCGTGAAGTACACCAAGTTGGTGTCGCTCCGCAGCAGGATAACATCTATGCCCCGCGCGCGAGCGCTGTCGCGCAGCCGCTTGGACGTTGCCTTGTACCACTCGAGCGGGAGGCGATCGACACCGACGGGCGCCGGCTTGGGATGGTACGGGTTGGACACGAGGAGTCGCTCGGAACCGGGCGCACCCTGTTCGTCGGTAGGCTCGGCGGCCAAGCTGCTCGCCGCCGAGGAGGCAGCGGCGAGGCTCAGGCCCATGGTGCGAACGAAATCACGACGAGACGACACGAGGCGGACTCCCGGTTTGTCGATCCACACTTGGAAGATCGAATGGATGCCGGGGCCCGCCAGCGGTCTGTAGACTAGCCGCCAAGTCCCAGCGCGAAGAGCAGCAATTTACCAGCTGGCGCGATCAGCGCCTCAACGAACTTGAAGATTGCGTCGGACATGTCAACAATGCGGCCCAATCCGCGCAGTTCTTCTTCGGTCAGTGTGCGCCCGCCTTCGCCACGAATCACGGGACTCTTCGGATTGCCGGTGGCACGAGCGAGCAGCTTCCCGTTCACGGTAAACGTGGCGTCGAGATTCCCGCTCACGACTGCCGCAGCGACCACGATCTTGTCCGTCGCCGAGGAAATCGTGAGGTCGATGTCGCCGTCGCCCAAGTCCTGCCCGGCGATACCGGTCAGCTTCGCCGTGACGCTAAATCCCTGTTTCGGGGCAGTAATGGTGGCCTGTACGGTCGCCTTGCCCCCCACCAGCATCGTGCTTCCCGCACTCACCGTGAAATTGAGCCGGTCGTCACCGTCCACCATGTAGCCTTGGACCGAGATACTCGGCGCCGCCCCTAGCACGGCAAGGTCGAAGGAATAGCTCAGCCGGGTGATGCCACCCGTCACCGCGACCAGCTTGACCGACGCCACGTTAGGCGAGGTACGCTTTTCATCGGTGAGGTCGGCGTAGCCGATTTCTCGTCCGACAATCGGGTCGCCGCTCGGCGTTTCGTCGTAGAGCACGAAGCGCACACCATTGGCGGGGGCGCCGGTACGGGTGGGCGAGACGACGTACTTCTTCTGCGTGGCGTCGAAGATGAAGGTCTTCCCGAGTACCGAGGGGCGCATGACGGGAACAAGGAATGTCCCGGCATCGACCGCACTCTGCGTAATCACGCGTACGGCCTGGCCTAGGCCGTGACTAAGCTCCGGCGTAGCGACCCGCGATGACGCGGCGCCCACGTCACTACCAAATCGCGCCAACATCTGCACGCTGGAGAGCGCCGACGATGCGGCAACCTTCTCCACGGCCGCAACACCTGCTTCCACCCGCTTGCCATCGAAGCGGCTCGCGTTAGGCGCTGTTGAATCGGCGCAGGCGGAGAACAGGACTGCACCCGCGGCGGCCACCACGATTCGAAAGGTCGATGTGTTCCACATGTCAGATTCTCCCGGTTATGAAGTTGAAGTGGGCGTATCGCCCGATGCACCGTCTTTCGACTCCGCCTCGCGCAGGGCGCGGAGTTTGGTTTGTTGCTCTGGCGTCAGGATATTCTTCACGCGGATGACAAAGACCGCCTGCCGCTTCTTGACCTCGCTCTCGATGCGCAGTACCTGATCGATTTTCGCCATCGCCTTCGCTTCGTCCACCCGGGAGCCCTCCAGCAACTCGGTGAGCTCAAGGGCTGGCTCCGTCATGTCCACCTGCAGCGGCACCAGGGCGATCTGCGCGGTCTTGAGTTCGTCCAGAATGCTGCGGCGCTGCGCAGCAGTGAGCCCGATGGCCTGCGCGTGCTTGAGGACGAGTTGCGGGTCGAAGAGGGCTCGCGCAAATGCGTCATCGGCCTTGTTCTGGCCGACGGCGGGTGATGCGCTGGCGACAAGTAGTACCACTCCAAGAGTGATCCATTTCATCTCAATTTCTCCTGCTTGTGGTATTTGGAGCGGCGTCCGCCCGAGGTACCAGGGGATACCAGTCGAGCGCGCCAATGGACGGTACTTCGCCCGCTCGAAGGGCAGTGTGTCTGGCGATGTCGAGCAGAAAGTCGGTGGGAACACGCAGCTGTCCGGGGACGACGACGAATGCCGCCTGCGCCCCTTTGTCGCGAGCGGACGGTCGCCACACACCGACCGTGACGACTACGATGGCCGCCACACCTAACGCGATGGCGGGTTGGAGCCACGCGCGGTGAATTGCCGCGCGCTGCGGCGCCAGTGCTCCCGCTAGTACATGCGCAAACGCAGGCACCGTCGGTTCCTCTAGCGCGCGCTCGGCGGCGAAGTGCTGCCGAAGGTCGTCGTCACGCGCCGGCACATCGTCTGGTGTCGTGCTCATGTCTCCTCTGATGCAATCAACAGTTGCCGCAACCGGGCCTTTCCACGCTCGTAGTGAGTGCGCGCAGTGCCAACTGGCATGGCCAACACGTCTGCAGCCCCTTGAATGGTCAATTCCTGGTAGAACACGAGATGCAACACCTGCTGCTGCCGGGGCGACAAACGAGTGAGTGCGTTCGTAAGTACTCCCAGGCGCGCGTCCCCATCGCCCTCCCCCATGCGGTCGCCTGTGTTGTTGCCACGGT
>Ga0163144_10026144_pt1 | contig 11360 bp, 5 predicted proteins | sample OliLak19BULKMAT1_FD_123175 | JGI IMG/M metagenome (GOLD analysis project Ga0163144, IMG submission 123175) | Freshwater microbial mat bacterial communities from Lake Vanda, McMurdo Dry Valleys, Antarctica - Oligotrophic Lake LV.19.BULKMAT1 | ecosystem: Environmental > Aquatic > Freshwater > Lake... | reverse complement strand
TCAGGAACAGCACCAGCGACCGCTGGCGCAGCAGTTGGCCCAAGCTCGTCCGAAAGCTCGCCGCCTGCCATAGCTGCCGCCGCGCCGGCAGCCAGAACGCCAGCACCCCGGCCACCAGCAGTCCCGCGCCATAGCCGTAGAACAGCCAGGCGATGCCCTGCCAGTTGAGGATATAGCCCATCAGCCAGGTAAACAGCGTGTAGCCGATCGAGCCGCCCACGCGGATTTTGCCGTAGGAGTAGTTCGTGCCGCGCACCATATCGAGTACGGCGCTGTCAATCAGGAGCAGGATCGGGGCAGTAAACAGCCCGGCGATGATGACCAGCGCCGTGAGCGCCGCCACGTTGTGCGTGGTCAGCATCAGCAGCGAGGGGACGATGGGGCCGAGCGTCGCGACCGGCAGCAGCCGCCGATGAATGGCGAAGCGGTCGCCCAGCGCGCCCCACACCGGCCCGAGGGTCAACTGCACCAACGGCGGCAGCGCGGCCAGCAGCCCGATGGCCCGGCCGTTCAGGCCGGCGTTTTGAAAGTAGAGACTAAGAAAGGGGATATAGCAACCGAAAGCGCCGAAGTAGAAGAAGTAATAGAGCCAAGCCAGTGCGAACGGACGCCTCACGACCTCCCCACCGTATGCAGGAGGATGAAGTTGGCCGGCACCATCTTCGACGGCGGCAGCCCGGCGATGATGATGACCTGCTGCCCAGCCTGCACCGGCGAGTCGTACAGCATCCCGGCCTCCACGTGCGCCAGCATCGCCTCCACCGTGTCGGCCTGCGGGATCAGGTAGGGCGTCACGCCCCACAGCAGCGGCAGCCGCTGATAGGTCTTGGGGTCCGGCGTAAAAGCCAAAATCGGCACCGCCGCCCGCGCCTTCGACATGATGCGCGCATTGCGGCCGGTGAGCGTGAAGATGGCAATCGCCGTCACATTGCGGTCATTCGCCAGCTCGCGCGCCGCCCGCGCCAGCGCCACCGAGTCGTCCGAGGTGGCTTCGCTCACGCCCTTCCAGCGCCCCCACTCCTCAATGTGGCCCTCGGCCTCCTTGATGATCGCGACCATCATGCGCACGGCCTCAATCGGGTACTGCCCGGCGGCCGTCTCGCCCGACAGCATCACCGCATCGCTGCCGTCGTAAATGGCATTCGCCACGTCGGAGGCCTCGGCCCGCGTGGGCAGCGGGCTGGTAATCATGCTCTCCAGCATCTGCGTGGCCGTGATCACGATCTTGCGCTGGCGGTTGGCCGCCTCGATGATGCGCTTCTGCGCCGTCGGCACCTGCTGCGGCGACAGCTCCACGCCCAGGTCGCCGCGCGCCACCATCACGCCGTCCGACACCTGCAAGATCGCCTCCAGGTTGTCGAGCGCCGCCGGCTTCTCCAGCTTGGCAATGATCGGCAGCTTAGCCGAGTTGGGGTCAATTTCCACCAGCGCCCGCTTGACCGTGGCAATGTCCTCCGGCCGGCGCACGAAGCTGATCGCCACGTAGTCCACGCCCTGCGCCACACCGAACACCAGGTCTTCGCGGTCCTTCTCGGTTAGGCTGGGGATGTTCACCAGCACGCCCGGCAGGTTGATGCCCTTGTGCTCCTTGAGCAGGCCGCCCCGCACCACCCGCGTCACCACGTCCTGGCCGCTGACCTTCTCCACCTGCAACTCCAACTTGCCGTCGTCCAGCAGCAGCTTGTCGCCCGCCTTCACATCGCCCGGCAGCCCCTGGTAGGTGGTCGAGACTTCCTGGTCGGTGCCCTCCACGTCGCGCGTCGTGATGGTAAACGCGGCCCGGTCCTTCAGCATCACCCCCTCGCCGCCCGCCAGCGTGCCGGTGCGGATTTTGGGGCCTTGTAAGTCTTGCAGGATCGAAATCGGCTTCGCCAACTTGCGCGACACGCGCCGGATGGTGGCGATCACGGCGGCGTGGTCGGCATGGCTGCCATGCGAGAAGTTCAGGCGGGCCACGTTCATGCCGGCCGCGATCAAGTCCGCGATCTTATCCTCGGAGCTGGTCGCCGGCCCAATGGTACACACGATCTTGGTGCGGCGTAAATGGGAGTCCAAAGTCCACCTCTAACCGTTCTAGCTATTTTGGGGCAAAAGTCCGCGAAATTATAACACGCGCCCCTGGCAACGGATGTTGTAACGGATGAAACGGATGCGCTATGTTATAGCGATGGCCAACGGATACTGGCGGCAAATTTTCAGTGGGGGTCGCCTTATCTAGACCATACGGCGCCTAAACCCAACCCTCCAGCCCTACCTTTTTCTCTTTCTTTGTTCTTCTCTCTCTCTCACCCCCTCGATCTGCCTCGCCGGTGGTGTGACCGTCGGCGGCCCCAGCCCGCGCTCGCGCACCACCAGCAGCACGCTGGCCGCCAGCAGCACCGCCCCCACCCACTGCACCGCGCTCAGCGTCTCGCCCAGCAGCAGCAGCGCGCACAGCACCGTCACCAGCAGCTCGCTCAAGCCGATCAGCGCCGCCTGCACGCCGCCCAGCCGTTTGACGCCCATAAACAGCAACAGCCGTGACACCATCGTCACCAGCGTCAGCAGCAGCACCGCCGCCCACGCCCCGTTCGTGGGCGGCATCACCGGCCCGCCCGCCACCAGGTAGCCCACGCTCACCGTCACCGCCATCCCGCTCAGGGTATACAGCGCCACGGTCGGCGCGGGCACGTCGTACAGCACGCGCTGGTTCACCACCAGGTGCGCCGCGTACAGCAGCCCCGCTCCCAACATCAGCCCCACCCCCAGCCAGTCGGTCGGGCCGCCGCCCTGCCGCGTCAGCAGGAACACCGCCGCCAGCGCCAGCGTCAGACGAAAGATCGTGAAGCCCGAGATGCGGTGGCCTTGCAGCCGCGTGAACAGCGTCAGCGCTACCGGGTAGAGCGTGTACAGCAGTTGCGCCAGCGAGGCATCCAGCCGGCCCAGCCCGCTGTAATACATCAGCGAGCCGACGCCGTTGATGACGCCCGCCGCCAGGCAGCCCAGCAGCCCCACCGGGTAAATGTAAAAGTATTTCCGGCGCGCCACCGCAAAGATCAGCCACAACCCGGCCATCGCCAATACCGTGCGCACCGCCACCACCGTTAGCGGCGGCGTGCCGGCCAGGATGGCCTGTTTGCCGAAGATCGGGGCCAGCCCCAGCACCACGGCCGAGAGCAGCGCGGCATACACGCCCTGCGCCGGCCCTCCCTCCCAACTGCGTGGCAACCAGCGTTTGAGCATTCGTGGCGCGCGGCGGCGGTTCCCCCGCGCTAGGTCAGTGCGCCCAGCACATCGGCAAACAGCTCGTCGTCCATAAACGAGCCTTTTTGCAGCAGCGCGTCAATCTGCCCATTCAGGCGCTCGCGCTCCTGCGGCGACAGCAGCTTGGCCGTCACCACAATTACGGGGATGTCCTGCGTAGTGTGGTCGGCCCGCAGCGCGTCGAGCACCGCGAAGCCGTCCATCTCCGGCATCATCAGGTCGAGCACCACCAGGTCGGGGTGCTGCCTGCGGATCAGTTCCAGCCCCGCCCGCCCGTCCCCCGCCTGCTGAATATCGTAGCTGCCCTGCGCCTGCAAGATGCGCCGGATCAGCCGCGCAGCGTCGGGGTTGTCGTCCACGATGGCGATCGAGTGTACGCGCTCGTCCAGCCGGTGCAGCGCGGCCAGCAGCCCTTCTTGCGGCTGGGCCGTCAGCGCCGGGGCCTCCCGGCCCAGTTCGGCCGGCTGCTCGGCCGGCAGTTCCACGTCGCGCGCCCAGCCCTCGCCCAAGATTTCGTTTTGGATCGGGAAGGTGTGGCCGCTGCAATTGACCACCACCACGTCGTCTGCGCCGATGATCCCGGCCCGCACCAGCTTGATCAGCCCGGCGAACGCCACCCCGGCCGCCGGCTCCATCGAGACGCCTTCCATCTTCGCCATCACATGCACGGCCCGATACGCTTCCTCGTCGCTGACGCTCTCCATCGTGCCGCCGTAAGCCCGGATGCTGTCGCGCAGCAGTTTGTAGCCGCGCCCCGGGTTGCCCGTCGCCAGCGTGGCGATATGCGTGCGCGGGTTCTTCACGATCTCCGGCGCGTCCAGGTTGCGCTTAAAGGCCGTGACCATCGGCGCGCAGCCCTCGGCCTGAATGACGGCCAGGCCCGGCACTTTGTCAATCAGCCCCATCGCCTTCAGCTCGATAAAGCCCTTCATCGCGCCCACCGGGCCAAGCCCGCCGCTGACCGCCTGGATGTACCAATCCGGTGCGCGCCAGGCGGTCTGCCTACCGGCTTGGGGCCGCGCTCCGCCGTACTCAGCGGCTCCCAGCCGCCGCGCCAACTGCTCGGCCGTCTCGTAGGCGATGGTCTTCATGCTCTCCACCGCCGCGATGCTGCGCAGCCCCCGGTCGAAATACATGCCGCGCTGCGTGGCGAACTGCGCCGCCAGCTCTTTGGCCCGGTCATAGGTCGCGGTCACCTTAATCACCTGCGCGCCATACAGCGCGCACTCGCGCATCTTCTCGGCCGGCACCAGCGACGTCAGGAAGGCGTACAGCTTGATCCCCGCCCGCGCGCAGTAGGCCGCATACGAAATCGCCACGTTGCCGGTCGAGGCCACCACCGCCTGCGTCAGCCCGTTCTCCTTCATCACCGACACCGCCAGCGCCGCCTGCCGGTCCTTAAACGAGCCGGTCGGCCCCTGGCGCTCGTCTTTGATGAAGATGTTGGGCCGGCCGAGCATCAGCCCCAGGTTAACCGCCCGCACCAGCGGCGTGCCGCCCTCGCCCAGCGACACGGCGTTCTCCAGGTCGCCTAGCGGCAGCAGTTCGCGCCAGCGCCATAGGTCTTTGTCGCGCAGCGCCACTAGCCCGGCCAGGCGTGGCCCCAGCCCGGCGTAGTCGTAGCGCGCCTCCAGCCACTCGCTGCCGCAGTGCGGGCATTGAAAGGCGGGCAACGGCAGGGCGGCCGAAACTCGGCCGCAATCGGCGCAGGCGAAGGTAAAGTGAACGGGCATGGGCGGGTCGCTGGCTTAGGCCGCCTGGTCGAGCGCGCGCCGCAGGTCGTGCAGCAATTCCTCTTGCTGCAGCACGCCCTTACTGCGCAGCGCCGACACCTGGCGGGTGAGGCGGTCGCGGTCTTGGATGCTCAACTCGGCCCCGCTGACCACAATCACGGGGATGTCGCGGGTGGTCGGGTCGTTGCGCAGCGCGGTCAGCACTTCGAACCCGCTCATCTCCGGCATCAGCAGGTCGAGGATGATGGCTTGCGGCTGGTACAGCCGCGCCGCCGCCAGCCCGGCCAGCCCGGTGCGCGCTTCGAGCACGCGGAAGCTGCCGCCCAGGCCGGTGGGGTCCAGCGCCCGCCGCACAAAGGCAATGTCTTCGCCCCGGTCGTCAATCACCAGCACGGCCGGCGCCTGGCTGTCGCCATTAAGGGCCGGCTGCGGCAGACGGCTGAGGGCCTTCACCAGATCGCCTTCCAAGATGGGCTTGTTGAGGTAGTCGGCCGCGCCCATCGCCTTGGCCCGCTCTGGGTCGGTGACCAGCGTGCACATGATGACCGGGATGTCGCGCGTGACCGGCGAGCGCTTGAGGTCGGCCAGCACCTGCCAGCCGTCGCGGTTGGGCATCAGCACATCCAGCAGCACCGCCACCGGGCGCAGCTCGGCCGCGCGCGTAATCGCCTCGCTGCTCTTGCTCACCCCCACCACCTGGAAGCCGTGCGGCTCCAGGTAGCGGCGGTACAGGCTGTGCAGCCCCTGGTCGTCGTCCACCGCCAGCACGATCCGGCTGAGCGTGCTGGTGGTTCCGTTCCGTTGGCGCTCGGGCGGCGGGGCCGGGGCCGGCTCGTCCGGCTGGCTGATCGGCAGTGTGAAGGTAAAGGTACTGCCCTGGCCCACCACGCTCTCGGCCCAAATGCGGCCGTTGTGCAGCTCGACCAACTGGCGGCAGATGCTCAGGCCCAGCCCGGTGCCGCCCATCTTGCGCGTGGCCGAGGCGTCTACCTGCGAGAACGGTTCGAACAGCTTGGCCATATCATCGGCGGCGATGCCGGGGCCGGTGTCAATCACGCTGATCTCCACGAACGGCTCCAGCCGGCCCGACTGCGCCCCCACCGCTTCCACCGGCCGGGCGCGCAGCGTAATGCTGCCCTTGTCGGTGAACTTGGCGGCGTTCGACAGCAGGTTCAGCAGCACCTGGCGCACGCGCATACTGTCGGCGTTCACGCGCGGCAGGTTCGGGGCCAGGTCTTCGATCAGCCGCACCGACTTATCCTTCACCAGCGCCACCATGGTCGAGAGCACGCCCTTGATGGTGTCGTGCAGCGCCATCTCGTCCAGCACCAGTTCCATCTTGCCGGCCTCGATGCGGGCCATGTCCAGGATGTCGTTGATCAGGCCCAGCAGGTGCTGCCCGGCGTTGTTGATCGAGCCTAAGTCCTGTTGCTGCAATTCGGTCAGCGGGCCGTCAATGCCCTTGAGGATCACGCGCGAGAACCCGATGATCGAGTTCAGCGGCGTGCGCAGCTCGTGGCTCATGTTCGCCAGGAACTGGCTCTTCAGCCGGTCCACTTCCGCCAGGCGCTCGGCCGTCTGCCGCTGCAGCGCGTACAGCCGCGCCGATTGCAGCGCCGAGGCCGCCGCCGTCAAGATAGACTGGAACAGCTCCACTTCGCCCTGGCTCAACCCATGCAGCGGGCCGGTGTGGACCACTTCCACCACGCCGTCCACGTCGCCGCCGTACAGCAGCGGCAGCACCATGCGCTCGCGCACCTGCCCGCCGGGCACATCGCGCAGCAGCGTCACGCGGCCCTGGCGGGTATAGATCACCTCCACCAGGTCTTGGCGGTCAATCGCTTCTAGCCGCGCGCCCACCGCCGGCCATTTGGCCTGGTCGGCCGGCGCTTCGTTGGCGTCCACTTGCAGCGCCAGCGGCATAAAGGTATTGCTTACCGGCTCCCATTGCAGCAGCACCACGCCGTTGGGCTGGAAGGCCTCGAACACCTGCCCCACCACAATCTGGTGCAGCTCGGTTTCGTCCAGCGTGCGCGTCATGGCCTGGGCCGCCCGCGCCAGCGCCTCGGCGTGCGTGCTCTGCACCGCCTGCTCCTGGCGCAGGAGTTCGTTTTCCAGCGCCACGGCCACCTGGCCCGCAATGCTCTCCATCAGCGGCAGTTGCTCGATCCCCAGCGCGCCCGGCTGGCGGTGGGTGTAGGCCAGCACGCCGGTCAACGTGCCGCGCTGCGTTTGCAGCGGCACCGAAATCACCGCCCGCGCCGGCTCGTCGCCGCTGTGGCTGGGGTCGGTAAACCAGCGCGGGTCGTGGGCGGTGTCGGTTACCACCGCCGGCTGGTGGTGGTTAAGCACCCACTGCTCCAGGCCCTGCCGCGCAATCGTCAGCGCGAACTTCTGCGCCTGGCGCTCGTCCAATTGGTCCAGGCCGGGCAGGGTGCTGCGGAAGGCGGCGTCGGTCTCGCGCTCGCCCAGCAGCAGCACATAGGCGTGCTGCGCGCCCAGCCGCGGGGCCATCGCCAGGGCCGTGTTCAGGATCGCGTCGCGGTCGGGGCGCGTGATCAGCCCTTGCAGCACGTCATACAACACGCTCAGCCGCTCGCGTTCCTGGCTGATCTCTTCCAGCAGGTTGTTGTTGACGATGATGGCCGACAGCGTGCCGGCCAGGGTAGACAGCAATTGCAGGTCCTGCGCGTCAAACGCGTCGGGGCGCGGGCTTTCCACGTTCAGCACGCCGATCACGCGCTCGCCCAGCGCCAGCGGCACCGCCGCCTCCGACACCATGCCGCTGCTGCCCGGAATGTAGCGCGGGTCTAGCTGCACATCGGGGATCAGCACCGCCTGGTTGTGGGCGGCCACCCAGCCCGGAATGCCCTCGCCCATCGCAATGCTTAGGCGCTCGCCCAGGCCGGCCTGGAAGCCCACCGCCGCCCGGATGCGCAGGCTGCGCTGGGCCTCGTCGAGCAGCAGGATGGCGATGTTGGCGTCGGGCAGGGCGCGGCCCACGGCTTGCGCCGCGTTGTTGAGCGCCTCGCCCAGGCTGGCCGCGCTGGCCGCCGCCCGCGTCACCTCGTACAGCAGGGTCTGCTTGTTCAGGTAGTCGCGCGTCTCATCGAACAGGCGCGCATTCTCCAGCGCCAGCCCCAACTGGTCGCTCACGGCCTGCACCAGCGCCAGGTCGTCCTCCGACCACTGGTTGATCTCGCCCTCGTCCAGAAAGTCGAGCACGCCCATGACTTCGTTTTGCATCCGGATGGGCACCGCCAGCGCGCGGCCGGCCGGGGTCGGGGCGTCTTCACCCTCGCTCGGCGCGGGGGCGCGGCTCGTGGCAATCAGCTTGCCCTCGTTCAGCGCCTGCACGCTCTCGGCCGAGGTCCAATCGCCCAGCGGGGCCAGGCCGCTCTCGGCATCCACATAGCCCCAGCGCGTGGCCGTGCGCCCAACAATGGGTTCGGGTTCAGGCTGGCCGGTGTCAGCGGCGGGTTCCGCCACCGGTTCGGGCGCGGCCTCCGCCGCCGCCATCGGCACGGGGGGCAGGGGGCTTTGGGCCGGCGGCTGCCAGGCCGCTACCGGCGGCGGCGCAATTGGCTCAATCGTGGTTGGCGCAGCCGGCGGCGTCGCGGCCGGGGCCTCCAACGGCGTCAGCAGCCGGGTGGCGGCTAGCGCCGGAGGCACAACGCGCTTGGGTGGCTTGGGTGGCTCGGGCGGCGGGGGCGCGGCGGCCGGGGCGGGCGTGGCGCTGCGCAGCGCCGCTTCCAGGTCGGCCGCGCTCACCATCACCTGCGCGATGCCCCGGTAGCCGCTAAACTCGCCGGCCTCGTCAAATTTGGGCAGGCCGTTGAGCACTACGCTGATCTGCCGCCCGTCGCCGTGCTGGGCCAACAGCCGCACATCCAAAATCGGGCGCTGGCCGTTCAGGGCGCTGTTCAACTCGCGCCGCGCCAGGCCGTCGGCCGGCACCGCCACGAACGTCAGCGGCTGGCCGATCAGCGCCGCCGGGCTAAGACCCAGCAGCCCGGTCACTTCGTCAGTGCAGGCGGTGTAAAAGCCGTGGCTGTCCGTCTCCCAGGCCCAGCCAGGGATGGTGCCCAGCGCGTCGGGCCGATCTGGACGGCGCGGCTTGGCGGCAGACGTAGGCGCGGGCGGCGGCTTCACCGGGGCCAGCGCGGGCGCGGCGACACTCGCCGCCGCCGTGCTCGGCCCAGCCTCCGGCGCGTCTTTGTTCGCGCCGTCCAGCCCGGTGAATAGGCCCTCAAGCCGGTTGTTGAGCTGGTTCTCTTTGGACATAGACACTCAGTTCTTCGGCCAGCGCCCGGTATTGCTGGGCGGCGCGGCTGCTCGGCGCATAGCCCGTAATGGGCTGACCAAAGACTTGGCTCTCGCGCAGCTTGGTATCAATCTCAATCGGCGTTTCCAGCACGGCCGCCCCAAACGCGCCGCGCAGTTGCTCCAAAATGCTGCGGTGTACGCGGTTGCGGCGGTCGTACATCGTGATCAGAATGCGGTAGCTCAACGTCGGGTTGGTCTTGGCGCGCACCCGGCTCACCAAATCCAGCACCTCGGCCAGCCCGTGCGTCGAGAAATATTCGCATTGCGTCGGGATGATCAGCATATCCGCCGCCGTCAGGGCCATGTACGGGATTGCGCCGACCGACGGCGGGCAGTCAATCAGCACCACGTCGTAGGTCTCGTTGGCCGCCAGCGCCTGCCGCAGCGTCAGCTCGTAGTTGTGCCGCACCGTCAGGAACTTTTCCACCAGGTGCATCTCGGGGTTGGCCGGCAGCAAGTCCAGCCCGGCAATAGCGGTCTCGCGGCTGACGCTGACCACACCCGCGTTCCCCAGCAGCACATCCGCCACGCCGCGCCGCAGTTGTTGGGCCTTGAGACCCAGCGCCAGGCTCAGGTTGGCCTGCGGGTCCAGGTCAATGGTCAGCACCTCCAGCCCGCGCTCGACGAACGCCGCCCCGAGCGACACGACTGTGCTGGTCTTGCCCACCCCGCCTTTTTGATTGCCGACTGCGATGACCGTTCTCTTGCCGTTCTACCCTTCCGCGCCGCTGGCGGGTCCGTGGCCGTTGCCGTTGGGGCCGCCGTTGGGGTGTGAACCGTTCCCATTACGCTGTGATCCGTTGCTGCCGTTGCCGGCCTGGTTACGCTGCCCGTTGGCCGGGGCGCTGTGCCCGCCGTTGGTGTCCAACGACTCGGCCGGCCCTGGCTCTGGTAGGGTGCCTTCGGGCGCGGGCTGGGTGACAGCCGGCCGTTCTAGCCGCACCGCCGCCTTGCCCACCCCCAGCGCCCGCCGCAGCTCACTCACGGCCGTGCGCAGCATCCCGTCCATATCGCCCGCCGCCCGAATCTTGCCGGTAATCTCCACCACCTGGCTCTCGCGGCGGGCCTGGCGGGCCGTCTGGTCGAACAGCCGCGCATTCTGCAGCGCCACCGCCAATTGGTCCGCAATCGTCACCAGGATGGCGATGTCTTCGGTGCCGAAGGCGAAGGGCTGGGTGCTCTGCACATCCAGCGCGCCCACCAGCACGTCGCCGCTCAACAGCGGCACCACCGCCTCGGCCCGCGTATCGGGCAGCAGCGGGTTCTTAAAGTGGGTCGGGTCGTTGGTCACGTCCTGCGCCACCACCGGCTTGCGCTGGGCCGTGGCCGCGCCCACCAGCGAGCGTGAGCCGACCGCCAGTTGGTGCCCGCGCGCCTTCAACTGCGCGCCCGCCGCCCCGGTTGATTCGCGCAGCACCGCCATCTGGCCGCCCGGCTCCACCGTAAAGATCGAAGCGTGATAGAAGCCAAACCGTTCGCGGATCAGGTTCACGGCGGTTCCCAGCAGCAAATCGCGGTCTAACGAGCCGGTCATGGCGCGGGCCACGTCGGCCGCCGCCGCCAGCAGTTGCGCCCGCCGCTGGGCCGTCTCTTGCGCCGCCTTCAACGCCACCTCGGCCTGCTTGCGGGCGGTGATGTCGAACATGATGCCGCGCACGGTCAGCCTCTGGCCGGCCGAGTCAAAATAGCCTTGCGACTGATTGTGGAACCACACCACCCGGCCGTCGCGCGTCAGCGAGCGATACTCGATGTCGAGCGTGTTGCCCACCGCGTTCTGGCGCGCCACTTCTTTCAGCACCTGGTCGCGGTCTTCCGGGTGCAGCAGCTTAATCCACAGATTCACATCCGACAGCCACTCGTCGGGCGTATAGCCCAGCAGCGTGTGTACCTGCGGGCTGACGTAGGTCGTCACCCCCGGCCCGCCCACCGGCACTTCCACCGCGTAAATCATGGCCGGCAGCGATTCCACCAGCCCCCGGTAGCGTTCCTGCGCCGCCCGCAGCCGCTCGTCGGCTTCCTTGCGCTCGGTCACGTCTTCCGACAGGTTCAACAGGAATT